>JAAUYL010071743.1_pt1 | contig 12018 bp, 12 predicted proteins | sample 7278011 | NCBI WGS metagenome assembly JAAUYL01 (sample SAMN14350225, study PRJNA611818) | marine sediment metagenome | isolation source: surface marine sediment (1.8m) | place: French Polynesia: Moorea | collected 2018-08 | reverse complement strand
GGGCGGCGGCACAACTACCCGATCCACTTCCGCTTCCGCTCGGCGACGAGGCCGAGCTACTAAGCTCGTCATCGTTGAGGCGCTCTTCACTTTTGACATGCCGTAGCATCGTCCCTTGAGGTCCGTTCATTTGATGCATGCTCTGGATAATAAAAAAATAATAATGAAAAAAACTAGTGAAAAGTGGACAAAAATATATTTATTTACTTGGACGTGACTGAGGCCGGCCGAGGCACCAATACTCTTCGGCACGAGGGGGGCGGTTGTGACGTCGTTGACTTCGACAACCTCGACGTAGATTATGTAAGGCGCCTTGTCCTTGGAGTTGAGCACAGTGGCCGCCTGGGGCGGGACGCGAACAATCTGGTGATCACGACGGGTGACCTCCGACGAGCTGGTGTGGATCGGCACCCAGGCTCGGGCCGGCAGGTTCAGGTTCAGCATCGAGAGCTCCGCCAGCAACCTCTGCGTCTTGGCATCCTTGGTCGGCAGCGTGCCCAGGCGCTTGCCGATCGAGATCAGGGCGCGGACGAACTCTTGCTGGGGGGCCAGCCTGGGGGCGCCGCAGGTGCAGTAGGTCTTCTTCCCCTTGAGGTCGTTGACCGCGGCCTTGCACGAGTCGAAGCAGACACAACCGTTTTCAAAAGCTCGACCCGATGTGAGGTCACCGAGGGTCAGTTTCTTTGGAGGAATTGCAGAGTTGCCGATGTTGTTCATCATCAGGCCGACGACACCAGGAGGCAAATTGTTGGGAAGGCGCATGGCGGCGGGATGGTTCAGCCTGAACGAGCCTCCGCCGACACCGAAGCCGTCTCCGCGGCATCCCGAGGTCGCCGCCGCCGCCGAGGATACCAGTAAGCCCGTAGCGTCCGACCTCGATCGCATGTGGGTGCGTCTGTGATGGGGACCGCCGGCCTCGACGGCCAGCTTGCTGCTCGCGACCGATCTCTTACCCGAGGCCGCAGCGGGTGGAGGAGGGGGACCCATGGCTGCCGCACTTTTATTATTGGAGTCTTTTTTCGGGACTAGTTCTCCAGAGAGGATGAGATTCTTAAGCTTTGCACCGTGAGAGCGGTGCCTCTTGGACACGCCCTCGCCAGAGGACGGAGAGAATGCCTCGAGCAGCCAGGCACACTGGAGGCTGAAGTCGACCGAGTTGCGGCACCGATGCACCAGATAGGGATGGATGACCTCGGCGACCTCGTGGTGCTGGATGTACATGTTGACGAGCTGGGGCAGGTAGAACTCGACGTCAGAGTCGTCAAGCGTGAAGAGCCGATTGCCCAGGTAGCCGAGGACGCCGGGCTCCTTGGAGTTGAACAGGTAGTGGATGGCCATGGCCGCGTCGAACATCTTAGACTCGAAGAGCCTCAACAGCCACGACTGGCACTTGGCCTCGACGGCGGCCTTCTCCTTCACGTCGTCCTCCTCGCGGATGTCCATGGCGAAGGCCGGCGACGACGGAGTGGTCTTGCGCCGCGATGGGCTCATTTGTGACGACGAGGTCGAGGTCGCCGAGGTCGCCGAGGTCGGCGGCGACGGGGGGAAGTTGTCATATTCGAGGACACGGGGAGCTCGACGGAAATGCTGAGTGGAGGGAGGCGAGTAGTCGGGCGAGCTCAGCCTCCGATTGTGCATGTGGATGATCCTCGGGGGAGGATTTGTTGTGACACTGCCGCTGTTGCTGATGATGTTGGACTGGAGATGCTCGTTGGAGGCGCCGGCCTCGCTGCTCGCGACGCTGCTGCCGATCCCCGACTCCTTGTCTTCCGTCGAGGACGCCGAGGTCGTCGACGAGGCCTTGGTCTCGGCGATCGAGGCGGCCATTATTCTGGACGACGGCGGAATTGCGATGGGGTTCGTAGGCCCATTATTTGACGATGTCGAAAGCGTCAGGAACCTGAAACGAAAATGTTTCGGGTCTAGACACACTTTGTACCGCAAATGGCGATCATGAAGGCTGTACGGCAAAGTTTTGGACTTGTGTGGCTTCTCAATTTTCACTGCTTCTTCTGCTTTTGACGACGATTAAAAACGAATGAATCAGCGTTTCACTCATTCGCCGATATTGACGAACTTATTAAGGATCACATGCTACTGCTGATGATTCAGATTTCAAAGCTGAACTGAAGCAAGATAGTTTTAAGGACTTTAAATGTCAACCTTTGAACTGGTCAAAACAATCAATCCTTATCTCTGCTCTGCTCTGCTACGAGGATCGTCATCGATGCGTGACTGTAAATCCCCAGCAATTCGAGCAATGTCAAAAATGACAATATTGAATCACGGAGCAAAACTGGGCTTGACCGTCGAGATTTTTTTGCGCAGAGAAGAATTTTTGGGATTGCCAATGCGGTCTCTATTTACTTCTGTTTTATATGGGTGTGTCACTCGTCTTGGCCGTGCATTGCGCCAAAGACTAAGCAATCAGTTCCCGTCTTGAAGGGAATCCCAATGCAGGAGGCCACTTGGAATCTGTCTTACCGTATCGACGATGATGGTGTCGCGCTTCAGGTCCAGGGATGTTCCAGATGCTGCGGCACGCAAATAAAGTGAAATCTTGTAGAAAATGACGTCAAAAGAGCAAGAAGTCGTCGTCGTCTTGCTTGCAGTTGCAGTGGTTGGTCGCGATGTCGGCCTTGGCCCGCTGCGTGCTGGAAGGACACATTCCTAAGTGAATTTTCACTCCAAAAGCGCGTCTGCCTTGAAACGAAACAGAGTCGTTAACTGGAAAGAGAAGCCTCAAAGTCTATAGTTTTGTTTCGAAATAACGCGCTAGCGCAAAAATTTGAGGGACCGAAAAAGCTCAAACCAAAAAATCTAATTGTCTGGCGATTAAAATGCTAAACTTTTTAATCTTTTACGGTTACATTGAATAACAAGATACTAGTTTTTAGATTTCAAAGTAATTCCTTGAAGATTCTTCCATGACAAATCGGTTTGTGATCCATGAATGGCGATGACATTTTGATAATTTGCCTTAAAAATACGAAAGCTGGTACTGAAATGTCAAGTCTAAAGAATCAAAATAAACAATTTTGAAAAAATCTAAATCTGTGAAAAGTGTGAAAACTCCCACAAATCCAACTTTAATTTTTTTCAACTTTTTTTGGAGGATGGAGGTGAAATGGCACAGTGACAAGGTATGGAGCGACCAGCGGACATTCCTGCCAAGGAAGCCACTAAACTGGGAAACTGACAGCCATCCGCTAGCCCTTTCTGTTCTGCCCAAGTCTTCAAAAGCCAAGGGAGACAAGAAAAAGTCTTTGAAAAAGAGCTCTGAAACCACCGTCGTCGACAGTCCTGGATTCGTCGACCCTCTGACGGCAGCTTCCTTGGATCCCCTTGGCGAGAACAGCACAAGCAACGAGGACGAGGATGATGCTTTGTCCAACCTTGAAAGCGAGAGCAAAAGTTCCACCACCAAAAACGAAGCATGGAGACAGTTGGAAGCAGAGATCATCGAGTCGTCGGTGTCATTCACGGGCAAGGTCGATATCCCGACCCCTTTGCATTACTTGTTCGCCAAGATGGACGACGCAGAGGTAAGGGATCTCGGTTTCTTTTAAAACAAGAAATGTGACTCGAAAGTTGGAACTGGCAATTTTCAGGCCGCACCATCAGCAGGCAACCCGACCGCCCGATTAGAATGGTTGGAAAACACGCTAAACGGGGGCAGCGGCTCACTGAGAAAGTCCGACCTTTTTCAAAGTGGCCTGACGCGGTTGGATTTCTTCGACTTCATTGAGCTTTGCAATAACCAATTGGCAAAGTACTGGAAGGACGAGCAAAAGGTTCAAGTGGTCAAGATGACAATTCAACTATCCAAGATGCTGTCCAAGCCCGAGCAGCTCCACTTCTACCCGGCCGTCTTCTGCCTTGTTACCGACCTGATCTCGTACTTCGGCCAGCTCGTCTACGATCGCCTCGTGTCAAAATGTCCCGATTTGAGGGTGAACTTTAACTTTTCCGACGTCAGCTCACAAGCCAGCGAGTTGTGCAAGAATTGGCTTTACAAAATCGCATCCATTCGAGGTAAAAACCAGCTTCAATTTTCTCTTTTAATCTCTTCTAATCAAGCATTTCTCTTTCAGAACTTGTTCCGAGATTTTACCTCGATGCAGCCATGTTAAAGTGCTACCGGTTTTCCTGCGATATCAGTGGCTATCCTTCCCTCGTTGAACGGTTAACTTTGATGGTCAGAGGAATCGCCGATCCAATTGTTTCTGGATATGCCAGAGCTTATCTTGTGCAATGCACTCAGCAAGGTAAGATTTCAACTTACACTTTTATTGCTTGCAGTTATAGTTTCACAGATTTTCCTTACTTCAGCTCTCATGTCCATAAATCCAGAGTTGGCCAGACGGACAGCTAGGCACAACTACGAAGAGTTCATTTCGATCTTTCGCTACTGCGGAGTCGACAACGTTAGGTTCGAGAGCACCGTGAGCGTCAAGCAATACCTGGAGCTGTTCACGCCCATCATCCAGTGGCTCCTGGCGGCCCAGATGGTCGGGTTACCACCCGAAGACGCCGCCAGGGACGACTGCGTCAAGAGGTGCTTCAACGAGGCCGACAACCTTCGGCATCCTGGACTAGTTGTCCACTGCCTCCTCGACGTCGCGCCCGCCAACCTCGTCGCTGGCGAGCTTACGAGGCTGTGCCATGTTACCTGCTCGTGCAACGACGACGCCTACCCGGCCTCCAAGGTATTGGCAGCGTTTGCCCAGGCTCTCCTACGGTCGACCTCTGCCCTCAACCTGAAGTTGAAGTCAAGAAAGCAGCCTCTCCAATCAGCGATCCAACAAGTTTGGCAGACTAGCTTGGACAAAGTCATCAAGTCTTCCATGACGGAGTTCTTGTCGTAAGTTGTACCTACGTAACACTACTTACAAAGCATGATGTTTTGATAAAATTAATGGTCTGTTTTTCAGAATTGCAGCTACGCTTTTAAAAGTGACGAACGTCCACTTTGAAACAAAGCATGTCGACTCTCTTCTTGGCAGTATCCTTCAAGTTGTCGCAGTAAAAGATGTTCAGACGACTGTGACGCTGCGCGATGATTGCAAGGAGAAGATCTTGTCCATCCTGCAAGAGGTCCTCAAGGACGACGCTCAAGGTGGAACCTCCACCTCCTCCGTGGAGCGGATCACGAGTCTGAACAACTTCCTGCCCCTATACGATCTCCTTGACAACAATCAACGGGTGCTGCTCGCCAAGGACGTCCTCGGATCCTGGAGCAGGTCGCCATCGAAGATCACGGACACGGTGGCGCACAACGCCTTCATCTACTTGGCCGGGGTGCTGGCCGAGTCCATCAACGCTCTAACCATCCAGGATGAGACGAGGCAGATCTCGGCCAGCATTTGTCGCGTTATCGAGGCTGCCGACTTTGGGGACGACCTCGAGCGGAGGCTGAAATTCTACACCGAGTGCAGAGGCAAATTCAAGAGGCTGGAAATCGTACAAGTTCGCCTCGTCCACTGTGTCCTCCGTCTCGCTGTCGAAGCTAGAAATCAGGCTGTCGTGACCAAGTCGACCTCGACGAGGATTCGCGGATTTCTTCAGGTTCGATGCTGTGTCTGATGTCAAACCTAAATAGAATCGTAAAATATTGGCTCTTTTTCAGGCGTGTGTGGCCTATGCCTACATCACTGTTCCGTCCATTTTAAACTCCATGACAAAACTGATGCTCTACCTGCTGACAACGCAAATAGCATATCTTTGTCACTGCTACGGCCAGGCCGAGGCCAGCCTCGACGCTCTGATCGCGAGTCTGGACGAGCTGAAGCCCGAGGTCGTGGCGATGGCCATCCAGGATTTCGTGCCCCAGCTGTTGTCTTACCTCCTTGTCGTTCCTGATCATGGCGAAGTGAAGAACATGGACCTGATTAGCCTGACCAAGAGGACGCTGGGAGCGGCGAGCGGCTTGCTGAACGCGACCTCGACCTCGGACCAGTTGATGCTCGGCCTCCTCTACATAAAGGCCATTCAGTTGATGTCGATAGCCTCGGCTAACAAACCGAATCCGTACTCCATTGGTAAAACAGTTGTTAACAGATTGTGTGACTATAAGGCTCTCTCAATGCTGCTTCTATCTTTTCCAGCTGGAGTCGCGTCGAACGACGTGCTTTGGTACGATGACAAGAGCTTGAAAATGAAGCAGGAAGTGTTCATTTTCGATCTACTCGAGTTGGTGTCCAATCGAATGGACTTTTTCCTCGATCAAGGCCAAAAACAGCCGGCCGTAACTCTGGCCTCTGCCATCCTCAACTGCCTGGCCTCCCACTGTGATAGCACCAGCATTGACGAGCAGCCTCGACTTCGGGAGGCCGTGACCAAATCTTGGATTGTGGTCGTCCAGAAGGACAAGGACTATCCGAGGAAACAGAAACTGTTCAAGCATGTCGGCCAAAAACTGCTGAAACGCAACCCGTCCTTAACCAATGTGATTCAACTGTGATCAATTTTGACATTTATGTTAAATAAATAAATAAATCGAATGGCCTAAGGGTTACGTCATAGATACAAAACTTTTTTGGGTATATATTCTTTTGCTGTTGAAAAACATGAATCAGAAGTAAATGCTGTGCTTCGGACAAAATCAACTCTCGTCCATGGCCTCATCCTCGGGGCTTTCTTGTCGTCCATCATTGCTTGGAACTTCTGCAGCTTCATCACTTTCTTTAGACGGAGTTTCGTCGTTGACAGCTCCCTCAGTGGTTTCGTTTTGAAGGTCACCAGCCTCTCCTTCGGTTTCCATGGACTCTTGCTCTTGTGCAATGTCCTCTTTCACTTCAGGAATATTCTCTTCAACGACCTCGTCAGCCGTTTGTTCAGGTTGTTCAGGCTCTGGTTCTGTGTCACCGTGTTTGTTGTCAGATTTTTCCATAGGTGGGTGGCCATGGCCTTCCTGTTCGTTGCTTTCGTTGACAGCAGCTTCACTTTGATTCTCATTTTGTTCCTGATGAATCTCATCTTTAGAATTCGATTCTCCCTTTTCACTTTTGTCCTCAGCAGCAACCTCTTGCGTGTTTTCGTCGTCAAGGTCTTTCTTTTCGGCACCACCCTCCATGGGAGACTTCTCCTCGGGTTTCTCTGGTTCAGGGGCAGTTTCTTTCCCAGCCGATTCAGATTTCTCTTTATCGTCAACTTTAGATGAATCTTCGCCATCCTCTTCACTGTTGACCTTTGTGTTGTCCTCCTTGGCGTCGGACCCCTCCGCTTCGTCTGGTTTCTGTTGTTGGAGGCCGAGGAAGGCCAGTGGTCCGTCCTGGGATGGGTCACGCTTTGTCGACGACGACTCGTCACCATCCTCCTTCTTGGACATGTACGCCTTCGCCATCACCTCGTTCGGGTCGTAGGAATCGATGTCGTCGTCGGGAGCATTGGGGTCCATTGGCAAGGCCGCTTTTTGTGCCCCCTCCAGAGACGGGTAGGCTGACATGCACCTGCTCATGACCAGATGCTTTGCTATAAACACGAAGAATGTTTACTTTTAGAGAAACAGGAAATTAATTAATATCCCGTACCCATTTTGTTTCCCGAATTGGTTTTGAAGCCGCAACAACAAAAGATTTCCTTCTCCACCAAAGACAAGTTGCCAAGGGTGAACTCGGGCCGCTTCGGTCCATGAAACAATTGAACGTGAATCGACAGGGATTTCGAGCAGCAAGAAGAGTATCGGCATTTCGTGCAACACAGATAAGCGCTGAAAAAAGTAAGGAATTAAATCGACTCGATTTCCAAATGCAAAAGCCTCTCTAGACTCACTTGAAATGGCCGGGGGTGGTGAACTTCTTGCCGCACTCCATGCAGTTGTCATCCTTGTCAACGTCGTACATGGCGAGATCTTCGAGATTTTGCGCGGCGAATGCCGTTTGCTGGACGTGGCCCAATTTGGGTGCGTAGGACTTTTTGGGGGCAAGCTTGAGGCCACGCTCGTCTGGCCTCGGCATCTTGGTCGGCTTCTCGGCGCCCAAGTACTGGTAGCTCTCGAGGCCGTCAAACGACTTGAACGAGAGGTGATCTTTCTCGGCGTGGGCCTTGACCTTCTTCTCGTCCTTGAAGGCCAGGCAGCACTTTTTGCACGCTACCTTCCTCGCATCTTGGTGAGCCTGGAGATGCGACATGAAGGCCGCGGCCACCGTCGAGTTGTAGCCCTTGTCGCTGAACAGGCAGAAGGTCTTGAGGCATCGAGGACACTGCAACTTGTCCGTCCGATCGTGAGCCTCTGTGAAATGGTCGACGACCTCGCGGTGAATGGAGGTCCTGAAGCCGCAGATCTCGCAAGAGTAGGGCAACTCGGCCACGACGTGGCTGCGATTCATATGGTAGATCAGGTGGTTGGTCGCCTTGAAAGACTCGAGGCAGATCCGGCAGACGTTGGGGTTGTCTCCCTTGTAGTGCTCGTCCTCCATGTGCTTGGTCATGGTGTCGGTGGACTCGAAATCCTTGAGGCAATACTTGCACTGGCACAGGTCGGCCAAGTCGACCGCGGTGGCCCGCTCGTTCTCCACGTGGAGGCTCAAGTGTTTCATGAACTCGATGTTGTTCATGAACACCTTTTTGCAGAGGTGGCATTTGAAGGCCATGTCGGCTTTGAACTCGCTCACGAGGATCTAAAAAAAGAACAACACATTGAAAAAAGGAGAAGAAAAAAATTCGTGAAATCGTACAGTGATGTCACCCTGGATGGTCCCGTAGTAGTAGGACTCTAAGTCAACGGTCGGTTGTGTTTTCATTCTCTTGGTGATCTCAAGATCAATATCCGCATCAAAATCTCGCTTGGAGCCCATCCCCATGTACGAGCCGAAGGAGTCGACCTGCCTCAAGCTCGGCGGCAACGCGTCAATCCCGTAAACCTGTACAAAATAATGGTTTTTCATTGAAATCCCTCAGTTTATTTCGAAGTAAAGGTGTTGGTACATTGCAGAAGAAGGAAAAGAAAAGAGTGATTGGAAAGCTCTATATAAAGGTAAAGTTAGCGAAGTAATCTCGAAGGCGTGCTTACATTCGAAGGAGGCGGTTGCTGGTGGAAGGTGAGTCTGTAGTCACCGAACGGATTGTCTGCAATGTTCCTCAGCCTCGTCGACATCGTCGTGCTCTTCTTGCTCACGTGGCTGGTCTGGGCTGCCACTTTTTGGATGAGGTTATCGAAACACAGCAGAGGTCCTTTGCCATAGATTTCGCGGAACGTGAGTTCGTCCAAGAACTGTTGGATGGCGTGTGTGCTCAAGTTGGACAACGAGTTCTGGAAAAGGAATATTTACTCGTCTTAGAAATAACCTGAATGATATAGTATTTGAGGCCAATTCTTACCTGGAACATTCGCGGGACGACCTTCTTCAAGTACTCCATGATAGTAGAGTTCGTCTTGGCGCTCTTGTCCCTGGCCGTGGCGCTGTTCTGGATCACCATCGTGTAGCCCAACTTGGACAGGCTCTCGCGGTCAATGGAGAAGTCGGTGATTACTCTAGAATCGCGACGCACCCAAGTTGGGACTGGCTTGAAGATGCGAGCGAATCGATCGGCTTGAGAAGCGCCACTGACCGGCTCTGTTGCTCTTAGCCGAATCCTTCCCGAACGACGATCGAGGACGCCCAAGACCTCGACTTTGACCTCGCGCCGGTTGCCGTCGCTGGTCGTCGTTCCCAAGGAGATCACGCCGAGCTCGACGTCGCCATCTTTGCCACCGAAGTTGACGACCTCCTCTTGGACGGCGGCAGTGCACAGGCATCTGAGATGCCTATAGAACGTGTCGACGGTCACCTGATCGACTTTCACCCAAGCCAGGACGTTGCTCAAGTTGGTCTGGCAGACCCAGTGGTACATGAGTTTCAGGCACACGCTCGGGGGCTGGATGATCGTCTCGAAAAGGGAGCCTTTAAACACCGAGACGAACTTGTTCCTCGTCTCCTCGTTGAGCCAGACATACCCGCCCGAGTTCGGGGCCCTCTTGGCGTCCGAGAGCATGCCCAGCTTGAGCTTGACACCGGAGTCCGTTTGCTCGGAAAACACGAGGCCTTGCTGAATCAGCCACTCGGTCAGTTTGGCCGGGGTGAGGACGAGCAGCGATTTGACTTTCTGATCGAGCTCCGGTCGTTTGAAGTTGACCTGAGTCTCTTGCGGTTTTGGATGGACCATCAGGCAAGGGAACTTGTTCTTGCCGTGGCCTCCACCTCCCGAACTGGATCCTCCACTCGCAGGCGCGGCGGAGGACGAGCCTCGGGTGAGATCGACAACTTGAGCTGGCGTCACTGTCCTCTTTGAAGGTCCAACCGATCGGACTTGGCTGACGCGAGGCTGTCGCGGCGCCGGAACCCGGTTTAAGATTGTCGTCGGCCCTTGCAGCCTCGGTGGAGCTGGTTGGCGCACGCCGGTCGACACTTGACCGGATCCGTTGATGGTGCCCAAAATTCTGCCCGTCCTCGGGTCCATCAAAAGCCGATAATTGGGCGACGGACTCACAGGATGATGGCTGGGCAACTGAATCGGTTGTCCGCCAATCGAACTCACTGGGATCAGATTTGCCGGATTCACTGGCGTCGTTGCCGCCGTCGAGGCCGCTGGTCCCGTTCCGACAGTTTCGGTGACGCTGCGAAACACAACGCTCCCGTCGCTTTGAGGTTTGATCGAGGCTCCACGCGAGGCCAGAGTTTGAAGGTTGAGCAGTTGCTCTTTGTAGTCTTGCTTCCGCTTGATTTGAAAGGCCAACTGGGCGGCCGACAACGGCTCCTCCTCGCACTCGAGGAACAAGTTGCAGGTGTTTTCGTTCTCGTCATTCTTGTCGCTTCGAGTTGAAGAACCCTCGAACACCACGTCCTCAACCTCGCCATCGTCACCATCTTCCAGCGAGATGACTGAAACAAATTAATCGAAAATTAAGACTGTTACAGGGAGGACTTCCATTTGAAAGCTACTTACTGGCATTGCTCGTGGCCAAAGTGGATGCCACTGTGGATCGACGACTTGACCGTCGTGTTGACATGATTGATTCGACTGTCGAGTCTAGAGTCAAAGATATCAAGAAGACACTGGAAACCTAAATACAATTGGAACAAGTGGTTTTCTTCTTTTTCGAATTTTTTTTACGGCCGACACGAAAATTAAATTGATAAAAAGTAAACAAAAACATTGGAAAAGGCAGCCAGGCAGACCAGGCTCTTCAAGCAGATAAGTCTCTCAAAAGAGTTAAACTTTACAATTAATAGGCAAAATGTTCTCCAAAATGGTATTTTGATTCAGTTTTTATTGCTAAAAACCGCAAATTAGGAGCTACAAGCTCTTTTGTAGCGTTTTTTATTATATCAAATTTGAATAAAAAGATCTCGTTTTATGCAGTTTTGAACCGTTATCCCGGCTTTCTGAATTTGATTGACTCGAATTTGCTGTGTCAAAAATTGAAAATGTAAACAAAGTCGTGGAATAACGAAGTCGAAAACAACGAAATCTCAAAAAAATGAAAAATGAAAATTCGTGAAATTTGATCATGACTTAACTGGTGACGAAAGACAGAGAAGATTAAGCCAACCTTTGAGACTTGAATCTGCCGCATGCAGAGAAGCTCCTCGTCGTGCTCATTTACTCTGGTCTTTATCAGACGGCCCGCATTTAATTGACAGAATGGACTCAAATCTTTTGGTAAGGCCAACAGGGGTGCTTTGACATTTGGTTTTCGAACTGATACCGGACTATCCTTATTCCAGGTGCCAAAGCTTGACATCATCAAGGGACTCTTGATCTTGGACAGTAATGGACGACGGGTGCTGGCTCATTACTACAACAGCGGCCTTTCGACCAAGGAACAGCGCTCGTTTGAGAAGAAGCTGTTTCGCAAGACCTTCAAGACCAACGTGGAGGTGTTGATGCTGGAAGGCTTCACCGTGCTTTACAAGTGAGCACAACATTCGGGTTACCGTCAAATGAGATTCTAAGAATCTAATCTTCATTTTTAGACCAAGTGTGGACCTCTACTTTTACGTTCTGGGCAGCGTTGGCGAAAACGAGCTACTACTC
>JAAUYL010041482.1_pt1 | contig 12024 bp, 17 predicted proteins | sample 7278011 | NCBI WGS metagenome assembly JAAUYL01 (sample SAMN14350225, study PRJNA611818) | marine sediment metagenome | isolation source: surface marine sediment (1.8m) | place: French Polynesia: Moorea | collected 2018-08 | reverse complement strand
TTTCAACGCGTTGATTTTACTAAATAACTTCAATGCCTAGACGTTGACTTATTTAGTAAAATCAACGCGTTGAGCGTTGGACGTTGAAGCAGATGAACATGAGCAATGTCATATTTAAATATTAAGACTTTATTGACAAAGATTTTTCAGCTTTGGCAAAAGTGTTTTTGAGACCAGCAATGAAAGTCTCTGTGGATTTGGAGTGGAAGATGTGATATCTAAAGATCCAGACGTGCAGCAGTTTGTCGAGGCAGAAATCACGGATAACCAAACTGACAGAGTTGTCTTGTCTGTAAAGAACTACAGTGTTTTGGATTACAATGTTCCAAGGCTGAAATCAGGCTTTATCTGTGAATATGAAGGTAACTTTGCAGCGTATGATGGAGTGTCTTGAAGGTTTTAACAACAAACCTTGAACTTATTCAGATTTATGGGGTTGTCCAAAAGGCTACTATACCTTGATGTCCGATTGTTACAAGCTCTTTGAAGAAGAAGTCACCTACCCTCAAGCGGAGATAAACTGTACCAATGAGGGTGGAAGGCTAGCCGAACCTCTTACCATTTTGCAGTCGGAGTTTCTGGAATCATTAGTGGATTGGACTTCTGATCCAAACTTGAAGCCAGGAGCCAATGACACAGATCCTGACAATGTCACAACTATCTGGTTGAAGCATAGATTGGAAAACATATCTGACACAGATTTCTTTACAAACCTTCTACAAGGTACTGAAAATGGCTATACTTATAGATATGTCAATTAAAAGAATTCGAATTATTTCAGGCCATGAACCAACTAATCCGGCAGTGTCATCGGGTGATTGCATTGTCATGGTCAAGGACAATGGTGAACATCTTGGATGGAGAAGGATGGACTGTCAGAATACAACCTCATTTTACATTTGTCAAATAAGTTTGTACCCTTCCTTGATTGTAACTTTGCTGAAGCTCTAACCTGATTCCTTCACAGATCAAACTTTGGATCACAGACACCATTCCTATACAAAAGCTCCAAAAGCAATCTTACCCTTGGATTTGGTGTCCGGATCGAGTGCATATGCTGGAACAACTTCAGTCAGGACCTGGGAAAAGAATATTGGCTATCATGAGGAGTGGGTTCTGTCAAGGTTGAAGGGGAGTGCTGGTCTTTCAAAATACCTAAGAGGAATGTCATTTATTGACATGGATCTACGTGGCAGTTTTCCGGTTCCGACAACGCAGTTCACATTGACAATGTGGATCAAGCCTACATCTACGGAGCAGTTGCCAATTTTCGTACGTTTTCTTGTTCTTTCTCTTTTTCTCCTTAACTGATTTTGCATTTCAGTTTTCTGAAAACCGTGACAAAGTTGGAAAGACTCAGAGAGCTGTGATTAGAGTTGGAACTATGGTGGAGCTGATCCTGTACATCACAAATACTACAGTTGAGCACTTTCAGAGTTTGTGTAAGTTTTTCCTTTTGGTAACTGGTTTTGCTTTAATGGCACAGTTTCCAATTGCAGACACCAACAAACTGATCCAAAACGAATGGAACTTCATTGCCATTGTGCTGGACACTAAAACCAACCAAAACACTTTTCTTGTCAACGAGGCTTTCGGGCATTCAACTGAAGAGGTTTGTTTATAATGTAGTTGTATTGACGTTATCAAAATATTGTTGGACATGTTTAGGATGGATATTTTTCCATGGAACATACGTCTGTGGTCCAGCAAATGTTCTCCAGTACCATTAGAATAGGAGCAAGCAACAGGACGGCCAGTTTTAATAGGGGATTCGATGGATTTCTTAGCTGCGTTCAGATGTTTTCAGAAGCCCTGGATCCAGCCACGATCCACTGGAAGAAATATTGTCCTGACATGGATCAGAAGGAAGAAGTCCTACGGGAGCCATGTAATCCAGGACATCATTTCTACGATGGACAATGCTACTGGATTTCCAAAGAAGAGAAGACTTACAGGGAGGCAGAAGTGGCTTGCTTACCAAAGGAATTCGATTCCTATCGAAGCCAATTGATGTGGACCGACAATCCAAAGATTTGGCATCACATTGCCCATCTTGTCCAAAAGGAAACTGGTCAGGACAAGTTTTTTGCCGGGGCGTCAATGATGGAAAGGGATGGAGTCTTCACATCAAGGTAACTCTTTGGATCTTTGAATGTCATTGACAATCCATGTTCATGATCCACAGCTTTGGCAATATCGTGGCTGTCAATGTCAATGAGTCTGACCTGTTCATGGATGACTTGGATAAGGATCCAACAGTTCAAAAGATGTTGGACTTGAACGGACAATGTGGAATCGTGGACATCAACCGTGTGGGATATTTGTCCATCGGAGATTGTGGCCAATCCTTGCCTTTCGTCTGTTCTTCAGCGCCTCTATATGCTGAACCAGATTTTGGATGCCCAAAAGGATTTGTTCCTTACAGAGACAAATGTCTGTATTCCGATCCAAGGCAATTAAACTATGTACAAGCTCAGGTAAGATACAGCGACGTTTAACCTTGACCAATTATTATTCGTAAATGGATCAAAACTGATTGCAGGAACATTGTGCTCGGAAAGGATCCCTTCTGGTTCCAATCAAATCCAGGGCTCTTCATAAGTTTCTAGAGCAATGGACACCACAATCTGGTAAATTGATTTTGGTCAACATACTGCAAGAATGTAAAGCATATTTGCCTTGTCCTTTCAGTCCAAGGTGATGTCTGGATTGGATTGAGACACCAGAAAACTAACAGGATCTTGAACTATGACGAAGCATTGACAACTCCCTTGCAGTTTAACATTGAAAGAAAAACCGTTTACAGGTACTCATTATCAGCACTAGTTCAATGATTGCTAGTCTACTTGATTTGTCTCATTATTTCCAGTGATGGAGAGGAGTTTAACAGAAGATCTGATTTTATGGCCAGCATGAGTGCCATTGATCTGAGACAGGAAGACTGTTTTTACCTCTCATCCAGCACAGAGTATCAGATGAAAGGAGACATTTGTACCAAGTCCAAAGGCATCATATGTGAATGGCAAAGTAATTATAGGCCTATGCGTGCAATTCATTAGTTCAAGCATTGTAATTGAACTTCATGCTGTTGTTGTTTGTAGAGCCAGATTGTCCTGAGGGGTATTCACAAGTCTCCCAAGTGTCCAATGGAAGATCTTGTCAGTTTGAAAGCAAAGTTGCCAAGGCCTATGACGAGGAGATCTGTGACTCAGAGGAAAGAGGATTTGAAGAGAAGTGGACTCCTGAATCCAAAAGAGAAATAAGACATTTTCTAGCTCAGAGAAGGTAAAAGCTTGGTGCTGGTCAAGTTGTATTATAGCCAAGCAAATCCTCTTGTTTTAGTTCAAGTGAGCCCTTGTGGGCAGGGGCTACAATGGAAGAGAATGGACACTGGTATCTGAAGAAAGACAACAGGGTCAGGAGGATTGATCCTGACATTTACCCAGACATGAGGCTCCTGGGTTCCTGGGCCCCCAGTGCCTATGTTGTCAGGAGGGAGAACATTTCAGATTTTGCCTGCCTGGAACTTCTTTCATCTGGCATCCTCAACAGAGCAATGGATTACGACTGCAAGATCAAGAAGAAACAAGCTTGCAACTACAACAGTAATCAATGTCATTGACATTCAAGTACTGATCTCCTAATTGTTATCTCTACAGTTTGTTTCACTACTGAGGGACGGAGGTGCCAATTTCCATTTGTGTTTGGAAATGATACTCATCCAAGGTCGACTCACCATGAATGCTCCACTCTTGGACTGTACAAACCCTGGTGTGCCACCAAAGTTGACGATGACAGGAATGTCCTGGAATGGGGAGAGTGCTTATCCGATTGTCCAAGTGAAAACATTCCAGTTGTCTGCCAATCTGATCCTATCAGACCAGCATTGATTGAAGATGGCGCTTTGGTCAACTACACTACCAGCTATGAATTTGGCATGGAGAGGGTCACCAATGAAGTAACTATTTCCAGTTTGTGATTTAAGGCCCAGAGTGATGACTTCCGGTTTTCAGTTTGATTATGTGGCCTACACGTGCCCCGAGGGATTTGTTTTTAAAGGAACCAAGAACACAACTCAATATGCTTTTTGCCACGACTGGAAGTTTCATCACATGTTTGATCCTAGAACATCTTGCGTCCATGCAGTCTGTCCACAACCGCCAGAATTTCAGCCGCATCAAATCCAAGGAGAGAGGATCTGGCATAAACGAAAGGACGTTCCCGAGTATGGCGCACAAGCTCAGTATATTTGTCCTGAGGGGTGAGACTTGAATCATTAGTGTCATTGTCAGTAATATCTATTCAATGTCATTTTTTCAACCTTGTCGAAAATCTATTAGATATGCCTTTGATCCAAGTCAAATAGAACACCTAATCAAGGAAGAGGTCAATGTGCTCAACATGACCTGTGAAAGTTTCGCTGACTGGACCTTCCTAACGGTTCCTGACTGTATCCGTAAGTCCATCAGGGAGATTGAAGTTTCCATCAATATCTTGTGATTGCTACTTTTCAGCGATCAATTGCACCAAGCCTCCGTATAAGCCTCCGAACAACGAATTAGGGTTGTACGATTGGAATCACTGGAAGAAGAGCTACCAGCATGTTGTCAAATACTTTTGCCCTCTTGAAGGTTGGGGCTATCCATCAACTGGACTGAACGAAATGGACAGTCATTGCCAGGCAAACAGGGAGTGGTCAATGACTTGGGTTGAAGATTGCGTCAGTTAGTCCAGCATTCAGTTTTCATTGGCATGACAAAAACAGTCAACAAACAACATTTCTTTCAGCTTTACCTTGTCCCAATCCACCTCCAAACATCACTGAAGGTGTCAAGATGTTTTATGGATTAGAAGAGACCAGTTTCATGTGTCCAAATGGCTACGAGTTTGCCAATGGCGACTACCCCTATTGGAATACAACCTGCAAGATTGATGGCTTCTGGGAACCAGCTGAACTGGATCCATGCTTACGTAATCCATTGACATCTACATTTTTCTAAGCTAACTTTATTCAAAATGTTGTCCAATTCCAGCTCGCCAATGTACGTATGATCCACCAAAACCTTATCACAGGATGGAATATGATTGGCCGCATAGAAACCGAACAATTGGAGCTAGCATGACCTATACTTGTCCTTACAGAAAAGGCACTCACACTGGAGGATATCAAGGTGAATATTCGGATTGTATATGGTCGGACTATTCTTATTAATCTAGGATCTATTAATAGATCAGTATGTTACTTGCCTTTGGGACAAAGATACTGACGAGACGATTTGGTGGCCACCTGTCATTGATATGTGTAACAGTAAGTACCAAAAAAGAAAACGAAACTAAAATGTTTTTCTGTTTCTTCTCGTATAAAATGCCGCTCAAACTGGGAAACGGATTGTACTTAATTATCTTGGTAAGTCAATAGAAATAGGGATGTTTATTCAGCGCAGCAGTTATCATGATCACCAATAGTAGTTGAAAGACATATAAGAATTCAAAAGCTCGCGATACTTTGTGGTTAACCAAAATCGGTACACCAAATACCACACTGTAATCTTAAGTTGACAGTGTCATATGATTGCGTAAAATTGTAAATTGTCATAGACAAATCTGAAGACTCTGAGTTTGAGGGCAAGTCTTGTGAGTAGACTTGGTTCTTAGAGCAGACATTTTCCCAAATCTCCATGTCGAGTACGTGGAATGCAATTTTTAATGGACATGGGACGATGTCAGCATCCTCTGATTGGATCCATGATGGACATTGCAAGTGGACTTTTTTACAAACTGGATCTATTCCAACGGAGATGACTGTGATGGGACTTTCAAACTTCAAGGTTGTTCCAGGCCTTATGGTTGTCGAATTTCCGGTAAGATATTTTACTTCTGAGCCCTAAAAGATTGAAAGATAATTGACTAACATTGACAGGTTAAGATTTTTTGCTTACCGATGGCAAGAGTCTTCCCTTTGTTGTAAAAGTTGTCATGTTGTTGGCACACCATAGGTAACAATTTGCATCCACATTGATAGTATCATTCAAAATAGTCTTAAACCAAACGCCAATAATTGCAGATCCATTTGGTTCAATAGATCCAAGGTGAACAGACTCCTCAAGGCAAACTGGATCTGGATCTGGATCATCATCCAATTGAACCTGGATTCCATACTCCTCACATATGTTACCAGCCAGTTTGTCGCAAGTAAAAGCTGCTTTGCAAACATCTGACCCTTTCCAATGAAAGTTATATTTTCGTCCGAAGGGTCTTGAAACTGAGTGGTTGGATCTAAGCCTTATGTCGCTGTCGTCAATGTGCAATGTTTTAAAATCCATTGGAACAGTCACAATGTCAGTGTCAAACTGTGATGTGATGCATTTTCAAATAAAATTCTTCTGGAAAATGAAAAAGTTAACTGCAACTGCCTTACCAAGTTCCCGCTTTGATTGTTGCACCAAAGGAAGCATGACATGTTCAGATATGAGCTGGACGCGTACCAAAATATAATGCGAAGAACATCATGAGTATTGAGCTTCATTTTGTAATGCCGTCCAGCTTGACAAATAGACAAGTTACTTGATGTCGTCGAAAGTTCAATGCCATAGTCAGCACAGACATCACCCCCGAGGTACTGGCAGTAAAACGTGAGCTGGCATGTTCCAAGTCCAAGCCAAGCCAGTTTTGACTCTTTGATGCACAGTCGCTGTTGACAGGCCATAGATTCGTCAGTCCAAGAGTTGTTGATCATAAAGTCCATGTTTGCATGTAAAGGAAACGTTCCATTACTGTTCCATTGGATCACTGTAGCATTTTTCGTGTTGATTCTTGTCAACGATCCATCAAGTCTTCTGGATAATGGATCTGGATCAAATGATGTTGAGACTCCAGGTTGTGCAATCCAAAAATAACATGACATTTGGAAAGAGTTTCCAACATCTTCAGTGTGCCAATATTGAAGCTGGACTTGATCCAGACTAGTTAATGTCAGATTGTAATCTTTCCCCTGGTGGCAAACTGGAACCCCTGTTCCATTAGTTGGTATCAGGTTTATTCCAAAGTCACCACAAATGTTCCCATCAATTTCATCACACACCATCGTTATGTTAACTGGCTTGGGCCCCATCCATTGGTAGTGGTGCGTAACATTACACTTCCGGTGGTTTTCACAATGATTTCCTACCATGACAGCTTCGTTGATCAAGATTTTGTAGATTTTGTTCATTGACAACGGTTGCACTGATCTTGGAATTAGGTCAAAGAGATTGACGACTTCAGTTTTAAGCGTGTCCTGAAAATTCAAATTGCAATCGTGTAAAATAAAAATGTTTAGGTTTTTACTGAGACAAACCTTGAATTGTTCAATCATTGAAACATTGAAATTGTGACTGGCACTGTACTGTCCCTTCAAATCCCTGCACCACAAATAGCATGACAAGTTGACACTGGCTCCTTGAACTGTCCACAACTCAGCATTGACACTGGAGAGCATTGTCACATTGGTTTCGTAGATCTCATCTGGATGGCAAATCTGGAACTGTGGAAGCATTCAAAACTGTTTCGATATCACTCTTTCAAGCCTATGTTTAAGTTTTATACCCTGGTAACATTGTCAGTCATCAAGGTGAATCCATGATCTGCACATGCTCCTTTGCCAAGGTAGCTACAAATAAGGTTCAGCTGACAAGGCTCGTCACCATGCCAGTGAAAGACATAATCATGTAGACACTTTGTTGTCCTTGGACAAACAAGACTTTCATGGTTGGAGGTGTTCAAATGGTAAAGCCTGACAGGTGACAATCCCAGTGACATGTTATGCTGATGGACATGTTCCATTTCTGTCAGATGCTTGGTTCTTCTTGACTGAAATTATTCTTAATACACATTAATAATTATAAAAGTTAATCAATTGGGCTTACCAGCTCCATCAAAAGCTTGTAATCCACTGAAGATCCATTTTTCAATATAGGCCTTAGATGGTTTCTGCAGAAGAAATAGCATCTTGGTGGTGGGTAGGTAGTGTAATTGGTCTTCCAGTACGTTATTTTAACATTGTCTTCTAGCAAGAAGTCTATCACTTGGTTTTGGAAACAAGCTTTGAGTGATTGGTTCATCAAACTCAACGTGAATCCATGCTCTCCACAACCTTCTCCCACGAATGAATCACAATAAAATATGGCATTGCAAGGTTGATCCCAATGCCATCGCAGCTGGATGTTACTTTGGTTATCCTCTGCATTTGTTGGTCGTAGCTCGTACGTTTTAACTGGCGAAACAGGCACAGGATTCCCAAAGACAACTTTTTCAATTTGCAAGTTGTCAATGTTCATGACTGTTGCATTGTCAACGGGGTTTGAATAAGGACTTGGAACTGATCCAGAAGGTGTGCACCACAAGTAGCATTTGATGTCAAAGGTGGATCTGCTGTAACTCCACATGGACAGTTGGATGGACGACCTGTTTAGCAATGTCATGGATTGAGTGACATTCTCATAACAGTAATCCAGCACTGATTCAGGTGATGACAATAGCAGTCCATAATCTGAGCAGACGTTCCCTTTCAGTTCAGGACAATTGAATTTCATCTCACATTGATCAGTGTGATGAACCATCAGGGTTTGATTGCGCCAGCATTTTGGTTTAGTACCAGTTTTGCAGATATCGCTTGAGCCAGTGAACAGAAGAGTGTACATAAAGTACTGTGATAACCCAGCCGTGGATTTGTTTCCAGATAGCAAGGGTGTCGTGTCATTAAAACTCAAAAGTAAACGAGCCTGAAAATGCTTTTCTAAGAATAACTTTTAAGGTCGCCAATACAATTTTACCTGAGAAGAATTTCTTCCGAAATCAATGACAGGGATCAATCCTGTGGTTGAGCACCAAAAGTAGCAATGAATTGAAAAAGAGACGTTTCTGAGATGCCAAAGACTCAGGGTCAAAGTTTTTCCTCTAGGATTCATATTAGTTTCCAGGGTGTAGTTTTCCATGCAAATGGGTTGTGGTTGCTCATCGATGTCCAGATAGATGTTTATTCCATGATCCACACAAACTCCTTGGCTTAGATTGTCACAAATCAATCTTGCCTGGCAAATGGTCGGACTGCTCCATACCAATGTCATCACTTTGTCACAGAGCTCTCCAGAATGACAAGCGCTGGATTCGTTGGTAAAGTCCTGTTCAATCTCGTAGACAAATTTGTCTGAAATCCTAGTCATGTAAGTGGCATTCCTGAATATCAAAGGCATTTTCGGAACTGAAGCTAGACTCTAGAAACGTAGGGACAAAATGATAGTTTCGTATGGATTACTAATTGTATGCTTACAATGTCTTCTAAAGTGTCAACATGATCAAGTTGTCTAAAATCTAAATTGTAGCTTAGGTCAGTGTCACACCAAAGGAAACAGTCCATCTCAAAACTGGATCCACTGGCATACCAGAAACTCAGATTAGCAGTATGCATTGATTCCAGTGTTCCAATCAAATAGGTGACATTGGAATGGCATATTTCCAGCTCCTTCGAAGAGTGCTCAAGCTGGACTTGAAATCCATTATCTCCACAAAAATGTGGATCGAGATGTGAGCAATGGATTTTCAAATGACATTGATCTGACGGAGGTGCCCACATGAGCTTGAAGTTGATCCAGCATAAAGCCTGAAATTGGCATGCAGGAACCAAACTCTGGTTTGAGGCAATGTGATAGGTCTTCAATGGGGACAAAGTCAACCATGTTGAGTTGGATGGAAACAGTTCTTCTGGGGCCAAACTTTCAGCCTAAAATGGATCAAGTTAAGATGAACATTTAGATTAGGGAATAGGAAATAGGATCACTTGCCAGGTCGACTGCCCTAGGTCTTGGATTAATAGGCAAAGATCCATTTCTGGAACACCAGAAATAACAATCCGCCAGGAATTGTGCATCCGGCTCAAAACTGGCATATATCACTATGGATCCTCCAGGTTGAAGGATTCCATTGTAAGTCCTGTTGGACTGACAGAATGACATAGCTCTGGTTCCAAGATATCTGTTTCTGAACACTGCTCCAAAGGCAAAGTCGCCACATATGTTTCCTTCCAATCTTGGACACTCCACTGAAGCTCTGCAAGCTTTCAAATGATTCCATCTCATTGAATATGTCGTTATGCACCTGAAAATATATTTAGTAATAGTGAAGGCATTGTGTTAAGTGTTTACAATATTACCTTGGTTTCCCTTGACAGCTGGCCAAAGAAGCAAAGGCTTCCTTAAATGTGTAAACTCTGTGATGTGACAAAGATATCCCTGCTGCAACTGGAACAATGTCATAATTTGAACGGTTCCAGCCGGTTAGTTGAGATCCAGTGTTCCTTAACTTAAGCGTTGGAACTGATCCATCATTGGAACACCACAAGAAACAAGTGACATTTTCAGGCAAAGGCGCTCCAACTCCAGCATGATGATGCCAAAGTTCAAGGTCAAGGCGATCATATCTTCTAATCCTATGATTCGGTGAAAACTCAAACCTTTCCTCACAAAGGCTGGCTGTTTGAAGGGTAGTTCTATTGGCTGCAACGTGAGCTGCAATCACACCGTAATCTCCACAGATATTCCCAGTTAATCGAGAACAGAGAAGCTTGAGTTGACAAGATCTTTGTCGTGTCATCCTAGAGTGAAATACCATTGAAATACGACTTAACGACCAAGACTTGATGATTAGTGTACTTGAATGTCACTTTGCTCCAGCAAATATCCTTATCCTGTCCAAGTGAGCTGCTATTTCCGGCTTGTGCATCAATGTCATAAACAATCACTGGTGACAACGTCACTTCCTGTTCCTCTGTTAAGCCAATGGAGACTGGATATCGTTGCAGCAGAATGTTATACCTTTCCAGATTAGCCTAAGTAAGATGCTCGAAAATAAGAAAATGAGATTAAAACTCTAAACTTAACGGTTCCTTGCTTACCAAAGTTTGATTAACGATAGTGGCATTGGATCCAGAATTCGAGGCCATTGGAACGGATCCATCAGACGTGCACCAAAAGTAACAGTCCGCAGTAAACGAAGAATGATTTTCATAATGCCAGATTTCTATGGAGGCAGATTGTCCAACTCCAATGGTTCCGGAGTAAATCCTATCGCTGATACAAACAGACTGGTTCCCAACTGACATGCCTTCTCTTGTAGCATGGATGAATCTTAACCCATAGTTGCGACAGGCTCCTGGAAAATATAGGGATCATTTGTAAAAAATGTTGTTTAGAGTGGATATCTATAACTGACCATTGGACAAATCAGTACAAACAAAATTGGAGGAGCACACCGCTTCTGGATTGAGCCATTCAAACGTGAATTTAAGGCTGCATATCTGATTGTGACATTGAAATCCATTAATTGATTGACTACTCAAATGGTAGATCGTCTTTGGTGAGGTGAAGATGTCAGTGTTTTCGGATGTCACTGTTACAGCTGCTGCCGATCTCTAAAATAAATCAATGCTGTGCAGGATTGAGTATAATGACAGAATGTAATGTTACCAGATAGCTCAATGTTTCTTCATCTTCTGGATGATCATGGTCCAACTGTGACAAACTAGCTCTCAGCGGAGCAGAGTCCAAGAAATCTGGGTTGCACCATGCAAAGCACATGATCCTTGGAAAACGTCGATCTTGATCAAATTCCAATCCGGATTTGTATCTCAAATCAAGTCCAACTGTTTCACTTCCGGTCAAGTTCCAAAAATGCCTCTTGTGCCTGTAAAATAATCCAAACTAAGTACTTTGCTTCGTTCCAACGAGTGCGTTTGGATCACCTGTTATTGATCTCGATCATTTGATCACTAGTGTTTCCCTCGCGAAAAAAAGCGTTCACCCTGAAATCGTAGACCTTGGAACTGAGGACAGGATCAACTCTGCTCTCCAGAGCATGACATCCAACAATAGCTCTGCAAGGATTCCTAGGGATCTTTCGGAATTCCCACTTGAAATCCCGAATGACCGAATCATGATCATTTTTGCACGATTGATAAATAGGCTCCCTGAGCCGAAACACGACGGTTGTCCA
>JAAUYL010019128.1_pt1 | contig 12029 bp, 8 predicted proteins | sample 7278011 | NCBI WGS metagenome assembly JAAUYL01 (sample SAMN14350225, study PRJNA611818) | marine sediment metagenome | isolation source: surface marine sediment (1.8m) | place: French Polynesia: Moorea | collected 2018-08 | reverse complement strand
GCTGAGCCCTTTGGTTGGCCTTTTCGCAAGGGCCGAAATGAAATTGTCACCCATTTATTGGCTATCTATCAAGTCAAATTAAGCATTGTAAATTGTAATATCTATTTTGGGGTCAAAGCCTTCGTTTGACCACGACAAAAGGGTAATTTACAACAGGAAGGAAATGGCCTAAATTCAGAAATGCTTTTACATTTTAGGTCAGCATGGTGGTTTTCCAATAGAATTTTCAAGCTTTTGTTGTTAGAACACGATCTAAAAATAAACCATTGCTCCACCAAAAACCATTAGGCAGGCTATTGTGCTTTCAGTTTAAAACGGAGAGAGTGTCTGTCTCTTGCAAAAGGGAAATTTTTGAATAACATGCCCACCACAGACTCAAGTCTAACTCAATGAAGGTTACGCGCATGAAAAATTAATACATTTGGGCTCTCTCTCACTACAACCACCTAGAAGGCTAACTTTGTCCCGACAGCAGGTGTACAATATAAAAGGAACGAAGAATTAAAGACAATGGAAATTAAGAAAGTTGGTTTGTATACCTACGTACTTTAATTTATAGTCTTCAAAGGGGCCCTGTAATTAACCATATCTGGACCATACAAACATTGATTATGATAGTGCGAGCAGTAATTAAATAAATTAAAAAGGCTTTTCTTGGTCAAGTTAAAAAATGATATTCAAACGGAATGCGTTGTGAAATCGTCTGTAGTTTTCTTACACATTTTTTGCAGTTTCTACTTTTGCCAATCGATAAGTTGTGCGCAACATGAGCTACGCAAAAAGGGACGACAACAAAGAAAAGCCCATTTTTCTACTGCTTTTACTCAACAATACGAGCCTCTATTACTTTTCATGAAACGGTGCAGTTTAAAGTGTTTTTAAAAATACTCCTTAACTGCAAACGTCTGTAGGCTGTATTAAAAGACATAGCAAAATCTTAAGGGCTTAATTCATAACATCAATGACACTTTTAATGACAAAGAGAGCATTTTCTAATTGATTGTTTTGCAACAGGTTGTTGCAGTCGCGAAAAAGCATTTCTTTGCCCATAAGATGCACAGGGCGCCATCTGAAAATGGTTCGTTCGTGCAAAATAAATTGCGAAATGGAAAAATCGAAAGCTGTCCGTCGAAGCAATTTCCTTAATAGCCCTTCATCGTAGCAATTAAGTGAATATTACAAACGCCCAATATTTTCCTGTCGTGCGAAAAAACATGCCAAACTATTTTCATTTTTTGTTCATGACTGTTGAATAAAAGTTAAAGTTACTAGATAAATTCCCGTTCCTCAAGCTTTACAAGTAGTGCAAGAAAGTAAATATGGCCAAAAATAGTCGTAAAACACCCTCTTTTGGTTTGCAAAGAAAGCACTGAAAACTGAGCTTTTCTTTGTTAGTCAAGAATACACACAAGACCAAACATGTTAAAGAGATCTGCGAAATGACCTTGGAACTACGGGTTGTTTTCGCTTCGTCCCGAAAAATATCAATATTGTCGAATTAACAATGAAATTCCCAAATAAGAAATGTTTTCGTTTCGCAGATAAATCAACTAAAAAGCAAGCCGCCGGAAATTTGCAAGAACTTTTGACGAGAGCCCGGGCAAAATTCTGCACAAAGGGAGCTTGTACACGTAAATGGGTCTGTTTTCTTAGGCTAGTGTGTTTGCAAAACCATAAAGTCTGTTTAACAAGTGAAACAACAAAGCCTCTAGATATCCGGGAACTGAGCACAAAGTGCCACAGATAATGTCTCGGCAATTAAGTAAGAAGCCCTAGGTAGTTGCCTTAATATTCTCAAGCAAACACATGTCAAAATCTAAAGAAAAAGGTGGAACTGGTGTATTTGTCATGAGAGTGCTTTAAAAATCATTAGGCATTTTCACCTCCATTTGTTTCCCCATATTTTGGCAGATATTTCTGACCCATTGACCTAATAGACAGATAAAAACGCACAATGCATATTTTATTTTCACTTTGAAAGTCTCTCTTCGCCTGTAATTTGCATGAAAAATGAAAGCTATCCACGTACCGCACATATAGAAATATTTCTGTGACCGTTGCACAGTCAATTAATAAATAGATTCCTATGTTAATTTGTAAATATCTGCGTTGTTCCCTAATGATACCAACACATGTCGGGAAAAACTATTCTATTGAATCGAAAATGAGCCCAAGGATTCATTAATTCATGACTAATTCTACACACTTCCTTTTGTGATAGTGAAGCGAATGGATTCGTTTAATTATTTTTTTTGCAAACACAAGTTGATAATTGCCGGGAAGTGAAATACTGTCGATGCGCGCTCTAGTTATCTCGAAGACACTAAATCTAAATCCAACAAGCCACTTCTTTTTAACGTTTTAGGGGGTTGATACTCCTGCTTCTTTAGTGTAAAACATTCCATTCTGTAGATAGGCTACATAGTAAGTTTTACGGCTGACAGCAAAGAAATAATCACTTCTCGTTTGACAAAGTCCTGCAAGGAATAGCTTTCACTAAGTAAAAATTGCCACCGAAAGCAGATAAAAAATCAGAGTTGCTCACCATTGTCCTTTAAAAGAAAACAACCCGAGGGAAACATACTTTTCAATCCCTATGAAAACGAACTTTCCCTTTACGTTACGTCTGACCCGATCTCAGACACAAAGAATACGGGCGGGGGTGAATCACGCTTCACAATCATTAGAGGGAAGATGCTATGCGATAATTATCTTTCTTAAATTGGGGGAATTTTGAAATTGCGAAATGGAAACATGAAAATATGCAATTTCGCACATGTGCATCTCAATATCCTTCATATCTTGACAGATTCATCGTCGTAAATAAGGGTGACCGGAAACGTCACAGATGTTGTTTACATCTTTGAGCCATGAGCGCAGTACAGTTTTCGCATGCTTTTGACGAATCTACTTATAGATTATTTTCCGCAGTTTCGTGCGAAACGTAATCGAAGAGATCCTGAAAACATGTCAAAGATGTCAATCTAAAGTTGTCACTATCTGCGAAAGATAACGCTACATTTTCTAGCGACCGTGTGTGTAGACAGTTATTGAAGGGGGTGCAATGCTTAGTTGCGGGGTTGGCTGTTGCGTAGTTGGGTAGAGCTTCAACGGATTACTTTCCCTTAGAAAGCCAAGCGACGAAGGGCGGCGGGCGTCTGAAAACGTGAAAATCTCGGTCTTTTGTGCTAAAGATTGCTACTTTTTACCACAGCGACTCCCTCAAAAATCCCCGATAAGTTCTTAGTTCGTCCGTTTGTTCTTAACTCGACCTGGAGACGGTGGACAATCTATTGGCTTGGCTTTTTGTCACTGCTCCAAAAGGAGACAAATTCACCCTTCGCTCGTTTTACTTGTTGAAGCTTCTATCTAGCTGGGGCTTTTATCTGGGTTTCTTTTTTAAAAACAAGCATGTTTCCTGAAGTGAAGTCTTATCGCTTCGTATTATCGGCTTAATTTTAAAGCCATATTTTAACTCGAAAAAGCATTAGTTTCTGTTCTGCTGTCTGACATAAGGGGGTTGTTGTTGTTTGAAAGTCGATTGCATCATTTCCTGCAATAGCCATACATTACTGGGGAAAATAAAGCTATCGTAATATCAAATGAATTCCAAATGAAACAATGACAATTTTCTGCTACAAAATGCTACAAAATAAAATCCTTATCTTTTATCCTACACTCCTAGTTGTATTGTGTTAGCTTTGGGCTTATTGCTGGAAAAACAAAATTTGGTGATAAAAAAGTAACTCGTACAATCTCTCGGTACAAGGGTGAAGTTTTTACAATGAATAAATAATGCAAATGATAAAAAAGTGAAGAGCTTGATTGTTTTAACATTTTTGGACAAACAAATTGCATTTAAAAGTCTACGAGATGTGTCTATTAAAGGAAATGCAGAAACTGAGTTCAAGCATAAACTCGAAAATTAGGGCAAAAGGCTAAATGAACCATGAAAACAAGCTTAACGTTGCCAGCAAAAGTATTTAAAAACAGAACTGTTTTCAGAAGCAATGTTTGTGTGGGTTAATTACCAGTAATATTTCGAATTCATTGTTGAAAAAATATCCTCACTCAATCGAATTTGAAAATTGTACTGCTTCAAAAAATTCCTTGGTGTCGTGGGAACGAATAACGATAAACCCGTTTCCAGTCCAAGCTACTCCTTGACCCCAAAAAATTTGAATGAGCATAACAAGAATTCCAAAGAGTTTTCTTACCTTTCTTTCTTTGAATTGAAACTGCACAGTTGGCAAAAAGTTGGTGCTGTCTTCCGTTGAAAGTCCAATCACTTGCACTCGTTTTCAACGTTCAAAATTCACCAAAATGACAATGAAAATTGAAAATTCTTGGTTGATTTTTTAACATTTCAGAATTTTTGTGCCATTTGTTGTTCTTTAATTGAACTGAAACAGATCTGAGATATGACTCTCGAACTGAGAGCCTATGTAGCAGTCTGTAGTTGGGAAGCTGTGAGACTCACCAGTTCTCAGTAAATAATATGACTCTGTATCTCAGTATAATACGAAAACTGAGAATGAAACGAATCGACGATGGCAAAAAGGGAGCGCGCGTCCCTTCGCATTTTTGACCTGGCCTCAGCGCGCACGCGCCCCATACGCGACAACCAATCAGATTTGACCTTAGGGGCGACTCGAAAACAAAGAAAAACTGGAAATATCAATGTTGATGTTGCAATTGTCGTTAAAATTTCTTTTAAAAGTTTTAAAAATATTTAGATATACCTAGTAGAATGATGTATGTACTCTGTAATTTTATTTTACTGCTATAGCGAGCCGAGTCATTTGAGGCATATTTTATTGAAAACACACAAATCTGTTGGGTGAATTCAATATTAAAATTCAATAATATTGCATTCTTCTATATTTTGAATATTGATTGCGATTGTGAGCGTGATTAACAGGAGGTGTATTAATATTATAGAGTTTTAGAGAGTGTCCGTTTCCTTAACTTGTAACCGACTTAACTCACGGGCATGCATTTTGTTAAAAAATTAAATAATGAATTCCATCCGGATAATTATGTCTTTCAATGTACTTAAAATCGTCATCCCCTAAGAAAGCCAACTTAACTTTTATCCAATTCTAAATTATAAAGAATTTCCTCCATCTGTGCAATTTTACGGATTTTATTTTTTATTTTTGTTTTCCGTGCAGAAATATTCCGAATTTTTGCTTTGCTTAATTTCACAGATTTTCTAACATTTTACATTAGATGTTAATAAAGAAATCGAGAAAATCTACCAAGCAACAAAAAATGGAATTTTGTCATGCGATTTCACATATTTTTTGAGGTTTTTCATAAAAAATCAGAAAACAATTTTTCTTGAAGAAATAATAAATGTTCACTTTTATTTTACGACAGAATACAGCGTTCGTCTTGAAAATGATAATTTCTTAAAACAAAATTTTCCACGGGATCAAAATTCGTTCCGGAGCCCCTCGGTCATTCTGTCGTGATGAGTTTTATTAGAGCCTCAACTGAATTAACTGGTTCGGAGCAGGCGTAGTTCTGGCATACGAAAGCCTTGGCCGAGTCCGGATCAGTCTTGATGTTCTTCAAAATTTCGAGCTTTTTGTAGAGGATGGACCCTTGGTTGTCATCGGCATAGATCAAGACCTACAAAAACAAATCCAGTCAATGGTTGCTGACCAAGAGGATTTATTTGGATTTTAAGCCATACTTTTTGTGGCAGCAAAGCTGTTTGGATGGCTTCGAAGAAGGGTTGAGCCTTGTCTTTCGATCCTGAAATTATGATTTGCATCGGAGTGTTTTTCATGTTCATCAGAGCTCCCGCCATCTCCGGCAAGGCGACCGGGAACTTCTCCAGCGTTTCTTTGTAAGAATGGAATATTTTGACTGCAAGATCCTAGGAAGAGAAGCACATTAGAATGTCAAAATTCTTCGAGCAATAAAATACTTTGTAAGTGGAGTTGTCCGTAAAAGCCGCTAGTCTCTGCAAGTTTGAGCTTGAAACCGAATTAGCCGAAGGTTCAGCACCATCTTGGTCTTCTTTGAGTCGCAGAACGATGCTGGGGTCACCCTCGGGGGCCGTAAAATAACCAAAACCTGAAAAAATCCGGATTTTTGAAGTCCACTGTGCCTCGACATTTGGACCAAATTAGGTCAGCTGTCATTACCAATTAGCCATTAATTGGATTTTCCTCATCGTTGAGGTAATTAATTTAATTTTCGACTGAAATTGCATTTACGTTAACGTACCTGTGGAATCCCAAAAGAGCGCGTTCTGCTTTTCCTGCAATTTGTCTGCCCATTCGATCCATGACGGGTCCAGGGTCGCCTCGTAGAGGTCAAGGAGCCCGCGAATCAGAAAGGCATAGTCGTCAACGAACCCATGAATTGGTTGTGGCAATTGCTCAACTTGGCCTTGCTTCGAGTAGGAGCTCCTGCAAAGAAGGTACACATGCTAGGTATTAATCAAGTTTTCAAGCCAACATCTGCTCGTACGGTGGCCTTTTGATTGATCGGTTCGCCAAGTCCGGATTGAATAGGACGCTGCTCACCTATTTGATAACGAGCAAAACTGAATGGCACGCCGGTCAATAGCTGCCTGCTGAGCTACAATGATTGACCTGCATGCATCTGGATTCTGGTAGATCAGCTTACCTGAAGAGCGTACCGTCGGATGCGTTGAACATGTGGTCCTTCAAGAAGTTGGTGGCCTTTTCCGCAGCCTTTATGTATTCCGGTCTTTGCAAGGCCATCCCCGCGAGACAGAAGCCACTTTGAAGTCGGCGAAAAAAGTTGTGAAAAAAGCCTGGATTAGTTATATTTCAATTTCCTAACGCGGAACGTAATGCGTAGTGATGTGATGCATTGCATCTAACTTTCGTTGAAAATTCTGTTGGCGGTGTAGAACTAAAACTTTTACAGTGCGGCAAGAACCGGTCTCGCATTTCATTTTTCGCTCTCCCCTGCAACCCCTGAAACTTCCGCTTTTTTCAGGCCAAGTGAAAGTAATGTAAAAGGATACGCGAAAAAATAGTTGCTTCTTCCTTCAGCTTAATTTAGGGTCACCGGGGTATGGAGGTGGCTATGTCGTTTGTTGTTTTACCTGATCATCAGACCGTTCCAAGCAGTGATAATCTTGTCGTCCAGATGCGGTCGGGGCCGCTTTTGCCGTTCAGCATTCAAAATTTCCCGCCACTTCTCGACCGCGGCATCCAATTGGTCGACACCGTCCAATCCCAGCTCGGTAGCAATTTCTGTCGGATTTATTTTCCCGTTGGCCGTTATTTTCGTGAGAACATTCTGATTCGTCAGCTCGCCGTGCGGGTCACCTCCGGGGTCAACGTTCCCGTCCGGTTTAGCGCCGAAATATAGACAGGTTAAGTCCAGGAGCGTCTTGCCCTTGCTTCCAATGTTTTCGCCTATTTTCAAATAAAAGGTCCAGCGGGTGTTAAAAGCAACGGTTGGGTTAACTCACTTCCAAGCAATTTTTTGAACTCGTCGTATGTCCACACGCAAAAGGCACCCTCTTTCTTTTTGCCTGCGTCCGCAGTAGGAAGAGAATCTGCATCTTCAGCACTGGAAAAAAGCAAACAAGACGATAATTGAATCACAAAATTTGACTTTAAAGTTTAAATATTGTTATAATTACCTGTAAAATGCTCCCAGTGGGTGCTTCAAATCTCTGTTCACATATTCCAAAATGTCATTTACCACCCGAGCGAATTTCGGTTCTTTGGTGACCTGAAAAAATGTAAGCGAAACCGAATTATTCCCTGGAAAACAGAGACAGCGAAGTACGTTCGCTTTCAGTACAAATGTCATGCTCTATCATCGAGAGCAGACAGTGGAGAAATTAATCAAATTAACAGTGTGAAGCTGGTCTTGATTATGTACTTCGAGCGGAGCGAAAAAAAGACGAAACTTTGGCTATCTACTTAGTCTTATTTATTTATTTACCTGATATGCATTAGAAAAGGCCACCGTGAGCTGAGCTTGGTCGTAGAGCATTTTCTCAAAATGTGGGACATGCCACTTGGCGTCTGTAGAGTATCTTGCGAATCCCTGAAAAAAAGCAAAAGTTGACTTCCGGTTAAGCAACATCGCGACGGCCTATTTCCGGCCCAGGGCAAGGATTAACCTGGTTTAGCCAGTAGGCTGTATATAATAATGATGCGAGCGGGCAAACTAATTTTCCACCAAAGTTTTTCGAGCGTGAAAGCTGAGCTGGGGCGACTGGATTTGTGTCTAAATGGTTAACCGAAAAAAGGCTCCACTTTTGTTAATACTTGACGCAAAATGTCTTTTGAAACAAATACAAGTACCACAAAATTTCAGCAGAATTTATATTAGCCGTGAAGCTAAGAGCAACATTCAAAAGTCCGCTTTCAAATTCAAAATTATCCGCTTTTTTACCTTGGAAACATGGTCGTTGATGCCACCCAACGACATCATTTCCAGCGTGTGCAGGGCCATTTTCAGGCCCTGTTTTGCTCTGTCATTCCCAGGCTCCCTGGCGTAGAATCCAAACAGGAAGTTGAAGTTGACTGGCTGCGGAAATTTGGGGGCTTTGCTGAACCCTCCCATATCCGGGTCGTAGCTCTTGACCAGCTGAGTGAAGCAGGTCTTGGTCACTCCCTCGCTGAAACAGGAAGTGTTACATGGACACCGGAAGCTAACGTTGTACGTATAGTAACCTTTTTACCTGTCTGGAGGACTGATCTCGTCTGAGGGCGTAACACCAAGATTGCCCATTGCTTCAACAATTTTGTCACCGGACTCCACCATCAACTCGCTCTGGCTCTCCCATTTTCCCGCCAAAGCCCTGAGCACCGATTTGAATCCCGGCCGTCCGAACATCTGGAAGCAACAAGACGATTGTCAGTCAATGCCTGTTCTGAGTTAGAAGGGGATCCATCCGCTTTAGCCCGTTTGGGGCGATGCGCCGAAAAGATAGAGAAATGTGGAGGGGGATTCGCGCATGGTTTGAATCGCTAATAGGCAATTTGTGGAGCTTTAAGGTCGTACTGCCCAATCTAGCCACTGACATCAATACTCTCAAAGGGAAGATATTTGAGCTCTGAAGGGAAGCATGGATACTCGTAACGCAAACAAAGATCATCCACATAGGTATGAGCAATATAAGTATAAAGCGAGTTTCACTACAAGAATGGCTGGCTTAATTTCAATAGCTCAAGAGAAGACTAGATTAGGTTATGTTAGGAAGACAACCCACACGGTTTCAAGAGATATATCTATGCAATTGCCATAATAAGATAAGGGTAGGGTACTACTACGACGTAGGCACATTCTAGAATGACCAGTTTCAAAAGCCAATTCCGTGCAATGGCGAGCTTTTCTGCATTGAAAGTGCATTCGGGAAAGGGAAGGAAGGGCTGACCTCTACATAGCCTTTGAATTTCAAAATAATATGCCTTGGCGACCACACAAAATTGCTCAGCCGAGCGTAAACATCAAGTAACAAAGCGTAGCGCAACGAGGGAAGATGAGACTTTGAACCCCTATCTAGCATTTTAATTGACCACTTGATTTCAGTGGGCATTCTCACCGAATCTTCAGGAGGGAAGTAGGTGCCGCCGAAAATCGGCTTGAGGGTGGGGGTCAGAAATACCGACATTGGCCAGCCGCCGCCACCCTGCGTGGCTTGAACGAATGTCATGTAAACTTTGTCCACATCCGGTCGCTCTTCTCGATCCACCTTGACGTTGATGTAGTATTCGTTCATGATTTCGGCAACCTGCAGGACAAGAGGAAATTACACGACGATTGAACATTATGGCCAAAACATATATCTATAGGTAAAAAGAACTTGAAATCATGAGGCAGTTTTACTTCTATGACATTTGTCAATGTCAGCAGTGCCAGTGTCACTAAATGCAAATTCTATCCAAATGTCCAAAGTTGAAATTGAAGCCATTTTTTTCTCCCGAGAGAATAGTTCAATGTAAAATCTTGTCAATACAATTTGTAGAGTTGAGTGCTTTCAATAAGATTTATTACTTAGGTACTTGCTTGCTCGCAGGGCACTCTAAAGCTACCTCGGAAAATTTAAGGGAAAAATTGAATGAAGCGCCAAAGAAATCCGTCAATTTCCCGAGGGCCTGATCCGATTTTCATAGCTTGCCACCAAGCAAGCAAGTACTTTTATGTAAATTCACCCACCATCGCGTTCGGTTTTTCTTTCAAGAAAAAATTCTAGTCTCGCCCCCCGTCTCCCCCACCAAAAAAATCTTTCCCAAGATCTACGAGAGATGGCGGGGTCCACATGCTTTTAACCGCCCAGTCTATCCAAGGATGTGTAAAAATCTGAGTATTTATCTTGAGCATCATTGAAAAATGGCAAAAGATTTGATCTGCGGATAAACGGGACAAAGGGCTTATACAGGGCGTTATGGGACATAAACCATGAATAACGCAAGTATCGCCGTCTCCAGAGCCTGTCGGTGCACTGACATAAGATTTTTCTGCCCTTTTCAACTGAATAGAACTCTTATAAACTGCACAGAAAACTCTGTTTTTTTTGTATGAAAGTTGAGAATCTGAATGTGCAACCGCGTAATTGCTCTCTCAGGGACAATAAAAATTTGCTTACTTCCTCGTTACGCTCAGTTTTAAGGGGGCTAGTAAATTAGAGCCAAAGGTGTCCCTCGGGACTGGGGAAAAGCAGCTTTCTAATTTAAAAGTAAAATGGCCCCAAAAAGCATTCACGTGTTACGATGGACACTAAAAACGTGCTTTAACTCTCAAGTGAGATGGTGTTCTTTCAATGGTTGTGGCTTGCACCATTCATAGAGCGTCTAAACATTTATGCAAGGCGAGGCGAAAAGGCATTACATCCATAGATAGACAGGGCATTCGATTGGCATATCTAAATTACCTCTGGGTTTTCAAACGATTCCCTCTCCATGACGTGACACCAATGACAGGTCGAGTAGCCGACGGACAGAAAAATCAGCTTGTTACTCTCTCGAGCCGCTCTGAAACAAAGATCATGATTCATGAATATTCACTTCACCGACATCGTAACAACAATCACTACGTCTACAATCATTGAAGCATGTCTCTCACCTGAACGCTTCCTCGCCCCATGGATACCAATCGACCGGGTTGGCAGCGTGCTGCAACAAATAGGGCGACTTTTCTTCGGCCAACCTGTTGCGTGTCCGATTTTGACCCGAAGCCATTTTTCTATTCTGTCCTGTAAATAACATTGTTTTTACTTAACATCGTTGATTTTATATTGAGTAAACATATTTTTTAGAAAGTCCTTGCCTCCTGAAAGTTTTGATGCGGACAAGAGGAGCCTTGGATCGATGGTGCTCTTGTTTCTAACCTGAAAAATGTAGAAGTTAAAGCCCATTCATTCCAGTGTCATTAAATGAATGTTGCATACATTTCAATCATTTGCAAAAACAAATCCGGAGCGGAGGTGATGGCAAGCTCGAGGAACACTGCTTTTCGCGGACAAAGAACGACGCCTCGGCTCTCAAGAGAGGCTGGCTGGCTATACCGAGTGAGAGAAAAAGGCCAAAAATGACCTCTAGCTTTGGCCTTCGTTTCGTTGTACATTCTACACTACATCCATTTTGGCAAATCTCTAAGGACACCTCGGCTCGGCTTCTAATACATACGCCCAGATGTAGAGGCTGCTATACAATAGGAGAAAACAGCCTTTTTTCCTTCAGCCTATACATGTACAACCTTTGTTTGACGTCATGGTGTATTTGTACAAAAATTCGTACTAAAACACCTACCTTTTTGTGACAAGAAAAACCCCAGGGTCATTGAAAATTGAGGATTCATTCGCTGATAAGCAAATTGCTGAGTAAAGAGACATGCTGCGGTAAATATTACGTAAAAATCTGTGCCTATTGTCTAATATGCAATAGCAATGTGCGTAAAGGTTTTTATAAGGTATGGGACAAAAAAAATGGAACTGACTTTGTACGGAATTATATCTAATTCTATTTGCTCCTGCTCTTAACATCAGAATATTTTTTGTTGATGTAGTATTGAGGTAT
>JAAUYL010043261.1_pt1 | contig 12034 bp, 9 predicted proteins | sample 7278011 | NCBI WGS metagenome assembly JAAUYL01 (sample SAMN14350225, study PRJNA611818) | marine sediment metagenome | isolation source: surface marine sediment (1.8m) | place: French Polynesia: Moorea | collected 2018-08 | reverse complement strand
CCCCGACCGGGGCGGGGGGGGGGGGGGCCCCCCGGGGCCGCAACACCAACACCCCCCGCACCACCCCCCCCCCCCCGGGGCCGCCCCCCCCCCACCCCCCCCCACCCCGCGCCCCCCGTCGCCCACCCCCCCCCCGCCCCCGCGGGCCGGCCGCGGGGGTGGATGAAAGTTTGGCTGGGGCTGCATTGATGGCGGCAATTTCATGAGGGGACCATTGGCAGATCCATCGTCGGACTCCATGCTCCCGTTGGAATCGGGGCGGTCGAGGTCGGACCCGTTGAGGCTGGCGGCGGCCGCGGCCGCGAGGTTGGCGATCTGCTCCTTCTGCTCCTCGGTGGGATTGCCGCCCAGGTTGGCCAACATGGACTGGGTGAGCTTGTACTTCCGGTAGGCCAGCTCGTTGTCCTTCCGTTCGTGTCTTCTTTTGTGGGCGAACAATTGGCCGCTCGAATGGAGGACGTAGTCGCAGTTGTCCCTGATACAGTGGATGTGGTTGACGGTCTTGGAGAAGCGGCAGGTCTCGTACCCGCAGGGGTCGGCCTTCATGAACTTCTTGAAGCCGTCGTTGTTGAGCTGCTCGTCCTTCATGTGGAAGTTCTTGTGCTTCTCCATGTCGGCCTTGTTCTTGAACGTGAACTCGCACCCCGTCCGGTTGCAATGAAAATGGGTGGTCTTTTGATCGCGGAACGGACAGTAATGCGTAGCGCAGTCGTCGCAGCCTCGAAACCTCAAGAAGCCTTCCCTCTGGATGGCATTGTCCTTCCTGTGGTAGTTGAAGTGCATCTGGACGTCGCTGGTGCTGATGTAGACCTTGTCGCATTGGGTATTGACGATACAGTGATAGTGGGTCTGCTTCTTGTTGTGCTGACATCCCGGAAACTGATCTCCGCAATCGTCTGTGGGGGTGACTCTCCTGAACCCATACTTGAAGGCTTCGTCCATTTTCTGATGCCACTTTGAGTGCCTGATCATTTCCTCCTTCTTGGCAAATACCTGGTAAAGAAAAGAGCAAATGTTTAGATCATAAAAATCTACTAAGTTAATGCTCTTGAAAACAGGCTTGAAAGTAGAAGAGACAGAGGTAGGTTATTCATTCTTACTGTGGGATTTTTCTGGAGTGGAATTCGCAAGGCAAAGCCAAACAACTTTTGCATGTGGTATCCTCCGTCTTCCATCTGAGGAGGATACAAAAGAAATAGTAGGCAAAAAATCAAAATCAAAATTAGTTGTGCCAAGCCAATTCTGGTCCGAAAAAGAGGTGGTGGCATGCAAGCAATGCTACTCGGTACAGAAAACAGAAGAAACTCTTGATGAATACATGAAGTTACTCACCTTGCTTCGACACATGGGGACGGTGCAGTGAAAATGTTCTCGGTAATTCATGTCTTTGCAATAATATGCCCCACATTCGAGTGATGAACCGAATCGCTTAAAGTATCTCGTGTAGTCAGTGGACACTTTTGGAGAGCCCGGTAAAACTCCGGCTCGCTGAGCAGCCAAAATATGGGGCGGGATTTGGGGTGGCATCCCGGCGGCGGCGGCCATCGCGGCAGCCATACCGGGTGGACCCGAGGGCAGGCCCATCGGGCCCGCGGGCGGCGTCGGCATGCCTGGTAACATCATTGGTTTGCTGAGTTGGGCAGCCAGAATATTGGGGCCCTTGACTTGGTCCTGAATGGCCGCCAGGGAAAGGAGGGGTGGCATGGGCGGGGCACTGGACCCGCCCCCAGGAGTGGAGGAGGAGCTTGGTTGACCGGGCTGTTGATGCGCCATTGGCGGTTTGAGGTCTTTGCTGTCGATCCCGCTGGCGGCAGCCATCGCGGCCGCCAAGCCCTTGGGCGTCCGGGGCGGGGTGGGCGGATGTGTCGAACCCGGGGGCGTGCCCGAGGGAGGCGTGCCCATTAATGCAGCTGACAACATCCCAGGTGGCATCCCACCTGCTGGAGGAGGTGTGCTAGGCGTTCGTCTGTCATTTGCATCTTTTTCTGCAGAAGAAAAGAATCAAAATGATAAGTTTTACATGGTACGACGTCGCCATGAATATATTCCCGAAAAAAAAACACTAATTCCATAACACCATTTTATAGGGTTCAAGTTGTGTCTACTACGCCCGGATACATTTTTGAGATCGTGGAAAAAACGCAGCATATTTTTCTGGAGGTTTTGCGGTGCCATTCTGTTGATAAGAGCTCAATTTCATGTGTATAGTGTACACACAAGAATTTTTGTGAATTGATGAAAAAACACTTCTTTCTAGAGGAGAGGAGGCCATGATCTGTCCCACGAACTTTAATCTCCCCCCAAAAAGAAATATATAAAGAAACAACCACAGGTCTCTCTCACATTACCAAATTGAAGAAGCCAAGAGGCGAAAATAGAGCAAGACTTCTCAAGAATGCCGGGGGTTTTACTACAGGCTAATTTGCCTTTTAATGGCCCACTACAGATTGTTTCCTCTCTTGAGAAGTTAGATGGATCTTGGTAAAAAAGTGGCTGCTGTGTGGGAAAATCTTTGGAAATTCTCCCTGAGCTCCTTCCTCTCTTGAAGAGGAGCTCACCAACAAACCCCCAAAAAAAACCTTCTTTTGGGTTCAGACTTCAAACCAGACCCCAAAATCCCAAGATCGCAGGTGAAGGCTCATGCCCTTTTTCACCTGCCCAAAAAAGAAGCATTTGTCATTTTCAATAGATAATATTTTCCCCTCATCTCATTTCCTCTTCTTCTTTTGAGGTTTTTAAAACAGATCAATTTCTCTGCAAAAAGAAAACCTCAAAAATATTTCCCCAAATCCATGCAATGCCATATAGCTAGATACTTTGCTTTGCTTCGAGCTGTGGAACTGTCTAGTTTCTGTGGCGACTCGAGTGCCCTCTGGCGGCCGAGCTTTTGACTTTTGGTGGGAATCTTCTCTCTGATTTTCTGAGTTTGACCTTTCTGACAGAAACTGGATTCCGAGAGTTTCCCAGGTAATTTAACTATAATTAGGTGCGCGTTTGTATTATCTACACATATCTACATATGGTTTAAAAGTCACTTCCCGCGGAAAACTGGGAATTTCATCTACTATTTTTTTTATTAATTCGAGCTGAAATGTCCAATTTCTCAATCCTCCTCGCCCTTCTTTATCTCCCTAACTTTGCGTGTGTAAAATACTATCATTAAACCAGAGTCGGCAGCAGGTTAAAGTTCATGCTAGCTACTGCGGCTATGCCAACAAGTACCAAAAAGCACCTAAAAATTTGGGGTAAAAAATACGGCGAAAAGAGCCGAGATTTTCGTGGGGTTTTAACAAAGAATTTCATGCTTCTCTCCGCTGTCATGCAATCAGTTTCCTGGTTGTGAGGGGAACCCTGGTTTTCTCACAAAAAGCAAGTATGATTTTTTATCAACGTATCTTGATGCATCCTCGTAGGCAAGCAGAATTATTTTGGGTGGTACAAAGTAGAAGGAGGTTTTACAAGTCGTTGATCATCATTAATTTCAAGTCTAAACTGACACTAACATGCCCGAATGGGTGCACTTTCTGACGTCTTTGTTAATGGACAGAAAAAAAGAATTAAAAAAATACCTCCCTACTATCAAATCAAGGCCATCCCACATGTGAGCTTATGTGAATCTTCCCAAATTCATATATTTTGTGCCATCCATGACAAGTTTTTCCAGGTAAAAAGATGAGTAATTCTTAGAAAAACAAGATGTTTTTTTGGCCAAAAATTAAATATTTTATCTGTGAATCATGACTAATGTTCCTGTTATCTGGAATTATTTTTTTTAGTTTGCGTGTAACCAGTTTCTATTTGATAATAATAAGTCGAAAAGGAGTTGAGAGGGTAGCGTTTTGCATGTCAAAAGTGCGTTTCCAAAAAGTTTTTGGCACTAAAAACGGGAGAAAAACGCCCGAAAAAGTGGCCAGAGAGCAGAGCAGCACTCATTATTAGCCATCATAGCCTGGCTACTATTATCAGTTCAACCTAATCTTGTACTATGTTAACACACACCCAATTTGCATTTAAACTGCAATAACACGACTTTTGGGAGCTTCCAGAAAATCGTGAGAAAAGAGGTGTTTTTCTAAAATTGTTTATGGCGCGTTTTTTCCTTGGTAAAAAAGCTAAAAGTTGTTTGATTTTTGCAGAAACTGCTTGCTGCGCAAACCAACTTCTCAGTCGTGTCAGTTTTATTCAGAAAAAGAGGGGAACATGCTGGCCAAAAAATAAAAATATCTCTTGACTTGACTTCATTTGCACAATATTCTACCACCAACTTTTTGCGACCATTCTGACATTCGCAAAATAACATTAGTACGTTAACTTATCCGCAGGGGGTAGCAGCTTTTTTATTTGCAGAAAGTAACTTTCCTTGATAAAGTTGGCAAAACATTTTTGTCTTAATTTGCGCACGCAAAAATGATCGAAATCCAACCCTGTCATCACGTTCAAGCAAAGGGGAGAAAGCAAAAGTTTTCCACTACAGCTCTTTTTGACACGTCATTTGCCAAATAAAAACACATAGATCTTCTTCTTACCTGAGTCTAGGGTTGCTTTGGGCTGGACTTTACTGTCACCGGTATCATGGTTGCTTTGTTGTTGTGCTTGTTCTTGCTGTTGTTGGAGAGCCTGAGCGTTCTTGGCGAACGCCTCCGCAAGCTCGGGAGTGAACCCGAACAACTTGAGGACCTCCTGGAAAGCGTCCTTCATGGCATTGGTTGGCATACCCAATCCTGGGGGCGGCTTGGCCAAGAACGGAGCCAGGAGGGGCGGGATGCCAGGCGGAAGTGCACCCCCGCCAGCGAGATCTTTGGGGTTGCCACTTCCGCCTCCACCGAAGAGTATTTCCGGTCTCACCAGGCTCAACCCGTGGGCGGCGGCGGAGGTCGGGGTGCTCGGCTTGTTGCTGCCTTCGTCGTTGTTGTCGTTGTCACTCTCCATCTCCTCGTCGTCCTCGTTGGACCCCTGGACCGACAGATCCATGGGCGAGTCCTTCTCCAGCTTCCTCGGCATGAGGCTCATTTTCCTAGGATCGTTGCTGCTCAAGTTCAATGCTTGATTTGGCGAGGTCGCCGAGGTCTCCTCCATGTAGTTGATGTTTCGAGGCTTGAAGTTCTTCCTCTTGTTTTTGCGGCTGTTGCTGCTCGGAGCTGGCGACTCCTCTCCACCCTTGGTGTCCTCGTCATCGAGGTCGTCGAGGTCGTCTTGACCGCTAAAGGCTCGACGGAGGCCGGGAGATCCATAGGTTCCATCGCCGTCCTCCATGAGCGAGGAGTCCTCCTCAGCATTGTCATTGTGATTGACCACGACAGCCTCTTCTTCTTCCTCCTCCTCTTCGAGGTCGGCCTCGGCGTCACCATTTTCGCTCCGGACCTCTTTGTTGTCGGAATCTTCGTCCTCTTCAGTGTTGCTGTTCATTTTGGCCTCCAGTGCCGAGAGGTCTGTAATAGGAGAATGGACAGTGCAGTCACAGTTTTCAAACAAAAATCCGAGAAGCTATTTTACTTTTTTTCGAATGTCAAAACAGTTTTGTAAAATATGACACCATACAGGAGCGCGCATTGAAATTACACAAGCATGGATGTTCTTGAATCCCTAAGAAACTTTTGGAATAAAGGAAGCTATTCAGAAATTAGTCACCCTGAAGCTGTCATTTTTAAGTTTCTCGTACTGTCTTAAAAATACTTATGCTTAGAAGCATGCATGTACGAACAAGTGAAGAGATATTTTGTATAAAAATCCTGAAATTTTAGCTGCTTTTACGATTTTCACGGAAAGAAGAAACATGACACTTTGATACATTGATTTGATTTTTCACATTTCACGATTTACGAGAGTCCAAGATATTCGGAGATTTCAATGCTTCTTACCAGCTGAAGAGTCATTTTGCTTGACGGCAGAGGCCGTCGCCGAGGAGAGGTCAGGCTCGCTGTTGGCCTCCGAGGCCGCGGAGGCCGTGTTGCTGTCGAGGTTGCCGTTTGTGTCCGCCGCGAGGTTGTTGGTCGTGTGGAAGCTGGCCGCCGCCGTGGGCATCAAGTTCATGCCCAAGGCTGACGACATGCTGGCCATGCGCTATCAAATGTTCTCCACATTTGTGTCTGATTTTCCTATGTAAAGTACCTTTTTTTAGCAATTTCCGATGCAGAATTGTTAGCCCCTCCTTTGGCAAAAAAGATATTTCGAAAGTTCATATTTCCCCTGTCAGAAAGTTATTTCACAAAGTATCCGAGCTCGAGCCAGTTTTAAAATAAAAGGGGAAAGAGAAGAGATACGCACGCAAATTCCCAAGAGGCAGAGTTGCTTTCAGTTTTCCATGCAATGTCTAAAAAATATTCATAAATAAATCGACACGCGTCGCCATTGACGTCCGACTGTAAATGACCTATGGCCAGGAATTTCAAAAAGCATAAAACAAAAACGCTTTTGAGCTTGGCCAGTTTATCGTGCTCTCCATATTTTCTACTCCTTTCTTTGTCTTTTAAGCTTGAGTCTGAACTTGAATCTGACCTCTCTTGATATCAAAACTTGAGCTTCAGATTACCATAATGCAAGCTGGCAAAATAAAGCAACACACTACACGTCTGCAGCTTTTGTTTTCAAATGAAATGTTAGCTCAATTATCTGCTGAGTTCAAACAAAAATTGCACGATTTCGTCGACTCAGCAGTGTTTGGAAAACCGTCCATCATGTTGGAAATTGAAGAAAAATCTTTCTCATTTTTTCCGTTTTTCAAGGCTACGATATCAAATGTTTTGGTTTCAAAAAAGTCTGTGCACCACCATTTGATTTTGATTTGATACATATTTTTATTTTGCTTCTTTGCTTTGCACTGCTTTAATGAGATCAGGTTTCAAAACTCTCCCGTCTCGACTCGTCTGTTGCTTAATCGAGCTCGATATTTGGTGCAAAAATTCTAATTTTACACATTTCTAAAAATGGGGCTGTTGGGGTGGTGTTTGAATTAACAATTAGTTCGTTCGTTGAAGAAGGAAAAAGAGGGGGCAAAACTTTTATATAAGAAGTGCAGATTCAAATTTCAATTTTTGCACACTTTTGCTGTTGCCCTCAAACGCTCTTTTCTCCACTTTTAATTGCACATAAACGGCCAAATTTGGGGGGAATAAAAGATTCAATTATGAAAACTTTCTTACCTTCGGATATTCTAAAAACTATTTCGCTCACAACAACAGTCACTATTTCATGTTTTAGATATTTTTAAGTTTTAACACTATTCCTTTTCTTCTAGGCACTTGAGGGGACGGACGGCTTACGTATTTTAAGGATATGTTCTCGTATTCTGAAAGCACTGACTAATGTAAATAAAATTGGTTGGTTGCAATTGTTTAGGAGGAACTGGTTCACTGATATGTTTTTTTTTCTTGGAAAATTTTGCAATAGTCCTCCTTGTAGCCAGTCCGACGACCATTAGGCCACTGAAGTTGCGATAGGATTTTGGGGCCAAAAAGCTCGAGTGAATTTTTCGTTTTTAGCGCAGCACCGAGCCGATATCTCGCCCCGCGCCGCCCGTTCTCCACAGTTCCTCCGCCGTTGCCAGTAGCTTTTTTATTCCGAAAAGTATAGCGAAATTATTTCTCTCGTATGTAGTAATCGCAGGCACACGAAAAATCACATATTTACTACACAACTACAGAAGGGGAGCGCGGATTAAAGTAAGTATAAAATGCGAAGCCAAACGGCGATCGGGAGCGCGAAGCGCCCATGAGTTCGAGAAAACTGGGTGACGGAACAACAAAATAAATGCTGGCCCGTACATATTAATCCAAAACCTTTAATCAACCGGAAATTGACATTCATAGAAAATGACTGTCATTAATTACCCAAACACATAGCAGTTTAAACAAAGATCCAAAGTTGGTTAGTTTGATTTCTGGCAACTTGTTTGTCTTGACATGCCCAAAGTAAATTTAGCTGCCATTGTATAGAGCATATCCATGCTGTTTTGTACGCTCGAAATCTTACTGCTAAGCTTGCTTCTATCACTGCTTGGGTGGATGGGTGTCTGTGTTTGCAGAATGCCTCTAAGTACAACAGATTTTGGAAGCTAGGCTTAAGTATTTTCCTCTTGTCTTTCAGCTAATTGCTACTGAAAGCATCACGACCTCGTCGTTAATGCAAACAAGCTAGCAAATTCTAATTTGCCGCCAAAATTTTTGGGTTAAATATCCCTAAATTCATCTAATTGCTTGGCTCTCATTAGCGCCCTGGACTTCCGGCATTAAAATCACGATTTTTCTTGTAACAGAAAAAGCAAGAAATCCCCTTTCTTGAAAGTTTGAAAGTCCTCCTGGAAAGTTACTGGTTTTCCAAGTTTGCGGAAATTTTCGTATTGGTGCATAGAGCTCGCAGAGCGGTAAAGAACCGCCCCTTGGAGGCATTTTTGGGACAAAACCGTGGGATTTTGCCGGCCTCTGATTGGTTTTTGGTCTTCTCTCTCTTTCTCTCTTTTTCTCGGGGAAAAATTTTCCCGCTTTTCTGGAAACTATTCCGCACTCTCACGAACGGCATTTTGGCCCGCAAAACACCGAGCAAGCGCTCGAGTCGAGCTCCCTCGCGAAAGACGAGCTCGAGAGCGCCCGTGCTCTCGCCTTGCAGTTTCTCCGCAAAATGGGCAAACCTGAAAAAGGTTCTACGCGGAGACAGAATGTTTCAAAGCATAGTGGAAAAACTTCTTTATTTGTTGGGATTTTTGGGGCCTGTTTTTGCCTTCAACCCTAAACTAAAAACGATGATTGCATGATGAGACCAATTCCAAATTCCAAATTCTGAATTTTGCAGCTTAATTGAAAACTTGAATTTGCTATCGGCTATCTTTCTTGGTTGTTTTTAGGTTCATGACTTCGAAAGAAAAACCTGATATTTCAAAAAGTGGTGGATCAATTGTAAAAAAAACCGTAAAATGACCCAGCTGTCCATAATTTTCGTAAAATAATTGGTTTGTTAATCTCTTTTTACCTTGCCCCGAACGACGAAGCATATATTTTTGCCAGTTTTTGTGGCTTCCAGTTTTTAAAATATATAGACGAGACTTCGACTAGTTTTCAGCAGCTTCTTAGCTTTTATCTGATCACACCATTTTTTGCCCCAGAATTTTGACGAACGCAGGTTGACTGAATTTGTGAAAAGGGGGTTCTGTAGCATAATTCAGGCTAAAATATTTCTGGAAAACTTTAGGAATCTAGAATATTTGCAGACAAATCTAATCCCGTTTTGTGGTAGTGCGTGAGGCCAGTCGAAAAAAGTTATTTGAGGGCACGAAAGTTATTTTGGACGCAACTCGGAAATGTTAAAAAATCTAAAAAGTTTTCCAACCAAATTCACTGCATTACTTTTGATTTTCCCTGTTTTCATAGTCAGATCTTTAATTTAAAAGTTTTAAATTGTATTTTTTTAATAAAACCGAAGAAAAGGTCTCATTTGAGTGGCGAATTGTGGAAAAAGTTGTTTTGAGATGAGCTTGTCATGTGAAGTGGCACGAAATCTCTCAAGTTTTTGCTTTTGGAACAATTTTATTAGGGCAAGTCTCTCATCTTAAAAGTGCAGATATTTCTTTTCAAGAATTCTCCGGATTTTCCGGGAAATGCGAACCCCTAAGGAAAGGTGTCAAAGTTGGTACAGTTTGGAAGTGTGCGAGAGGGACGGTCGGGGCAAATTTTTATTTAATTCTGGTGATGGTTTTTCGTTTTGTTTTTGCACGAAAGCCTTTGAAAAAAGGGGAAATTGCATGCTTGCTCCGATGATTTGACTCTTGACGTTTTAGAAAATGAGAAAATATATCTACCAAAGGAGTCTTTTTTCAAGCACTAATTGTAAAAATTTTACTTAATTCTTAATGGACCTGGAATTCTTTCTCTGGAAAAACGTGCATGTTGGTTTCAGGCTCTGTCGGCTTTTTTGTCAAGTAAATGGGGCGATTTTTTGGGTCCAATTGAGAGCAATAAAAGCAGGCATTTTATTCAAGTACCGTCAATAAAGTTTGGACAAACTTCGACTCCGAAATGATGAAAAAAACTCAGGAATCCAAGCGGATAGATATCATCTGAGTTTCGAACGAGAAACCACGGAGAATTTTTATGGCAACTTTTAGCAGCTTTAAAGCATTTTTCGGAAAGAGACCCCCTCCCTCGGTCGGCTGGAGAAAACAGCCTTGTTCTCGTACGCTCTGGTATTTTTATTTGATTTCTCTATGTCTGGAAAATAATACTAAAAAAAACACCGGCATCAATTTAAGGTATGTTTTTAAGACACACCAATCGCACGAAGGCTTTTCTAAAAATATGTAGATGGAGAAATGTAAAACATTGGAGCCACTTGCTCGCAATGACAGCTAAATATTCCTATTTTCCCGGCGGAAAACGCCGGCTTGAAATGAAGAAAAATTCCTATAAAAAAAAGAAAAAGAGAGAAACACCAAATAAATCTGCGGTAAAAAATGCCTTGTCACGTCCGTCTCTCCCCGTAAAAAAATATTCATATTTTTCCGACCCCTGAAAAATTCACAAAAACAGTAACGACGTCTGTCACATTGCTGAAAAATTATTTAAAATAAAAGTGGAGCTTAATTCTTGATCGCATGTCGACCTGCAAAAAGTTGCGGCCATAAATAACCGCGAAAAAATGCCCAGCAAAGTTGGAGGAAAAAACACAAATATTTTTGCGACAATCCTTCAAAAAGCTTTGGCCATTTTTTCCGGCGACAGGGACGCTTTCATTTTCCTGGACTTTCTTGGTTTTCCCGCCGGATTTTTGCCTTAGAATACATGAATCCAGCTGCAAAAAGTCTGATCTTATACCACCACTGGCGTTTGCCGCCGCCATAATAAAAATCGAGTTCATGTGCTGTCACTTTTGTTGCATGGGGTTGACATGACTGATGATTTGGTTGCTTTGTCCAAAAAGGGCAAAAATGTAAAAAGTTGCATTCAAACCTCAAGAGTCAGTCACAATAACCGATGTTTTTCAGAACGACAAAGTGCGTCAATCCTTCCGGATTTCTTTGCTTTGGATTGAAGATGCCAAAACCGGAAATTGACATTAACCACCAGATCCTCCCCTCTACTTGTGCTTTTAAAGAGCACTATTTTTGTGTAAAACTCTCCCTAAAATTGGGGAAAACCTACTCAATCACTTCGAATTCACATGAACCTTCAACAACTTTTCACGACTTTTTTTACAAATCATTTGGATTTTGTTCACATTTTTTAAGAAGCTGTACATCATTAAGGTATTTAACCCTTCAGTGCCCTTCTTACCAACGTTTTCCAATGAATAAATGATTTGCGACAGAACAGAAAAGGGGTTGAGTAACAAAAAAGTGGACAAAAAATGCTAGAAAGCCGTTGTCCTCATTTTTTATCGCAGAGACTGTCTCTCACATGAAAAAAATCGTCCTTTCACTCGGAATTGAATATGTTTTCCTACTGCCCTCTTCTACTATAATGATTAATTGATATTAGTAGAACATGACACTATTGTCATATTGAGAGCCCAAGCTCAAAACTGAACTGAGTCAGGCAGCGCCACCTAGCGGAAGGTACTTGAATTAGAGGAGTGAGTGAGTTCCCCAAAAAACTCCAACAAAAAACTTTGTGATCCAAATCTTCCATAAAGGGTTATTATTAAACTTGAATTCCAAATTCTACTGTCGTAGTGATTATAAGGGCCAAAAATTTCAACGGTTCTGATATGAATCAAAGCTGTGAGTTTGAATTTTTCCCCCTACCCCCTGCATAATGTCCACTTTTTAGCCAGATTTTTTTTCTTTGAAAAATATGAAATTGAGGGGTACGTAAACGAATTTTGAAAAAAAGGGGACCGACCCAGGACATTTTTTGATCGATTAGCCTGTGTCTCAAAAATAAAAAGAGGCGTTGAAAAATTTTAGACATTTTTTTAAAAATAAAATGTTCAACTGAAATCAAGATTAATCAATTGCTTAACACGGAAGGTTGCATGGGTTTAAAGCACTAAATACTTTCTCACCTATTTTGAACTGAGCTTCTCAAAATTTGCCTTAAAGGGGTGACCT
>JAAUYL010080015.1_pt1 | contig 12035 bp, 10 predicted proteins | sample 7278011 | NCBI WGS metagenome assembly JAAUYL01 (sample SAMN14350225, study PRJNA611818) | marine sediment metagenome | isolation source: surface marine sediment (1.8m) | place: French Polynesia: Moorea | collected 2018-08 | reverse complement strand
AATTCATTCACGCAACCTTTCCAATGTTTTTGATCATAGGTGCTAAATCAAACGGTCCTGATCTTTGTCGTCTGGTTTACCAACATCTTCTTGGACGGGAATTTCTGCAGCCTCAGTCATAAGTGGTTTCAGGCTGCGCGAAATGAAACTGCTGTAAGTTTAGTGTATTACTTTTTTAACCCCCTTGGCGTTATCGGATTTGGAATTAGGGAAGCGAGGTCATTTTAGACATGGTGTTCCCGACGAAAGCCCAGTGCGATTTCTTTTCCTACGGTGGAGCCGGACCTCAGAAGCACAACTATTGGTGCCTCAGATTCGTCCAGCCTTCCCGGTTATCAAAGTCCAAGAGCGTCTGCTCCTATAGGATGGAGCGTCCGACATTATAGACGCTGTTGACCTTGACAATGTCGTTAATTTTGAGGGTGACGACGAGGAAGAATTGCCGAACAGTGGTTACAAGACCTTGGCCAGCAAGGCCAAGATGATCGGTGCCGGCGGTAGTGGCAATTCTGGATCTGAAAATGAATCCGAAAAATTCAACGGTCAAAAATTTCGCCCAAAAATGAAAAAGATGGTAAGAAGATGGTGACTTTTTCGTGCCTGGGAAAATTCCCGACTTTTTACTCATAGATAAATTAAAATATGCGTGCAAAATAATAAAATTTATTTCTTCACGGTGCGAGAATTCTTTGTTTCTTTTTTTAAACTCAGTAATATCCGAATAATATTCCAAATGTTAGATTTTCCCTGAATTTTGCAGTGTGGAAATATTTAATTTTGTTACGTCGAAAGCGTGAAAAAACAATGCACTAAAAATATCCATTCCACCAAATTCCGAAATTCCAGATTTTTTTTACTCAGAAAAACCTCGGTGTTTTTTCTAATTCAAGAAACAAGGTTGAACTGTAAGAGGCAAGTGAAACCAAGTTAAAAATATTTCCAATTGAGAGACAAGTTTATACTGGGTCGATTTTTCGGTCTAAATCCTCAACTAAGTTTCGACCTTAATTGGGCGACCCTACATGGAGAAGGTGAAATCTCTGGGGGCAGTTCCAAGTTCGAATGTCTATGCCAATTAACCTAGCGATGGAACTCTTTTTCGCATTCCACTCACTTATGTTCTTGTTATCTCAAGACTCAAGAGCACTAAGATCCAGAAGTTGTTCAACATGGGCGTCATCGCCATTTTACATTATTAGGGCTTCCATTAATCTCAGGTGCAAATAATTGCCCGGACAATAATTTTTTTCCCGGATTTGACCTCGAGCAGAAACCCTAACCAAAGAGACCTTTAAACTCGTTCACCTCACCTGCTTTCTAAAAACGTAAAAGTCGTAACTTTTATGTACTTCAAGGGACAGAGAAAAAAGAAAGCTGGAGTAAAAATAGAATTCCCAATCTATTTTAAGACACCAGACACAACACTTTTTTCCGTGAAATGAAAAAAAAAGAATCTGGTTCATGTCCAATTTGTAATTTTCAGTTTTTTCGTAATTTATGTAGTGTCACTGTCAACTGTCACTATCTTTAAAGGAATTCAAGACTGAATCTCGTATATTTTTTTTAGGAGCTAAAAGAAGAAGAAGGCAGTCTGTGACCTTGAGGTGCTCGCGGGTTAAAAATCAATTACTTACAAGATACTGGAAGCCAAAGCATTAATCTAGGGTAGTGTAGTGTGTAACTAGATTTTTCCACCGAAATTGCTCAATTTTCGAGGGGAGCAAAAAACCTGAAAATGTGGGTTTAGTGAGATCAGTTTTTTTGCCATCTTCTTTCTTTTACAAAAAAAACTATCAATTTTGTAGAAAAAAGGACAGTCGAGCTTTAAACCAATTTCCGTTTGCCTCCAAAGCATTGTTTATTAACTATTTTCTACCAGAAAAAATATTTTAGACCCAGGGAGAGTGGTGTCAGCGGCTCACAAAAATAAAAGGTCAATTTTTGTCAACTCGCACATGTTGTAAAAATTCTTAATTTCCCCAAATTTATGTCGTGGGAAAAGTATTTTAATGGAGAAAATATTTCCTTAACCCTTTTGCAATGCCAATTGAGGTGAAGGTTGGCAGAGAAATGGGTGTCTATGATAGTTTGTTGTTCTGCATTATGCTAATGCTTATTTTCAAGGAAAAAGCAGCCAATATTATTCTTCCATTTCGTTGAAAACAGCAAGTATTTCCCAGTTTCAGAACCAAAATATATGGACCTATATTTTTGACCTCATAATGCATGTATAGGTTTATGCTCTAATAATATATTTGCTTTCTAAAAGAAAAGTCTGTTCTTGAAAAAATTCTAGACACCTGGCTCCACCCATTTCACACCGTTAGGATCGTCGTTCAATTCATAGCAGATGACCCCATCCTTTTAAAAGGACAGCCCTGGTCATCTAAAAATACAACTGCGCTTCACATTTTAAATATGTTTAGTTGTAGTAGTTGAGCACACCCGGATTCATCAGTTGTTTTGACACAGACTCCATTTCACTGCGTTTCACCTGGTGGACCCCTTGGGAATAATACACTGCCATTTCCTCTCCTTGTTTCCAGAAAACTATTTCAAGAAAACTCTTTTCACTGTTTGTGAATGAAGATTTCTTTCAGATCATCCTCAAAATTTTTTGACCACAATTACAAAATAGCTTTGGCTGCGATAATTAAATATTTATTGCACTTCTACTTTTTGAGAATAGATTGACATGGAGATTTTTAAATAAGTAAAACATATTTCAAAGTTGTCATAATCTCATAAAGGAACTATCTGTGTTGTTAGAAAGTAGAGACTAGATGAAGGTGGACTGCTGAGACTTATCATTGTTTTGCTGACCAAAATGGTTGTGGCCATACATGTGATTCGTATGATGTGACTGGTGGTCATAATACATCCCATATCCATGGTGCTGAGAGTATTGCTGATGCTGAGACCACTGGCTGTAACGAGAATGCTGAGATGGGTGAGCGTGGCATCCATTGTAATATCCGTTATTCTCAGCGCTGCTGTTTTGATTCTGCTGAGTCATCATCGTTCCTTGGGGGTTGTACCCGCCTTCCAGGGGGTGTGGCAGGTGGGCGGGTCCATAATGGCTGCCATGAGCGGGAGGTAAGGTGGTTGTGGGCGGTCCAGCTTCACTGGGTGGAATAAACCGGCTATTTGGCAGGGGCGTGGCCAATCCATCCGGCCCACAAAACTGGTTAAACCCCGGATCCAGACGGCTAGGATCACGAAAATTGTGTGCCAACATTGACTGTGCCAAGTAGGCGCAGGATTCTAGAGCTTTGGCTCCCGACAAAATAGACCCATCACCATCTGGACCATGTTGAAGAGCTGCCGCAAGGGCGGGATGGCTAGCAAACGGGGGTGGTTCTCCATTCTCTACAGGAAAATGAAAACAAAACTGTAAACAAGGGCATCACAATAGAACTCTTAAATGTCTTTCTTACCTATTGCTTTTAAGGACTCTGTCAACGCCCAGATGTAATTGTTGGAAAACCGAAGAGTTTCAATCTTGGTCAGTTTTGTTTCGTCGGGAAATGCAGGCAGGACTACTCTTAGCTTCTCCAATGCCACGTTGAGCATGTGCATTCGGTTTCGCTCGCGATCGTTGGCCTTTGCCCGGCGCAGCTTTTTCAGCCTTTGGACTTCACTCGGGCTGCGCGTTGATGCGCGCCCGCTTCCAGCGCGATTTGACCGGCGCAGCGATGACCTTCGATCGACTCCACCGCCACGAGTTGAACTACAAATGGATGTTTTAAAGACAGGAATTTTCCTTGCAAAAAAATTAGAATGATTAAAAAACCGTGAAACAAAAGGGATAGACACTCAACATAATTTTCATTGTCTTCCCCTTTAAAAATATGAAGGTCGCACGGCCTGTTCCGCTAGTGAACACACTACCTCCACTGATGCTAACGCAGAATTCCTGGTTATAGCCTAACTAAATTATTAGGCGAGGGCATGTAGCCATCGGAGACAAATCTAGAGTTTTAATGCAACACCTATACACCCCAAGCAAGTCGTTGTTGAATCTCAGAATGACACGCGTACTATAAAAGCGTCTAGTTCCCGTGAATTTTGGATATTGATATTTTCTGACTATTTTTGCATATAAAGATTTTTTTCAAAATTTCATGGCGGTACAGCGCCATCTCTGAAGAATGTGCACAATTAAATATTTTAAATACAAACTCGTGCTTGACGTTGATGGTCAGTAATAAGCTCGGAGGCGAGCAAGTTAATTTTCTGCTGTCACTCAAAATGTCTTAAACAAATCAAGGCACGAAAAAAATATTATAAAGGAACTGACCGGCGCGCCGCTTTTGACCCGCGCGATGCTGACCTCCCGAAATTATATGCCACCGGGTTTTGCGAATCACTTTCGTCTCCTTCTCCTTCTTCGTCTGTGAGCATTCCCGCAAGGTCGGGGTCATTTCTGAGCAGCTCCTCATCCGTTTTGTCCATTCTTAGGATCTTGTTGACTTTCTGATCTTTTCCCAGAATCGAAAGGAATTTGCGCTATTTTTTCGCTTCCTGCAAGAAAACCGGAGATTTCAATGAGCGTCTTTGTATTGAGAAATCAAATGCTGATAACAGTGGATCCTTCTAATTACAGGAACGGTACAAAACTGGTATTTACTATGCAAAGAACAGCTTAAAAGCAAAACGCTTTAATATGTGTAATTTTGTGGGGGTCGGTTTACAATAACCTAATGTGGTAGGTACACTTTGACAGAAAACAGGGATTTTCCGCTTAAATGAGTTTCTTTTTTGAGCAAAAGCTGCGTTAAAAAATGAGCCATCAAAAAAATGTCAATAATTTTCATCAAAAGATATTTTAAAAATATTTAAAAATCAATGGAAAAATATCCTTTGATGGTGAAAAACCCTGTTTACACGAGTGGAGAAACTCAAATAGACTCCATTATTTATTTTTCTCTATTTCGATTTTTCTCCCCAGTAATCGCAGTTGAGTAATTAATTTGTTTACTTTTCAGTTAGGTCCCCAGATGGTGGTTGTCTAATAGAGGTCAATAAATAATAATTCACAATGAAATAACTGTTTGCTTGTTTCAGGTACGGCTTTGTATTAAGACATTATGGGAAGAGGCATTAAAAATCGCGGAAAACACTTCACGGCGAATCAGCTCTTCATTCGTTGTCACACTCGAAACTCGACTGCTGTGAAAATCTAGAGTCCCTCCGCTACCAAGCAAAATGTACATAAATTGGCAGGTCCACCCCCGATCCTAAATATAATAGAGGGCGCTTTAAACTACCCCCTAAAACCAGGGGGGATCGAGGGGTGCCCCTTGTCCAAACCCAGTACGGTATTTAGATTTACCATTGCGCTCATATTTTACCTGCAAATGCACGTGGTTAGCACCCCCAAAATTGGGACCGAAAGTGGCCAAAAATTTTTGAATGGCTTTTGTCCCGAGGTCGGTTTTTGTAGCATGTGCCGCTGGCTGCTGTTGTAATAATGTAGATATAACGCGTTGGAGAGTCCGAAGGATGCAGCGGTAACGGCGTTTTGTCTAGTAACAAACCGTTGCGATCGATTTTTGATTTTCCGTGGAACTGTGCTTTTAACTTTTTCAGTCAAAATTTCTGCACTTTTTTAAGTATTTTATAAATGTGCTACTACTTTGCCGATCCAAAGGGAACTGATGTGAAATTCAGTTGCTATAAATGTAGTATTTTATTCCGGGATGAATTGAATACTATTTTTTACTCCAACACAGTTGGGACTCCCATTTTATATCAAAGCGCAATGTATCATCAGTGCTTGTAATGTATTATTTCCCTCAGCTTTTGACAAAGCTAGTATTTACTACAGATATCCTGTTAGGTCTTCAGGATATAACAGCAATTGTTACATTTTTTGATGGTGACTTCATCTATTTATATGTTTATCAATCGCAGTGGTTATAAAGTTAATTGCAATATCACATTAAATATTAATTTTAAAGCTCCCACCCCAGCAATAGAGGAAGAGGAAGTACAGTCCGAAAATGATAAATAGATGATACTGGCTCAGAAAATCAGCATTGATGGTAAAAAACTCAAACCAGTAAAAACAGTGACCGGGCACAAAATATCAAGAGTAGTCTGGTGGTAGCAAAAAGTGTCCAGAAATCACTGAATATTACTACTGCCACTAAAAAAAAATAGTGATGGATTGGGCCAGTTTTTTTCCGGCCCGTCTCGGGCTCGGGCTCCGAACATTCGGCCCATTCGGGCTCGGGCTTTTGGCTCTCAAAAACTTGCCCGATCGGGCTGGGGTCGGGCCCGTTCGGGCTCCACTTCATAGAGTTCATCATTGAGGGGGTTCAGGCACAAGGGGTCAATTTCAGAGCAAAAAATCATACAAAAGTTGTCGTTTTATTAAAGTTAAGCAATTTTAAAGGATATTTTAAGGTGAAATGCTATGTTTTTAGCTGAAAATTCGCGAAAAAACATAATTTTCCCAGTTAAAAAATCAAATTTTGATGAAAATTTCAATTCTGGCCCAACTCGGGCTCGAGTTTTAGGTGCTCGGGCTTTTTGGGCTTTTCCAATGTTTGGCCCGAGTCCCCGAGTGGGCTCGGGCTTTTGGTTTATTTAGTACGGGCCAGAAAAAAGCCCGAAATTTCGGGCTAGGGCCTGAGCCCGATCCATCACTAAAAAAATCTATAAGACCTGCACAAAAACTGGGGGACCAATTGTCGTAATATTATAGCCACTAATCCTACGAAAATTCCCCAATGGGTAAAATTGGAGCTCAGCACAAGCGAGCCAGTTTTCGATGGCACAATTTTTGGCGACAGGTGCATGTCAAAATCCGCTGGTCCCTACCCCATTTTCGTGCTTTGGCTTGGACCCAAGTTGTCCCCTATGCACCGACAACAGTTATCTTTCGATCGACACTTCTATTGTTCAGTGTATTTTCGGTTGCATCTGCTCTCTCTCTTTTGCTGAATATTTTGGGATTTTTATGCTCCGTTTTCGTATGCAGTAAATGTTTTTGAAAGGGTTACTCTTCCGATTCGATATGCTTAAAGTGTACTAATAAAATTCGTTCAGGACACTTTTTCGAAACTCGGGAAATTGTTACGCCAAATATTCCTAAAAAACCATCATCCCGGCGCTAGCTTTCACTCTGTCTACTGTCCTTTAGACTTAACATGTACTGTCCTTTAAACTTAACATGTGTCCAACTCTGTACGATATTGATCAAATGATGCCAATGGCCATGATTAAGCTCAAAATCTCCCCTGTTTTGTTATGACAAACAGGACTTAGGGGGATTTTATTTTCTAGTGAACCTTCGTGTTTAAAAAAATTATGCACACTGCTAATTTAAAAGACAATAGGAAAAGTCATGGCTGCTGCAAATGCGAGCGGAGGGTTGATTATACATTTACAAGCGTGAAACCGTTGGAGAGCACGTGATCAGTTAAAAAATGCGGAAATGTTGTAGCCAAAAAGCGGAATGAGTTGAGGTAATTATCTATCTGACTGTATTAGAAATCTACTAAATATCTTCTGGTACCGGGTCAAAAGGCGTGCACGGGATTTTTTAAAACTTTTTCTACAGCTGACTTTTAAAAAGAAATATTGAAATGAAGCGAATTAACCAGATTTCATTCGGTCATGTGACATCACTTTGTTTACAAACAATCGGACAAGCTCGGCGCGTGACCGGCACAGCGCAGATCTGATTTGATTTGAGTTTTGAGTTTTCACACATTTTCAATGGTTGGAATTCAAAAAATTGATTTTCCCCGGCACTTCCCCCTGTATCCCTCTGCGAGAGAAGTAAACATTACGCCCTGCAAATTGTGAATTCATAATCTCAACAATAAAATTCATCAGCTATTTGATAGAAGTGAGTGTAGAATAACAATACGAATAAAGCGCCGGTTACGAGACCTCCCTTAAAAAATTCCCGTTCCCAACATAACATTTACGCCATCGAACAGGCTACAAAGCACCGTGCATGATCAGCTGTTTGTAAACAATAGGTATGCACGGTGCTGAGTTAGCCTGTCCGATGGCGTAAATGTTATGTTGGGAACGGGAATTTTTTAAGGGAGGTCTCGTAACCGGCACTTTAGTATTTGTACAGTCTTCCCCATCTGTCCCGCAAGGGGGTTTAATCCAGCAAGTGCTGCCAGAGTGGATTTCTTGTTACATCATTTGGGTGTCGTGGCCATTTATGTGGATATTTTGGCTCCTATTGAAAAAGTCTGTCTGGTAACACTCTCCTTGCCCAGCTGCTCAGCTGTACAAAACGACAACCATTGAGCAGATGCAGGGCAATTTGAAGCTGCAGGAAAATTCCCCAATAATGAGCATGTTGGAAAATGATGTAAAAGTGTCGGGAAAAATTCAGAAAAATGCACATTTTAGTAATTTCACCTAGGTTTTGTTTGTCCAGGCTGGCAATTAATATAGAATATTTTTCACAGCATTTGAGCTACGATTGGGAGCTTTTTAAAAATGCTTTCTCCCTCCTTCTTCAGTTTTGTTCAATGGTCATATCGTGCGTTTATTTTGTGCTATCACCATTTTCACTCGCACAGTCAAGTGATGTGATGCAAAAATGATTCAGTACATAAAATCGATTTCGTTTCCTTTTGGGAAAAAAATAAATTAAAAAATATTCATTATATTTGGAAGTCGCCAAATGAGTCAGTCTACATAAAAAATCATTCTTATTTGATAGAATTTCCAGTCTAAAACTCGCTCTTGACTTCAAGGAATGCCAACACCTGGTCCGTTTCCGCACAATTCTCTCGCATCTTGGACTCGAGACAAAATACTATAGAAAACTAAACCCAATTTAAGGAAAAGAATACTTAAAAAATAAAGTGCTCCATATGGTCTATGGCATTTCGTGTCAAGAGCAGTGCAGTTCATATCCAGACTGATCCAGCATTTTCCAGACTGATCCAGCATTGGGAGTTGCTCAATGCTCAGGGAACAAGAATGATGCGACCGCTGATGAAGCTCATGAAGAGGCTGATCTACGACGGTGTCACGGAGGAGGATGAGCGAAAAATTACAACTACTTTTCCTGCATATTTTTCACGGATTTTTTAAAAAATCTGCTTGTCTTTTATTTTACCCGCGAGGTCGAGATTCTCCTAAGCGTTATTGCAAAGAGATATAGGTCACTTGAGCGGCAAGAAACTCGAGATCAGCAGAAGCTTTTTCTAAAATAATTTGTGAAGTCATTTCACGACATTTTTATAGAATGAGTTGCCCGAGACTCCTGTTGAATTCTTGCCAAGAGTTAAAGATGATGAGCAAATGCAACAAGCTGCAAAACACAGCTAGCAGTAAATTGATGGAGAAAGCTTAGCATCTATGAACGTACAGTGTTCTCAGCCTTGTCTGCCTGATTTTCAGGTCCAAGAAGATGGACTAGGCTTCCCTAATGTAAGGCTGAGGCCACTGTACTTTTGGGTGTACTTCGGGCATGTATGTAAAAATGAGCTCGGGGCCAAGAAAATCTTACACATTTGTACGACGAAATCCCTCAAAGTATTTAGAAAGCTCGCCCGTAGAGCAGCTTCACCTGTAGCTTCATCCATGTTTTCCCCAGCAGAGTCTTCAGGTTGGACAGTTCAAAATGAAAACTTTAAGTTATATTTTTAAGCTCAAAACCCATGAAACCACGGTGGAACAGTGATTGATTCAGTCTACAATCTCGTTGCCTTATTGGTAAGTGCAGTTTCTATATTTTTTTCAGAGAACATCAGTATTTTAGGCAGAATTATTTTCTAAAAACACTTAATGCACAAAATTGACCGAGCAGATCTTTTGGCACCTTGTTAAAACCAACGAGGTTTGACTTTTATTTATTTACAGTTCCCATGAACTCACTCATGGCTGCAACCTTTCTTGCCTGTTGGAAGTGTGTTTTCACAATTAAGAGTTTCTATCTGCAGGTGGCAGGCTAAATATGAGACCCTTGTCATCTTGCAAGACTGTAGGAAATGTTAAACTGGTCTCTCATTTGACATCCCTTTAACAACAGGAGTGCAGCGGAAAACAAAATAGAGACAATATTCTCGTTCCCCAATGGAACAGTTTTTCCAGTTTTCACAATGAAATTCGATCCACTTGTCGACAGATGATGTACAAAAGAGTTTATGGTAAAAAGAGGTCGTATTTTTTATTGGCAACCTTTTCATCAATGAAACAGTTTCATCATTACCCAATTTCCTAAACAAACAAATGTCTTAAAAATATCATTAATATATCGGATTATCACAATCGGAACGATGCGACGCATGAGCGTTTTTTCCATGTCGGATCCCTCATTGTATAAATTGAGCATGATCCACACTCCACATATCTAACTATTTTTAAACTAAATAACAGCTAAATACTTTGAAAACCAAATCTTGGGGAACCGGTCTAATAACCACCACCATTATTGGTCCCGATGGTCCGTCACTTTTCCATGGGATGCTATACAACTTATGGGCTGTTTACATTAAACGCCGATAGATGGCGCTGCCGGTCACCAAGCGCGTTTTTGAAAGATTTAATGTTATTATTGGCACTTCTCGCAACTGATGTAAGAACCAATGGGAATGCCAAGTGTAACTGCTTAAAAAAAAGATAAATACTTGGTATATTCTGATCGTTTTCCGAAAGATCGAGTATGCAAAGTGTGAAAGATAATAAAAAAATCAGTAGCATTTAGCTTAGTTCCTCCTCACTTAACGAAACCCAAACACTGCCCTTTTGGCTTGTTCGGTTGACAGCTAACCCATTCCAAATTGTAATTTTGAATGCCCTTTTCAGTTTTCAAAGATAAACTACGTGTTGGGCTAAAAAAATAGTAGCTAGATATCATATCATGGTTACATGAAAAGTGTAGTGGTTGAACGGGCCAGTTTATTTCGGCCCGACTCGAGCTCGGGCTTTTGAAATTTGGCACGTTCGGGCTCCGGCTTTGCCTTTTCAAAATCTAGCCCGATCGGGCTCAGAGAAATGACTTCGGGCTATTTCGGACCTCAGTAAAAAACAGTCAATTTTAAGGGAGAAATGTAGAAAATTAAATTGACGAGAATTCATGATATAATAATTTTTAGCACAGTTTTTAAAGATTTTCTGGAAAAGTCTGACCAAAAAAGGTAGGTTTTTAGCCTAATTTTCACATTATTTTTGGCCTCAATTCATATCGGGCCCGACTCGGGCTCCGAATTTTGGTTCTCGGGCTTTTTGGGCTTTTCGGATTTTCAGCCCGACTCGGGCTCGGGCTTTTTGTTTATTTAGTACCGGCCAGAAAAAAGCCCAAATTTTCGGGCTCGGGCTTGAGCTCATTCCACCACTAGAAAAGTGATTAATGAGACCTTCACAAAGCTTAGGTGTCCAATGAAATATTTTTCTATTTCTAACTATTAACTAAGTTACTTAGTTACTTTAATAATAAATAATTAATAATTAGACATTGATAAATTGCGTTGCGCAAAGCTAATACCAAATAAAGCTCAGGTCCCGAGGCCTCCTCCGATTTCCCATTTCCAAACAAACATTTGAGCAATCCGAATTATTGCTATTGGCTCATTACACAAGACAAATATTAAGCACTGCACTGCAATGCACGGCATAATTTGTGTCAATAACACTTTTTGATCTCTCAAATGTTTGGTTAGAAATGGGAATTTTTATGAGGAAGAAAAATATTATTGTTGGGCAACGGGTATTGGCTTTGACTTTAGAATGCGGTGTGTATGTATTCTTGGTTTCAAAGCGATATTATTATAGGTATTTAATGTTTAATCCCCATGTCATTTTTTTGCCATTATGGCACAGCCTCGCAGTTCCTTATTAGAGCATGTACACGATTCGAGATTAACCAAACAATGCTATGATATGAGGGCCATGAGTGCATCACAGAGAACTGTGCATGCAATGCTGTTTAATACGAGATTTGCATACGTGTACACGGGTCCAATTTCTGGGGGGGGGGTTACTTGGGCCTCGGGGGGGGGGGGGGGGGGGGGTTGGGGGGTTTAATTTTTTTTTTTTTTTTTTTAATT
>JAAUYL010103149.1_pt1 | contig 12037 bp, 12 predicted proteins | sample 7278011 | NCBI WGS metagenome assembly JAAUYL01 (sample SAMN14350225, study PRJNA611818) | marine sediment metagenome | isolation source: surface marine sediment (1.8m) | place: French Polynesia: Moorea | collected 2018-08 | reverse complement strand
GTTGTAAGGTTGTAGTCATAGTTATGTATGATTGCTGTATGTATGAAATTTTCGAGGTACGGCGGTCTTGGTTTTGTGTTCCTTGACCGTTATTAATACTTTAGCGAGTTTGTTTCGGTTTGTAAAGGGTTTTAATTATATTTTTGTTTAATCAAGTTATAAGTATTGTTAATTAATTGTTTCTCAGACTGTTTGCTGAAAATAATAAAATTCAAAATCAATGTTAGGGTCTGTCATCAATTGAATAAGGTTGACAAAAAAGCTATCCTATGGTAATGGTTAAGCCCAAAAAATCACCGACCCTACTAAATAAATCCCTGCCAGGAAGTTAACCTAACGTTTGTCGTATCTAGTAGCGATTCTCCTGGGAAGACGCTTCGCAAACGCTTAATACTGTTTTATTTAGTTTGGCGAAAAAATTTTCAACTAGATAGTGTGCTTTGTATAATACCTGATCGTAATCACGGCCTTCTTTCCGGTTTTTTTTAGGTGGAACCACTACTTCTATTCCTATCTCAGTCAAGGGTTCTCCCGTCCTTCCAATCCACTAAAATGCTAGGACATTATCAGCATTACTCAAACTTCTCCTACAGGCATAGTTTCTAACATACAAAAATAAAACTCTTCTGAGTCAAGAATGTACTGGTCAGAGGCTAGGTCAAAGTATGCGTGCCACTCCTCAAAATCTGCTGTTGACAAATGGGCTTTACCCTTATTTGCGTACCACTGAGCATTACCGACAATATAGTTTTTAGCTTCTGGTGTAAGAGGACTATATATCTGTACTGCGTAGGATTTGCTAGATACATTTTTTAGACCTTCCTTCAAAAGTAAACCGTGCAACTTTCGTCCCGAATAATTATCAAAAGGTGGATTAGGTGGTTCTTCTTCAAGAGCTAGAACTGTAGATGTCAAAACTTTCATCATCAGCAATGGAGCGATTGGATGAAAAACTAAAACAGAGCCTTCAAAATCTTTGAGTGCAATCCTTACACCTTTTTTAGTCACTCGCTTCTGCTCTTTCAAAACCCTTTGATGATCGGTAACATAAGCAAAGCAGTTCCCAAAAAAAACCAGGTCAAAGCTTTCATCTGCAAAAGGTAGTGAGTAGAAATCTCCAACCTGAAAATCTATTATTTCTTTATCTTGCTTTGTAAGATTTTCAGCAGCATAACCGATCAAGTTTTCAGCAGCATAACCGATCAAGTCTTCATCAATATCAAGCCCTACGATCCGACCATTGGGCTTTATTTTTTCATATAGTAATGATGTCCACAGGCCAGGCCCACAACCCTAGTCCAAGATACTATGACCTGGACTAATGTTCAAATCATCAACCATCTGGCTCCTGTGTAATTCTTTTGCTTTGTGATGATCGATGAGCCATTTTAATCCCCAATTAACATATTCTCCACGTTTGTTGACATCTTGTGACATTTTTTACCGAATAATTAAGGTTTAAAGTCTCTCCTTTAAAGAAGAAACAAGAAAAAATTTTCATGATTAATAAGTACCTCTCCTTTTCAAGGAGAGGTAATTATTAATTATTAATTATTAATTGTTGAACTCTTTGGTTTCATCTTTATCTATATTAAAAGTTAATGTGCTGAAAAATGCTTAATTCCCACTACTATACTAATTAAAGTGATGTTAGAGACTCTGGACTTAGACCTTTCCCTGGACAAAGATACCTACAAAACACAGCTAGAAACATTGATGCGACAGTTGCGATCGCTACAGACAGCTTGTTGGCAAAATAAATTACCTATGCTGATAGTATTAGAGGGTTGGGCAGCAGCAGGTAAGGGCGCTCTAATTAAACAAATAGTCGGATATATGGACCCACGGGGATTTGTTGTTCATCCAATTTGGGCTACTACAAAACAAGAGGAGCAATATCCTTTCCTGTGGAGGTTTTGGCAAAGAATTCCTAGAGCAGGACAAATCGTGCTATTTTATCATAGTTGGTACACCCATGTCTTAGAAGACCGATTGTTGAAAAGTGTGTCAGAGGCAGATATACCAATAATTATCCGACAAATCAATGCTTTTGAACGTCAGATGGTCGATAATGGGGCAGCGATCGCCAAATTCTGGATTCATCTGAGCAAAAAAGAACTGAAGAAGCGTCTCAAAGAAACCGCTGATGACCCATTGAGAGCTTGGCGAGTCAGAAGTCAAGACTGGCAACAAGCTAAAAATCATGAAAAATATACTGCTTTTGCGGAGGAAATGCTGATTCATACCAGCACAGGATTTGCTCCCTGGACTTTAGTTGAAGGAAACTCTCAACGTTGGGCAAGAGTCAAAGTCCTGACAGAAATTGTTTCGACATTGACTCAAGCTTTAGACCAAATGCATATTAGGTTACCACGACCAAATAATCCTCTTCAAGAACAACTCAAACCCACCGAACAAGATTTTTTGGCTCAAGTAGATTTGACCCAATGCTTGTCGCCAAAACAGTACAAAAAATCTTTAAATGAGCAGCAAGAGCTTTTAAGTAAACTGCAATTGGAAATATACAAACATCAAATACCAGTTTTAATCATATTTGAGGGATGGGACGCTGCTGGTAAAGGTGGGGCAATTAAACGGTTGACGGATAACTTGGACCCTCGTAGCTATGTAGTTAATGCTTTTGCTGCACCAACGGAGGAGGAAAAAGCCTATCATTATCTTTGGCGTTTCTGGAAAAGGTTGCCAGAAGCAGGAAAAATTGGTATTTTTGACCGCAGTTGGTATGGTCGAGTATTGGTGGAGCGAGTGGAAAGATTTGCTACAGAATCAGAATGGCAGTGTGCTTATCGGGAAATTAATGAGTTTGAGGAACAATTGACCACTGCAGGTTATGTTTTGGTCAAGTTTTGGTTACATCTAAGCCCGGAAGAACAGCTAAGGCGGTTCACTGAGCGACAAAACGACCCATTTAAACAGTATAAACTTACTGAAGAAGATTGGCGCAATAGAGAGAAATGGCAAGTTTACGAAGTAGCTGTAAATCAAATGATTCAGCGTACAAGTACACCAACAGCTCCTTGGACTTTAATTGCGGGTGATAATAAACGTTATGCTCGTGTTAAAGTAATCCAAACAGTGACAGAAAAATTGGGTTTGAAGCCTCGCCCATAAGCGGGCGACTTTTTAGTTGATTTTGTTTGAAAAAAATATATTATCCTAAATGTTAATTAAAAAGTCATATTGTGAAAGCTAGATTTAAGTACCGTATATATCCGACACCAGGACAAAAATACCGATTAGCAAAGCTATTTGGTTGTGTTTGCTGCGCAATGCTGCGCGAAGGTGTTGTTTGGAATGATAGTCTAGCTTGCTCTCAAGAAAAGTACAAGTCAGGAGAAAAGAAGCCTTACTTATCTGAACTACAAAAACAGTTTATTACTCAGACTAAAAAGACTGAATATAGAGAGTGGTTAAGTGAAGTTTCAGTTATACCATTACAGCAGTCATTAAACAATTTAAACCAGGCTTATCAAAACTTTTTTCAGCTAGGGACGTTTCATGCAACGTCCCTAGGTAAGAGAAAAGGCAAACCAGTTAAACCTCCTAAATTCAAAAGCAGAAAATCAAAACAGACTGCCAAGTTTACCTTGAGGGGATTTAAAATACACCAAGACAAAGTTTCCCTATCTTCGCTAAATAAACTCCAAATAATCTGGTCTAGGGAGTTACCGACTATTAGCGAAGCTCGTCTGTTAGCAAAGTTCCTCCTTTTAGGCAACATTCTGCAGGAAAGAAGGCAAGAGGTACTATCATCAATAACAGTCATCAAAGATTCTGCTAATAGATATTTTCTAAGTTTTGTAGTAGAAATTAATCCTGAAACTTTACCTCAAAGTGAATTATCAGTAGGCATAGATTTAGGTATCAAGACTTTTGCCACTTTAAGTAATGGCGAAAAAGTTGATGCTCCTAAGGTACTCAAAAAACGAATTAAGAAGTATCGAAAATTAAGCAAGTCATTATCTAAGAAAACTAGAAGGTTTAAAAGGTATGAAAAAGCCAGATTAAGAGTTGCTAAATTTCATGCTAAATTGAAAGACACTAGGACTGATTTTCTGCATAAATTATCTACTGAAATAATTTATCAAAACCAAACAATTGTTTTAGAGTATTTGAATGTTTCTGGTATGGTAAAAAAGCGGTGCGACCCCACGATGACGTTAGCGTTAGCGTTAGGGAAGCTCCTCTGCAAGAGGCAGCTCCTCTGCAAGAGGCAAGTCGCAAGCGGTCAGATCCCGCGTCGGCGTAAGACGCAAGCGATCGGATCCCGCGTCGGTGTAAGACGCAAGGGAATGCTGACCAAGAGAGGGAATGCTGACCAAGAGAGGGAACGTGCACCAAGAGATCGCAAATCATCCAGAACCATATCAGATTTAGGATGGAGAAAATTCAGAAAGTTTTTAGAGGCAAAAGGAGAAAAATACGGTCGTGATTTTAGAGTAATTAGTCGTTGGGAACCTACAAGTCAAAAATGTTCATGTTGTGGTTTCCATGGAGGCAAATTAGACTTTTCAGTTAGAGAATGGGAATGTCTTAATTGTGGTAGTAAGCACGACCGTGATGAGAATGCAGCAATAAATATATTAGTCGCCGGAGGGCATTCGGAGACATTAAATGGACGTGGAGGCAAGCTTAACCCACCCCCATCCCCTCTCGGGAGGGGAGTAAGAGGGGTGGGTCCAGCAGCCTATGAAACGTCAACCCGCCGAGGAGCTAAGGCTCAGTAGGAATCTCCGTGCCTTTAAGCCGGAGAGGATGTCAAAGAAGCAATTAATTATCAACTGAAGTTTTGCTAAAACCAGTTGACTTTTATTTTTATATACGGGAAATGCTGCATCAATACAATCACTTGATTAAGCAAAAAATCCCAATTTTCTCAGGACAAAAATCAAAAAATTATGCTGATAATCTTAACCAGAATAGTATTTTGTATACTATTAATTTGTATAATTAAATCACTTTGGGACAATTCAGGTGGTGATAAGAGAAACTTAATTTCTAAGTTATTACTTGTATTTTCAATTATTCTGTTAATACTGGCATTTTATGCACCAGATAGTCCGGTAGGTGCTGCTGTTTTTAGGTTTCTGGCTTTTGCATTTAAACCACTTGGTTTTTCCATTATACTGTTGGTTTATGCGACTACTCTAATATCGAATGGAGGAATAAAAGGTCCAGCACCAACCCTGATTATTACAGCCTTGATAGTTCTGATAATTACTAGCGCACCAGTATTTGCTGTATGGGCAGCTCAAGAAGCGGAAGAAGATGCTATAGAAGTAGTTGGTTCCTCAGCTTGTTGTAGTGAAACAGCAGATGCAATTGTATTATTAGGTCAAGGAACAACTCAACCAATAATACCAGATAGAATACAAATTCAGCTTACTAAAACGGCAGAGCGTATTATTTATGCGGCTCAATTATATAAAAAAGGTTTAGCTCCTTACATTATAGTAAGTGCTGGTCCAAGAATTGAAGATGATGTTAATACAGTTGAAGCTGTAGATATCAAGAGAGTTTTAATTGAATTGGGTGTTCCAAGATCGGCTATTATTCTTGAGCCAAATGGAGCGACTTTGCATGAAAGTGCAATTGAAACTCGTGAAATATTAGATGAAAGAGGTTTAGAACCTGTTGTTATTCTTGTTACTTCTGCTATTCAGATTCGTCGTGGTAGTTTAACTTTTACTCGAGAAGGAATGAGGGTTATTCCCGCTCCCACAGATTTTAATGCTGTTAATCCTTATGAAGATTCTACGTATCGTTTTGTACTAGCAGATTTTCTACCTAAAGCAGAAGCACTTTTACTAACTACTGAAGTTTGGGAAGAATATTTGGCATTATTTTATTACTTCCTACGCGGTTGGTTAGCTCCTGGTTTCTAAATAACCATTTTTGTAAGCATTCAGCCGTCAGCTTCATTACCTTTAAAGCAATCGAGTCGTTTTTGTGCTTCAATTTTATTGTTGAAAATGTAGTAGAAGTTAAACAAATGCTTGCTTCATTCATTAAAAAGCTGACAGATGAAACCTAATAGCTGAATGCTTAACTATTTTTTTTCTTTCATACAATTTAGTTTATGCCCCACTTAAAACTTTGAGAGAAAGGGGCATTTTCATTTCATTAATAGTTATACCAAATCTGGTTGCTCAAATGTGTTCTAAAAAATTGTAGTTAACCCATTTCAATATTATTCAAAAGATATTTCTAATTGGTCATAATTACTATGGTATTTAGCTGTCGAATTATTTTCTGAATTAGCAGGTGGAGGTTCAGATGTAGGTGTAGATGGTTGGTCATTTATACTTTTTTGACCACCTGGTACTAAAAAAGTAACAATAAACCAAATACCTAAAAATATAAGTAATAATAGAGTCACAAAATCTTTTCCTGGAGGTGGTTTTTGTTCTTTCTTTTTGGGAGATTCGAGTTTAACTTTAATAGAATCAGTTTCAATAGTATTATCGTCTTTTACGTTGAATGTAAGAGAAAATTGCTTGCCCATATTTGTTAATCCTATTGTGGCAAATATTATAGTCAAGATATTAAGATCATTGTAGTAATATTTTGAGTTTAATTTCAGACAAGATTATTTAGTAGTCATAAATTTACCGAAAAATTGGTTCTCAAGGCTCGCCCTTATAGGGCGACTTTTTAGTTGATGAGTGTTTCAATAAGTATGTTATCATATATCATCCTAGATGTTAGTTGAAAATTCAGATTATGAAAGCTAGATTTAAGTATCGTATCTATTCAACACCGGGACAAAAATACCGACTAGCAAGGCTATTTGGTTGTGTCCGTGTTGTCTGGAATGATAGTTTGGCTTTCTGTCAAGAAAAGTACTTCTTAGGAGAGAAAAGACCTGTTAACTCTGAGCTACAAAAACAGTTTATTACTCAAACTAAAAAAACTGAAGACAGAGAATGGTTATTAGAGGTTTCTGCTATACCACTACAGCAATATTTAAATGATTTAAACCGTAGGGGCGCTTCGCGAATCGCCCCTACTAGATAATTTCTGAGTTTTTTAGCAGAAACTTTACCTGAAACTGATAATTCAGTAGGTATAGATTTACGAATCAAGACTTTTGCTACATTCATTCAGTAATGGTAAAAAGGTTGATGCTCCTAAGCCACTTAAGAAACGAATTAAGAAGTAGCCTGTTGCCTCCTCCGGAGGAGCTGCGCTAACGAAAGTTAAGTAAGTCATTATTTCAGAAAACTAGAGGCTCTAAACGATATGAAAAAGGGAGGCTGGGAATTGCTAAATTTAATGGCCAATTGAAAGATACAAGGACTGACTTTCTGCACAAATTATCTACTGAAATAATTCGTGAAAACCAAACAATTGTTTTAAAGGTATGACAATGTCTCTGGAATGGTAAAAAAAGCGGTGCGACCCCGCGACGACGACAGCTCGCTTGCGGTCGGAACCCGGCGAGGTTTCCCGCTCTTTCAGAGCCGCGTTTCATGTCGCGAAGCGAAACGCTTTTCATGTCGCTCCGCGAAACGCCATGGGAATGCCGACCAAGAGAGGGAAAGCGCACCAAGAGACCACAAATTATCCAGAGCTATATCAGATTTAGGATGGAGGCAATTTAGGACGCTGTTAGAAGGAAAAGCCGAAAAATATGGTCGTGAATTGAGAGTAATCAGCAAGTGGGAACCAACATCTCAAGTTTGCTCTAGGTGTAGATTCAAAGGTGGAAAATTAGACTTATCAACTTCGAGAGTGGGAATGTCTAAACTTTGTGGCCAAACACGACCGAGATGAAAATGCAGGAGTAAACAAACATATTAGTCGCGGGCGGGCAGTCCGAGACAAAAAACGGACGTGGAGGCAAGCGTAACCCACCCCCATCCCCTCCTGGGAGGGGAGCAAGAGGGGTGGGTGCAGCAGTTAATGAAACGTCAACCCTCCGAGGAGTTTCGGCTCGGTAGGAATCCCCGTGGCTTTAGGTTGGGGAGGATGTCAAAATCATAGCATCATCTAAAATAGAAAATTACTACTATGGCTCAATCTTCTCAACTACGACTCCAAAAATTAGCCTCCTACTTACGTCCTCATTGGCGAAAGTCTTCATTAGGAATTTTTTCCCTACTTATAGTTAATACTTTAGGAATCTATATTCCTAAATTAATCAGTCAAGCTATAGATGATTTGGAAGTAGCAACCAAATTTAATGAATTCTTATACTATGTGCTGACAATTGTAATTTTTGCCTCCATTATGTGGGGAATTAGAATAGCGTCTCGAATTCTCATATTTGGAGTAGGACGACAGGTAGAATTTGACCTTAAACAAAAAATTTTTAATCGACTTTTAAAATTAGAACCATCCTACTTTAGTAATAATACAATTGGAGATTTAATTAATCGCGCCACAAGTGACGTTGATAATATCCGTAGATTATTAGGTTTTGCAGTATTAAGTATTAGCAATACAATTTTTGCTTATGGTTTAACTATACCAGTTATGCTTTCTATTAATGTGCGGTTAACTCTATTAGCAATTTCTGTTTATCCTATCATGCTAATACTGGTAAAAATATTTAGCAATAAACTTCAAAGTCAACAATTAGCTGTGCAAGAAGAACTTTCTAATATGAGCGATCTGATTCAAGAGGATATGAATGGTATTTCTCTAATCAAAATATATGCTCAAGAAGAAAATGAAAGACAAGCTTTTGGTGAATATAATCAACGACTTTTAGATGTAAATTTAGATTTAGCAAGAACTCGTAATATTCTTTTTCCTATCCTTGTTAGTTTAGCAAGTTTAAGCTTGTTAATATTACTGGTTAATGGGTCAAGTTACCTGGAAACTGGCGAATTAACTGTTGGTAATTTTGTAGCTTTAATTCTTTATGTGGAGCGTTTAGTTTTTCCCACCGCATTGTTAGGTTTTACAATTACTGCTTATCAAAGAGGAGAAGTAAGTATTGACCGTGTAGAAGCTATTCTCACAGTTGAACCAAAAATTAAAGACCATGAATCACCTCTAGCTTTTCCACAAGTAGTAAAAGGTTGGATAAAAAGCCAAGGATTAACATACACTTATCCAGGTAGTAAAACACCAGCTTTAGACAACATTAATTTTCTGATTAAACCAGGAGAAACTATTGCTATTATCGGACCTATTGGTGCTGGGAAATCAACTTTAGCAAATATATTACCCCGACTTTTAAATATTGATATTGACCAACTATTTATAGATGGTTATGATGTGACTCAAGTAAAATTAGAAGATTTACGCAGGGCGATCGCTTACGTTCCCCAAGAAAGTTTTCTATTCAGTACAACTATTAAAAATAACATTCGTTATGGAGACCCATTAAAAGAACAAACAGAAATAGAATTTGCTGCCAAACAAGCACAAATTCACACAGAAATTCTCAACTTTCCCCAACAATATGAAACAATAGTCGGAGAGAGAGGAATTACTTTATCAGGAGGACAAAGACAAAGAACGGCATTAGCAAGAGCTTTATTAGTTGATGCGCCAATATTAATTTTAGATGATGCACTTTCCAGTGTAGATAATCAGACAGCAACTAATATTTTGCAAAATTTATCAACAGGAACTAAAAAGAAAACTGTAATTTTTATTTCTCATCAAATGTCTGCTGCTGCTACTGCAGATAGAATTTTTGTGATGGATAAAGGGAAAATTGTGCAAGCAGGAAATCATGCACAGTTAGTAGGGCAATCAGGTTTATATCAGTTACTTTGGCAGGAACAAAAACTTAAACAGTTATTAGAATAGGAGGTATTTCAGTTATCAGTTATCAGTTATTAATTATTAGTTGTAAAAGTTGACTCAAAAATTAAAAAGCCAAAACACTAAAATTGAAAGTCATAATGAATCTAAACAGAAATAAATTGAAAAATGGCAAAATCAAAAAAAGGAAAGCAGATTCAAGACACAGTTTTTCAAAAAATATAAAAGACTTTAGAGAATATTAGAGGGCTATCAGAAAGGTATCAGAATAATGAGGAATCTTATTACATCATAAAAGACGCAGAATAAAGTAAATCAATAAAATTTATTGAAAAATTATGAGTTTGCTTGCTCTTTTATCTACCTAATAATACCAATTATCAAAAAGAATTCTATACTTGTCAGAATGTGGTGATATACAAGATAATTGACTTATAAAAATACTTGTCGCCAGACTTAATGATAAAATTTGCTAATAGTTTGCTTTCTGATGATAAAGGAGAAAAAGAGATTTTATATAAAAATATGGGAGTGGGAGAATATTGGATTGTTGATGTACGAAATTTGGAATTTATAGAATTTACTATAGCAGATGGAGGTAGTAAAAAAATTCGGTAATCTCAAGTTTTACCAGGATTAAAAATTTTTCTACTTACAGCACTTTTGAGGATTTTGAGGATAGTGAGATAAAGTTTAAGTTTAATACTAATCTGTCTTCCCTATTTCATCCATACCTAAACTCGTAAAACTTTGTACCTCATCAACTCCAAAACTTCTGTAATTAAACATTGCAACTTAGGCGACACGTGAATCAACTTTTAGTAGTGAAGTTGGTTAATGTCACAATTTCAGCAATAAATAAAAATAATTCAGCTTAAAAACAAATTTTATTTCTCTAGCTGAGTCTAATATTGATTAACGTATTTACAACCAAAAAAATTATTTACAATTTGTCAGATATTCCGTCCAAACATATCCTACAACAGGGTCAACAATCTTCACCCAAAACAAACCTTCAATATCACTTGCTGTTTCTAATTTTACTGTTTCTCCATCATCAACCGTATCAACAAGAGCGCCATTTGGTACTTCTCGCACATTTAAAACTAGACGTTCGTTTGTTTCAGGAGCTGGCATTGATACCTTACAACTACCAGCAGCAGCTAATAAAAATTTATCAGTTTGGTGAGGTAAAACTTGGTTTAATATTTGTGATTTATATGCTGCGTGGGATGTACGAATAGACAAAATTTTCATACCTAAGATAGAGAGAAAAATTAGAGGGACAATACTTAAATATTTGAGCATAATATTCATTTTCAGTCATAGAAGTATACTTAGAGTTGCCACATAAATAATAACATAAGCAAAACCTCAAGTCTGAAGAAATTTCACTCATATCTCATCCATTTATTTTGTCTAATTGCTATTTTATGGAAATATTACTCTGCCTCTAAAACCATTGTTGCTTCTCAAAATAAATACTGAACCTTGTTTCTCAACTTTCATAGTAGCTCTTCCTCCATTGTTAATATTTACGCTATAAGTGCCATCAGTAGGAAATTTATTCATAGAAAACTGAGTCCTAGTAGAACCATCCCAGTCAATATCAAACTCAACACCAGAATTAGTTGTTGTTATTTTAACCTGACAACGTCCTGAAGCCCTAATTCTACCATCAAAATCAACTAAAACACAAGCAGCACGCTTTTCTTCAGTTTTAGCCTGAGTTATGTGATTAAAACCAAGCCAGCTAACTAATATCATAGACAGAGCCATAGTTGTGATTAATTTATTCAGAAAAAATAATGATTTATTCATTGTTAATCAATTTAATTTAACTAGATAATTTACATTATACTCTTCTGGATATCCTCCTAATATTAAATCTCGTGATTATGATGTAGGATTCCTATCTATCAATCAAACAACCGGAGCTGTTTAAAAGACTAAGAGTGGGTTGTCACTTCATTGGAATCAACTACTTTTTTACGAGTAGATTTACGTTTACTCTTATATCATTTCTCAAAAACTTTTCTAAATTTTATTGAGCCGGAGGGACGTTGCATGCAACGTCCGTACAGAGAAGTAATAAAGATAAATAATTAACACGTTCCTGGTTCATAATTATTAAAAAAGTTATTCGGTTTGTATTAATCACTTAATAATTGAAGTGTCACGCGGTGTGCAACTTTCTACTAAAATACAACGGCTTATTGCCATAAGACTGAAAAGGTTATTTTCATAACTACTTAAATTCCGTAAGTTTAGAAAAGTTGCACATGGGGTAGTG
>JAAUYL010043759.1_pt1 | contig 12051 bp, 10 predicted proteins | sample 7278011 | NCBI WGS metagenome assembly JAAUYL01 (sample SAMN14350225, study PRJNA611818) | marine sediment metagenome | isolation source: surface marine sediment (1.8m) | place: French Polynesia: Moorea | collected 2018-08 | reverse complement strand
TTGTTAACAAAAGTTGCCTGGTAGGAATTGAAAGACTTTTTGCTCACTGGAATAAATAAGGTCCCGACTCGATTGAACACTTGATAGGGCTTGTGGCTGTGAGGGTCTTAAACAATCGCTTTGCCTGGTTTTGATAATCCACAATGTTTTTGCCCAGCTGAAAACATCCGAGAGGAAAATGTCGTCAGATTTTTTAACAATATCAATGAAGAGCTGCACTGCTAACCTGCTCGTCCTCCTGGATCGAGGCTGCCAAAGGCAGCCCGTCCGCGACTCGCGCGATCATGGTCATCAAGATCATGATGTCGGGTGGTGGCTGTTGGTTATTTTGGCACAAATCTGTTTCGCTGTCCTAAAAGCACTTTAAAGAACAACTCGCAATGGCCTCTAATGCCGCACGACAAGGCAATTTCAAAGTCCCTCTGCTGCTCCTATTGTCGCCAAGGCTGCTCTGTCTCTTGGACCGAATCAGAATCCTGATGAAACGTCAACCGAACACGGATTTGTTTTGAAAGTTGCCCACTTGCCTTCCAAGTCATCACTTCGCATGAGAAATTGTCTTGCAACAGATCGACTTCAAACTTCAGCCAATGCTACATTTCAATTTTTTCAACATTTTTTTTGTGTTCGTCAAACTTACCTCAAGCTGTTTAACGAAACAAGCATAAAATCAGATAATCTTTTTTAAATGATAATTAGACTGGAAACAGTCGTGAATAATAGCCATAAATTCGAAAATGTTTTGCCTTAGAAATATACGCTTTTAGGTCTTGTCAACCGAGCTCCTTAATGTTTGCGTGTTTATTGTGACCGGGGATCCTCGTAAGACCGAAAATCTGCATTGAATTAAAGACCGAATCCACGACAACATAATGTTGTCATTAGTTAGATAACTTTATTGACAATCTAATCTTATCATCATATGCGAATATCTGCGAAATATTTGCCTGCGACAATATTTTCTAACGGGGTAGTTGATAATATTTATAATATATTAGGATATGGTAATATATGGTTAACAATATGTCTCGGGGATCTATGTAAATATGTTTGTTGGTGCTGGTTTTTATAACATTGTCTCTGTTTTGGTATCATTCTTCTGGGGTGCATCTTAATTAAACCAGATCATTAGTTTATGATATGTCAGTTGAGTTGGTTTGGTTATATTTTAGTGGATATAACATATCTAGCTATTACAATTATACTACACGACATTACGTCAATCTTTATCTTGGCCTCAAAAAACAAAGAATCATTCACAGACTCGAACATCATGGTTAGGATAATTTAGAAGAGAGTATTTTGTCGACAAATGCATATCATCAATTATCAAGCACAGTTCTTTGACCTTCTTTCTTTAACAGCTGCAATTTCACGATCATTTTTTCTCGTATTTTGATAGCGGGAGCATATTTCAGATCAACTAATTAATTAATTATCGTAGATTTCATCTCACTTTCTCGTTTGCGACGGGTTGCTTGCTTAGGATTCTCAAACTATTGAAATGCTGAAAAATATGAATAAAAAGATGTGAAATTCGTTCGATTAATTTTATGGATGATTTTGTTACCGTAACCACTGGATGAATAACCGCTTTGCGCTTGCGAATAGCCCGCTCCATAATATTGACCCTGCTGGCCTTCTTGGCCTTGTATTCGCGTTCCCGCGGCGGTGTAATTGTACTGGGGATCCTGTTGTCCACCCTCCAAAAACGGGTTGTTTCCTGAAAAAATATTTCCAATTAATGTTTCCACCAATTTCCTGAGAAATGGCCAATTATGTGCTTACTGTGTTCTCGGTGTTAAATGTGTGAGTGAGATCGTGGTACGTGTTCAGGTGCAGTGTGCTTGTTGTTTTATTGCAATTGTATAATTCAATTGTTCCCAGATTAACATTAGTAAGCGTCTACATATTTTTTGGGGTATATCACTAATTTGGTGTTGCATTTGGAAAGCTCGTGTTTAGGTTTAGTTTCTAGATATGTGCTCTATGTAAGCATATGTGTGTAGTGTTTTAATCTTCAATGGTGTTAGAGGTGGTGCTTGGTGATTCAATAATTATAGTGGCTGGTCATACTACCTCCGGTCTGATCAACGGCTTGCAGATCCTGCTCCTCCATCTTGGCGTCCGAGAGGACCTTGGGCATCGCTCCCCCGGGCACCCCGTGAGGAGCCAAATGGGCGCTTTCTTCCGCCAACTGCAAAGAGACCTGTCAAAATTTCAAAAAAAACTTTTTAAACATATTTTTTTACGTTTCGCGGATCGACGTCGTCGGGCAGGTCGGACGTGATACCGCCCTCGTTGCGGTTGTAGAAATTGACGAGGACAAAGAGGATCAAGAACACTCCGCACACGCCGCCGTAAACTCGGAAGACCATGACGGTGCCGTACTCCTTGATGAACATGCCCCCGAAAACTGCCCCGCAAAATCGACCGAACCCGTGGTGCATACCCTGGAGAAATCCCTGTGCCGACGGCCTCAGTTCCGCGTCGGTGTTGTGCGCGATAAAGGAACAACAGGCAGCCCAGACGGCAGCGTGTGTGATACCTAAAAATTCAATTTGATTTCATTCCTTTTAAATGACAATGATGATCCCACCTTGAACGAACTCAAACGGAAGCACAAGCCACGGCCAGGTGATGAAGGAAATATAGATGAACCTGATGACGTTGCACAGAAGGCCGAGGGCGAGCACTTTGATGTGGCCGATCTTGCTGATGATCTTGAAGCTGTAGAAGTAGGCGAACATCTCCGACAAGTGGTTGATCACCGATGCGATTCCGAACAGAGTGGGGGTACCGCCGAAATCCTGAAAAATATTTTTTTCGTGAAATTGTACCGACAAAAAACAGTAAAAATTAATCCGCTCGAAATTACCTAGATACGTATATGTATTTAATTTAAACCAAAAAAAATATTGCCACAAAAACACGCAAAATAGAATTGTTTGCCGAAGCAATTTCACGAGTTTTTTTCCAAATATATTTTTCCTTACTTACCTGCAAATGCCAGAACAAAAAGGTGAAGATGAGACCGATCCCGATCCCCATCACCCAGGCGACGAGCATGCACATCAGCATCCTCAGGTTGGCCATGGCCTTGAACACAGCGACGAACTCGGGCATGCCGCGCAGCTGTTGCGCGAACACCTTCGCCTTCTTCAACTTGTCCTTGGTCGACTCCTTGGCCTCCTTCTGCTGGTTCTGCTGCCCGTTCTGCATGTTGCTCCGGGGGTTGGCCGGACCCGAGGCCGGCGGGGGAGCACCCGAATAGCGGAAGGGCAACTGGGTGGCCACGACGAGGGCGAGGAACATGAGCGCGGAGAAGACGGCGAAGCAGACGTTATAGTTCCTCTGTCCTCGGTTCATCTCGCACTTGGCATGCTGGAAAATCTTCGAGTGGTCCAGGACGATGCCCATGATGAACATCGTTACTCCCCACCCGATCGAGCCAAACATCCGCTGCGCCCCGTATTTGTCCATGTTCTCCTCGCCCAAGATCGTGACGACGGCCGAGTCGGCCAAGGCGATGGCCGGCGAGCTGAAGAACTCGCCGATGACGACGAGCAGCAGGATCAGGAAGAACACCTTGTGCACGCCCGCCTTCTCGAAGACCTCGTTGTTCCAGGCCGGAGACACCCACTGCTTGTGGTGGCCGTGGCCGTACTGGCTCTGGTCGACGGCGAAGTCGATCGCTTGCGGAGAGGTGCCGGGTACGCCAACCACATTTCCTTCCGCCCATTCTCTAGTGTTGTCCTCGTATGACCTCTTGACACGAGACATGACGACGTGACTCGCGAGCGGCAAGGCTCGAGGCAGGTCCTTTTCATTATCGGAAACCACTGGAGGCGGATTCTGGTTCAACAGTAGGGGAGGATACGAGAGTCCCCAGCTTTCTCCGTCGACATAATTGTTGTTGTCGATGACGCTCCTCTTTCTCCGGGCGGAATCGTGGGTCTGCGGGAGCTTGAGGAACACCTTGGAGCCGTTCCAGTACTTGCAGCTTACGACCGGCGGGTGGATGTGGCCGATCGGCGTGGTGAAGATGATCCAGCACGCAAGCCCGATGAGCATCATGATCTTGCCCTTTTGCATTCGCGACGCGATGTTGTTCCAGAACGGGATGGCCAAGTACTCAACGATCGGGCGGATGCCGCTGAGGAACCCCGCTTGCGCCGCGTCCATCCCCAACTGCTTGAAGTAGACACCCATGAGGGGGAACAGGGAGCCGAAGGCGCCGTAGAAGAAGAAGTAGAAGGTCTTGGCCACCGCGAGGCCGGCCGATGTCGGGTCCGGGAAGAATCGCGACAACCACGTGTGCTTGGGGGCCTCCTTGCCCTCGGGGTAGCGGGTCGGGTCGACATCATGGACGCCCTTGGGATGGTGATATTCCTCACCGAGCGCCTGATCTTCGGCCTTCATTGGCGCGTCGCCCCCGGCCCCCCCGAAGATGGCGCCCCCCGTGCCGCCGGTCACGAAGTTCTCGTTCGCCATGGACATGCCGTTGGTCGCGGTCGAGGTCTCGGACGCCAACAACGGGTTGTTGTCGTTTTCCAACGCTTTTCACGTGACGTACGATATTTTCGCGAGACCCCACTATGCTGTACTAAGTATAAAAGGAAGAAAGGTTCCTGCTGCAGCTGCTGTCACTCTATAAGGCCTTCGACTCGATGGTGGTGGTGGTCTTCTTGTACATAGCTAAGGCTGCGCTCACTCGCCTCCTCCTGCAACTGTGGCGAGCCGATCCTCTCTCCCGTTTTACTTTTTGCTGTTCTATATTTGGCCTTGGGGCTATTGTATTACAACACAGTGTGCAAGCACACATGCAAGGAATCGTTGGTTGGTGCAACTGTGTCCTTTAGCATAGCTATACTGCATGTGTATAGTACAAACGGCCTTCGCAGCGGCGGCGGCCTTTCCCCTGCACGACAAGTCGACAACCTCTCCCGCCCAATTCGTTTCGCTGTTCTTGATCAGGTTCAAGCAACTATTGATCATTGGCATCCTGGGGTCAAGACTCAAAAAGGTTGATTGATTCCCATGGAGAAGATATGGCTTCACCATAATAGGTCAATTTATTTAGCAGCTAAAACAATCAAATCAAAAGATTTGAGAGTTGCCAGGACCGAGAGTGCTTTCCCTTTCTTACCTCTGCTCGTTTATACTTATTATTGTACATGCATTTCTATTACAACAGTGGACTGTGGATACACAGATAGAGTTCACTGCGATGGACCTCGACCTCCACGACCGTGTACAGGCTGAAGCCCATGGAAAAAGAGAAGAGGAGCTCCTCATGGCTCGCCGGTTCGAGTGCAGTGAGGCCAAAAATCGCTACTGCGTTTATAATCTGTACTTTCCACTAATCTCATCTGTATGACTTCCTACAATTTATGTCATTTCATAGCTGCTATCAATTTTATTTAGGCAAAAATAATGGGCGTGCCACTGAGAACTTTGTCATAAACAGGTTTTTTAGATCTCTAAAAGTCAGGAGTGTAGTGGGGGTAAAGAAGAGAAGTCGCATGTTATTTTCTTATTTACAGGACTGTCACCTCCTTGAGAGAAAACAGATAAGTGTACTTGATATCCTGATATCTATCTCTTATCACCAAGAGCAATAAATGAAACCCAGCCACACTTTCTGTACAATGTACAATGTACACGTATCCAATTGCAGAATACACTCTCCCATAATTAAGCAATTTTAATTAGCTAATCTGTTTGTGTAAAAAAATAAAAATTATGTTGACACAAATATTTGTCATTTGATTACATAATTCGATGTGACATCAAATAAATAAGTAGATAGTCTTGTTCAAACTCCAACTCACCATGGCAAGGGCCTCGCTATTTGCGGGCTTTGCCTACCTTCTATTCGCGTTAGGAGCAGCTGAACTTCCGGTCTTCCGCCAGTTCGATCCCGTCGTCCTAGCCGGTTCTGATTTGCCAGAGTTGATCAGCAAACCAATAGACCGGATCGCTGGCTTCGTTGACGATATCAATAGCGAAGAGGTTTGGACCCAGATCCCGATTCAGATCGATGAGAGACACTATCAATACTGGGATGTGATCAAAGATGGAGATTGCAGGTAAAGTCATCCTGGAACATTAATAGGATATTTTTACCAAGTATTTTGACCACTGAAGGATTTTGGGAAGGAACGCAACTGATTTAGTCTACGCTGATCCAAACACTCTGTCCGGACCGGACGAGGATCCACTATTTGATGAGAATGACGAGCTTGTTTTCATGGCAAGATATTTGGGTCCTCAAGTGCCCAAGTCCACGAAAATATTCCCGCCAAATACTATTCAGGTAGATCCTATAAATTTTTTCCATGCTGGCAATCGGCAAATCAAAATCGGATTTAATAAGGAGGAGATGTACGAAGTCCGAATCGTGGACCCGGAAAATTTTGACAACACTGTCGGTTTCGTGTACTTCTTCATCCTGGAAGAAGCCGATGTCAAGACTGGCATGGAGGAGGACCTCGTCTCCTACAACTTCCAGTTGAGCAAGAAGAGCAACGACACCGGATCGAGCGAGTACAAAGATGTCTACAAGTTCACCTGCGACCATTTTGAGGACATTCACGAATGCTATGACGATGTCATGAATCCGGAAGACTCTTGGTTCAGATCGGCTCATTATGAACGGCACTTTTCGGAAAATTGGTAAATAAATATTTCAATCCATATTGAGTCATTTTCGAAAATCTAAATACTTAGGTGGTCTGATCAGCTTCACATCATCACGGAAGGAGCTGATGGTGAAAATTTCTGGGGAATGGAAGAGTTTCAGTTTATTCTTTCTGATTGCGGACGAAGCACCAAATCGTTTATCCACGGACCAACGGCTTTCGTCGCCAATATCGACGGACCTGTTAGAGCGATTAGGTAGTATAAAGTTTTCAATCAACTCTGCATTTTGTTACCAGGTTTTTTTCTGTTTACTATACTAGATCCTGGGTTGGAGCGAACAGTGGGGCCATAACACAACGGGAAACCAAAATGTACGAACAAAGGGAAGACCAGACAACCATTATGAGGGTCCACACGATTCCGGGCACGTTCGACTACATCAACTTTAAGGTAAATAAAATTAAAATGGTTGCTTCTACACCAATTCACCAGCTCAATATTGTGTTTAGGCTGGGGTGCCGTTGACATACTACAGCGAAAGGAATCCAGATGGCTTCAACGTTGACGGAACCATGAGTCCGGAGGAGGAGGACTACAGTCACGGATTCAGTTCTTGGGAAATGGTGACCAGCTCGCACGGGACCTTTTTGCGGTCAATTGATGTCATCCATGATCTCGGCGATTGGTTTGGCCAGCCGGACATTTCCCCTAATGACTTCATGCGATCCTGGTATTATGACAACGCTGTCCCTTCTGGATCCGGAGACAATGGCGCCCCAGAGCATCCAAATGGCTGGTCATTATGTACTTCAATCCAGGACGGTCAGGTATGTCAATATCTTGAAGCTCAAATCCTTTGACTTACCTAATTTAATTTAGAAAGAGGCTTGGGGAACGATGGGGTTCAAGTTGAAAGACTACATTTATATCGTGCCGAACACTGACCCAACCCGACATGCCATTTATGACAACCTACCGGAAGAAGCTTGTGCGATCGAGACGGCGGAGCCCTGGATTTTCCACGTGGTGGTCCAGACCAATCAGTTCTACCTCCCGCCAGACCTGAGCACGCAGGACGCCGCGGAACTTTCGCGATTGTCGATGCAACCTCTCGCTCGCGGATGATAAATACAGAAAAATATGAGTCATGATTGATCCTTATGCAAGCATCCGTTTTTGAGTTTTGACAGATTGATGATGCCAAAGGCATGCCTCATTGGATCCATGATTGTCATGTTGGGTATCCCTCCTCTTTGGTAGGAACATTCCTTCACGCTATTCATAGGATTTTTTCCTACTTTGCAATCACGCCGCCTTAACATAAAACCACAATTTTATCGATCCTTGCAAGCCAGTATTGTCTGGCTCGTCCAATCGGAAGGAGTCATTATGAAGTCATTGTCAGTTGCCATACTGATATTTTTGTCAACAGTGAAGGCCAATCCTAGTCCTCAAATTCCCTTCATTGATGATATTCTCGGCAAGTATAATCAGCTCGTTGATTGCCAATATATAAAATGGACTGGTTAATTAATATCCAGGTGGCATTGGCAATGCCGGTGGTGGTTTCTTCACTTCGCTCTTGAAACCGGGCAGCTTTTTCTTCCGCCTACTCCCCAGACTTTTAGAGAATCCCTCCTTTCGAAATGCCCCGTTGCCCTCGAGTTTCGTGCCGCCAGAATACCAAAAGACCAGAGATAGCCTTTGTAAAAATGGCGCCAAGGTGTCTGAGTGCAAATGCGAGCCTGGCAGACCATTGACTACGATGGGTCACCAAGAAGGCAACCCCTCCATCGCTCACATCATGAGGCTGTTCAACGACTGCATGCCAACGTAAATGTTGCAAAGCAATTATTACAATTTAATGACATAATTGCTATGTAATTAGGGAGTGCGAGTGCTCTGATGGCGAGGTCGTGACAATGTCTGTTCTTGGTTGCGAGGACGGTGGAGTTCCAAGATGTCGGGACGATAATAACAATCCGCTGAATGACGGACTACTTGGACTGATGGACAAAATGCTCTGTCGAAACGGGAAGGAGATTGGTAACTAAAAAGATAATTACATAATGTTCTCACACTCATCTCTCCATATATACTTAGATCCTGAAACCATGATGGCCTTCAAGGACAAGAAGGAGTGTATTTGCCCGGACAAAAAGTTGCCAGTTTGTGCGGCCACAGGCGAGAGGCCGACGTGTTACGACGGGTCGAAGCCCAATCACGCCATTGCCAAGCTCCCGCCTCCCCTCCAGACCTGCATCGATCCCGACGCATAAAAATCTGAACAAGACAATGTGAATTCAACGCAACCTTTTCATTACGTTTATAATACAGTACAGTTAAAGTACGCTTGGAATCAAATACATTTTTACATTTTGGTAACCTTATGCAACCTCGTATTTTATTGAGTGTTGCGAAGGTGTCGTCCCGTAAAAAAACTTGTGATCAGAAACCAGTTGAAGTTGAACTTAAAACACGTACTATTATAAAATGCCCCTCTCAGCTGCAACTCAAAAAGAGGAAAATGACAAACTAAATTCTGAGCTGAAACATATTGTTATGGTTGAAGAAAATTGAATAGCCCCATAGATGCTATCGAAAAATCAGGTTCGTTTCTATGAGGCAACATAATTTTTGGGCTCACACTCTCACGTAAAAAGTCAGCCCAAAAGCATCAACCATGAAGAATTTCTTTGTCCTGTTAGGTAAGTTTTGTTTCTGTGAAAAAAATCATGAAAAATGTATGGTATTTAAAAAATGCTTAAATTACAGTTATCTTGGGAGCTGCTCATGCTCATCCTCAGGGAAATTTCTTGCTTGATGCTTTAAGAGGGATTTTTCAGGGGGGTGGCGGGGGCATCCTGGGGGGATTGGGAGACTTTGAAATCCCAGCCAATTTTGCCCCTGCTGAATACAAGTAAGTCTAATTTTTTATATGAAGCTGGACATTTTTTAATGACTGTTATTTGTTCAGATTAATTAGAGAAGGAATTTGTCAGAACGGAGTTGCCACGACCTGTACATGTGAGGATGGCCTAAGCAAAAAATCAATGAGAATTCGCGCGGGAAACCCGAGCATCAACAATCTCAAAGAAGTTTTTGCCCAATGCAGACCCACGTGAGAAAGCATTATTAATGCCAATGGCAATTTAATTTGTTAATTAAGGGAATTTTTAGGAGCTGCCAATGTTCAGATGGGTCAACAGCTAAGGTCAGTGTTTTGGGATGTGCCAGCGGAGGTATCCCCAGATGTCGTGCTAACGGTAGCAAAAATGGCCGCGTTTCCAACAATGGACCCTGGGGTAATTAATTACATAACTACCCTAATTAAGATTAATTCGATAACCTGCTGTACATTTTCAGAGATGATGGACAAGCTCGTGTGTCAGACAACCGGAAGGGAGATTAGCGAGTGGGATTTTGTTTCCGGTCGACTGTCCTCGAATGGAGGCTGCATTTGCAACGAGGACGGCCTCATGCCAGTTTGCGCCAACACTCGCGATCGTCCGATTTGTCCCGACGGAACCAGGGCCGATCGCAACAAGAACACCCTCCCGCCCATGTTCAAGAATTGCAGATACAACTAGATGAATTCAATGAAATATATTTTCTGATTACGATTAATCATTGATGCATTTTTAAACTCAAACCAGACAGTAGGTGTTTGCTTGGCTTTGGCGAGCTATTCTACGTGTTAAACTTTTAGGATAGCCACTTTATCGAAGTATTTTTATTTACTCAAGCCATATGAAGTCTGGTTTTTAAACCGTATATTTGTACAGTGCCTAAATTTGTGGTTGGACAAGTTTTTCAATGGTTACGTTGGCTTGTTGACTCTCATTGCGTAATCAGATTTGAGCCATGCTCTCCAATGATTTTTAAATGTGGGCTTGGTAAATAATTTTATTTTACACCTGCAATATAATAGACGGCCCTTGGAGATGCTAGAAAAACCACCACGAGATTACCATAAATTCAATTTCAGTCAAAACTGTGGGAATGCATAATATTATGAAGGGTAGGGGCCAAGAGGGGGAAAACTCTGATGCTTATGGAAAATATGATTGGTTTTCTAAAATGTTTCGGTATAAATTGTTGCTGGGGTGAATGTCTCGTCGCACACACCTCCAAAACGTGGCCGTAGATACAAATAGCTTTGTCCAAATATTAAAGGTATTTTTTTATTAATTGGATATTTATAGGCAATGACACTAATTAATGTTTTAGATGTTTTTGACAATCCTCCTGCTGGCTGGTCTTAGCTTGGCACAACAGGGTCGTCATTTTGATCCGAGAAGACCCCCATTTGGAGGACTCCCACAGGGTCCACCCCCCAGGATCGGGGGTGGGGGTGGCGAAGGCCTTGCCGCTCTTGGCCCTCCCTCATCTGCACCAGGAAGCAACAACCAAAACACTCCTCCCTTCGTAGCAAAATTCATGGCAAAGTAAAAACCTACTATTCAAGTACAAGTAAGTCAAAATAAAAACTATTTTTCAGGCTTTGCGAAGGTAGCAGAATTGAGTCTTGCAAGTGTAAGGATGGTTCAACAGCTACCGCCGGAACAGAAGAATTCAAAGTTTGTGAAGCCTTGAGCTGCAAATGTGAGGGTAGCACCGAGGACAAACCGTTTACAATTTACGGCTGCGCGAATGGAGGTGTACCTGAGTAAGTCCGCGCGTTGAAGTCTCCAAAATAAAAATTAAATATATATACTTTTCTAGGTGCCCTAACCATCAGGCCAAAGACGAGGACGAGCCCTGGAACGAATATAAATGCAATACTGGCAGGGATTTTATCACTAGGGATGCTGTCATTCAGTCCCAAATGACTGGGTCCTGCACTTGTCCTTCTGGAGCAATGGTAAATTAAGCTGATGATAAATAATGGGACTTTGTATGATTTTCTAAGTATTTTTCAGACCGTCTGCAAATCTAGTGGAACGAGGCAAGTGTGTCCTGATGGAAGCAATCCTTCTCCAGCCATCGGTTGTATCCCGACTCTCTTGCGAAACTGTATGTCCGACATTCCCTACAACAAGGCTGAATACGAAACTAGGTGCCATTAAACCAGCATGATTTTTTGTTACCATCTAAATACATCAGTGTTTGATTCTTGCCAAAGAATTCGAAAACCAATAAAATGAGAAAAAGATTTGAGGCACAAACCATCATCATCTTCATGGTCCAGTGAGCATTAAAAAATTCCATTCAATTTTGAGTTCCACATAAATAAATGACTGCGCGAAACCGTAACCGTAGATATTTTCATGTGGGCCTATTATTTGTTTTGCTGTGAGTGATGTGCAAAATGTGCAAACATGAATACGTGGTTATTCAATTATCTAGGCCTTTCGCCACTGCAAAAAAGAGCAGATACTCTTACGTAAGTAAATGAGTACCTGG
>JAAUYL010090642.1_pt1 | contig 12055 bp, 11 predicted proteins | sample 7278011 | NCBI WGS metagenome assembly JAAUYL01 (sample SAMN14350225, study PRJNA611818) | marine sediment metagenome | isolation source: surface marine sediment (1.8m) | place: French Polynesia: Moorea | collected 2018-08 | reverse complement strand
TCTACTCGTCTAAATCCTTTTCTTGTGTTTCCTGGATGTCCCGGTTGTCCTCCTGGTTTTCGATGACTGGAGTCTGATTCCTTTTCCTGTGTGACTGGGGTTTTTTCTGATCGCTTCAGTAGATCGCTTGAAGGGGGTAATGATCGGGTTTGACTATCTTTAATTACATAGTTCTTTGAGCCGTTCTACTTCTTCAATCAGTTTTTCTATGAGGCGTTGCTGTTGCTTGCGCCAGTTCTACCAGAGCTTCTTTGGACAGTAGCTTTAGGTCTTTTCGATCTTTTGGGATATCTGGTAGCTTAAATTTCATTTCTTATCAGAAATACAAACCTTTCCTCTTTTGTTAACCCCTACACCTGAATGCTTACTACTAACTAATGATTTATTTACATTTTTTTATTAATTAAAATCATAACTATGTTCACTCTCCACTCTTCATTGAATCTATCTTTGGTATCTTATAACGGTTAAGGAAAATTTTATTGGGACTCAAAATTAATTTTGTCAGTAATTCATCATTTATTGATCGTAGATAGATTAATATACAAAATAGAAATCTTCTAATTGATTAAGCTATCCTGACAAAAAAAGTATGCAAGCTACTACACCTGTTGCATTTTCCCCAGTTTCTAAAAATTCCTCTAGTCAAGCAAAACCTGGAGTATTCTCTAAACAAAAAAAGTTTACTTATTTAGGAATAACAATTGAAAGTACAACTAAATTATTGACTAATATCCTAATCTCTGCTTGTATAACTTCAGCTTTGTTAAAATTGTTACCTCATTACCAATCTATTCAAGAAAAACTACAAGTTATTGAATCTGAAATTGAAGCTACAACAGAGAGACTGAATAATGAGAAGGAAAATTTTAGTCGCTATTTTGATCCTAGTCAAGCTAAAACTATTATGCAAGAACAAAGTAACCGAGTAGACCCTAATCAAATACCTATAATTTGGCTAGAAAATAATGGTGTTAAACCTAATTTAGAATCTAATTCATCTCCATAATTATCTTGGGGTGGGGAAATAATAATATAATACTGGAAAATTGAGAAAAGCTGAATATTAGCTCAATAGCATTAGATGGCTAAATCTCAAACTTTCTAATTTCCAGTCTTATTTAATCCTCAATCCTGAGATAGAAAGAGATTTTTGATTAGGCTAAAATTTCCAGTGACTCAAATAGATAAAAATTATGAGAATTTTATCACTATTCTCTGTTCCTACTGTATTTGATATTCCCAATTATAATTATTGTAGAAGAGATATTAGTTATAGTTACTAAATCTATAGAAAAATATTCCTAGACAAGTGTTTTAATTAAGTGTTACCTTAACGGGGTGAACTACAACACCCTCTATCCCATTGCTAAAAGCGTTTGGGACTACTTTTCGTATCGGTATTTAAACTTCCATTGACATCAGCATTGTATTTGACACCATTTGAAGCTTTATAAAGTCCTCTTTTCACTCGTTTACCACTAAATCTGTGTTTGACACTTTTTTGGTAAACTGGTAAGTCGTCCCAGTCTAAAAAACTAGCAATTGAAGTATAACTTTCTTCATTAATTATTACTTTGATTCCTACTAATTTGGCTTTGTACTTTAGTTGTTCAATTAACTTAAAAAAAGGAATTTGAACAAAGTTTTGATTGTTTTTTCTTCCAAGATTTATGTCTTGTTTCCAGTTAGGATTATTTCCTATTACTAAAACTCCTATCTGATTTTTGATCAGATGATTAATAATATACCTGCTAGTCTTATGTAGATAATCGTCAATCTTAAAATTTCTTTTTGTCGATAATCTTTTGATTCGATTACTACTTTTAGTCTTCTTTAATTCTGACTGTAGTTTACCCTTCTTATAATTATAGAATTGATTAATTGATTTGACTGGTCTGCCGTTAATAATAAAGGGTTGAAAACCTTTTTTATTTGATGTTACAGTTGCCAAGTTATTCACTCCCAAATCTACAGAAGCTACATTATATTCATACAAATCTAATTTAACTTCAATGGATTCGTAAACCACTTCTATAACATAGTAATTAAGCTTAGGAATTATTCTCACTTGTTGCAGAGAATCATAATTTATTTTACTATCAAAAAATAGTTCACTTTTTGATAGTAATATCTTCTGATTTTTTATTAATTGAGTTTTACTAATCGCCTGTTTTGTATAAACTCAAATATTCCTCCCTTTCTGTTTATGTTTATATTTTGGCAGTTGAGGACGGCTTTTAAACTTACTTGGACATTGATTATAAGCTCTTATAGCTTGAAAAAAACTTTGCCAATTTTTATCTAAAAGAATCAAAACCTGCGCTCGTAACTTTGGCCGGTATTGCTTGATAATCTACTCCCGATTGTAATAAATGCATGAACCTTTTTATAATCTAGATAATTTCCGTTATTAATAAACTCTTGTCTAACTATGTAGTTAGCTATATTGTAAAGATTTTTAGACAAGAAAGCTAGAGCATCAAGTGATTTATAATTGGGATGATTTTTTTTAATAATAGTACGTTCTACTAATTGCATTATCCCTCCTGTAAACATTTAACGAGCTGTTCTGCTTTCCTTTCTCAGTCTCAGATATTTTTAGTTGTTTTCCTATGTTTTTCTATAAAATCAATAAAACTTTACAATACTAATTTTAGTGTTTCCGATTTGTACAATCAAAATTCTTCTCGAATATTAGACGTTAGCTTTCTTGTATCAAAAAGTCTATATTTTATTTTCAGTAATCTCTGCTTTAGAGAAATCTTTTGTTTTGCCCAACGGGGATTACTATAAGAGAAATTTTCAAGATTTTTCAAAATATATATAGCTACCAAGAATGGTAATTCTTCAAGGATTATCTCCCTTAATTTTAAGAATGGCACAATATTAGGGTGCATATAGTATAAATCATAAATATCTTTAGGGATTAAATTAATATCTGATATTTTTGTGGGAAGCCTGAATAACATCTGATCGAATACGTCATATAAATCACTTTTAATAATGTGACTTGTACCACAGTATTTATGAAATTATTTCCGCACTCCAATAAACTGATTATTCTCGGAATAACAGTATCCGCGATTCATAAAGTAACCATAAGATTGTTTAGATTTTCAAATAAAGTCAGTTAAGAATTTACTTATACAGTCATCCCCATCAACCATCATAATATAAGAACATCCCAAATCCTTTGCTAAACGAATTCCTCTGATAAATTTGTGCATTTTATCTCTACGTTTTTCTACAAATGTATTCGGAATAGGAATATCTACCTTGATATATTGTAAATTTGAATGCTCGAAATTAATGTTCGGTTTCTCATGACAAACTACAACAACTTTGAAATTAGGATTAGTTGCATTAAAAATTTATCTTGCAGTTCTTTCAAATAATTGAGATATCTCTTCCCAATATTTTGAGAGTTTAGCACTTTTGAGTGTAACTACAAATCCTAATATTAATAATCAATCTCCTCTTTCATAATTTACGTTTTCTAATGTTATTTCTGCATACTAATAGTAGATTGACAATAGCACTAATATACAGTGAGTCAAATCATTGATAATACACCACGACCCCTCAAATAAACTTAATCCCTGAGTTAATTAAGCTGCATTTGCTAATACAACTTGAGATGTTAGAAGCTCTACTGCTGTTTGATATTGTTTGTCAGTTTCTGTGGTAATTTCGTTAGGTAAAATCGGGTCTTGTTCCACCAAAAAATCCGGAATAATTCCCAGTTTATTAATATCTTTATGGTTTGGCGTCTCATACTTGGCTACTGTTACTGCCAACCCCGAACCATCAGACAAATCAAACAAAGATTGAATTAAGCCTTTACCAAAAGTTTTTTCACCCACCAATAAAGCACGGCCATTATCCTGAAGTGCGCCAGCAAGAATTTCACTAGCACTAGCAGTTCCCTGATTAGTTAAGACAACTAATGGGGCATTAGTTATAGCAGGACCTTCAGCAGAAAAACTACCAAGAATTCTTTGTCTATTAACGGTGTAAACAATTGTACCTTCATCTAACCACAGACGCCCAATTTCTACACCAGCTTGTAATAGTCCACCTGGATTATTGCGTAAATCAAGTACATAGCCTATTGCTCCCTGTTCCTCAAAACTTTTTACAGCCTGGCTTACTTCTGTAGTAGCATTAGCATTAAATTGACTTAGACGAATATAACCAATTGGTCCTGTTTCAGGGTTAGACTTTAACTTGGCATAGACTGGGTTAATCTCTATTTGAGCCCGAATTATTTTTATGTCTTGGGGTTGGTCGCTACTTTCTTTCAAAATTGTTAGTACCACAGAAGAACCAACAGCACCCCGCATTCTATTTGCAGCTTCATCTAATGAAAATTCCGTGGTAGGATGGCCATCAATTTTGACCACGCGATCGCCTGATTGGATACCAGCAGTTTCAGCAGGAGAACCATCCAGGGGAGATATGACTATTAGTTCTCCTGTTTGAGAGTCTAAGGCAATTTGTAAACCCACTCCTGTTAATTCTCCAGAAGTATCGACCTGCAAATTCCGGTATTGTTGTGGTTTGAGAAGTCGCGTGAATGGGTCTCCTAGACTAGCCAACATTTCTTGAATAGTGCTGTAAGTTTCTTCTCTAGTTTTCAGGGGTTTCTTCATTAAATTTTGACGCTTAAACCACCAGTTCTGATGATTGAAAGAATCATCAACATATGCCAAATTGACTATACGCCAAGCTTCCCCCAATAAGCTTTGTTCTTCAGTCAATGCTACTGCAGAGGATGTCCAAAGTCCCCAAATCAGAATAATTGGGAATATTAATAGAAGTGTAATTTGGAAAAATCTTTTTTTCATAAAACAAAAGTATTAAATTATCAAGGATTAATAATTGGCCGATATAGTGAAGTTGTTTGATAAAATTTCTATGATAAACCAAAATTATTTCAAATATCAAAATCTACAAAAATTGCGACCTTATATGAAATATATCTACAAATTATGTTAAATTTTTTTACTAAGGGTAGGCAAGGATAAATATTTATTTTGTTAAATAATAGACTTGCTAATTGATTCCTATGTCAGTTGGTATGATATTTGTATTGCTGATTCAAGGGTTGATGTGAGTATCTTTGTCCTAACTACCCAGAAACTTAATTTATTAACAAACAGCAATATTCATCTAGGATTTTTGGCTTCATGTTCTCAAAACAGGTAACTGATTCACCAGCTTATAAGTGGTTTGACGAACGCTTAGAGGTTCAAGCGCTCGCAGACGATATTTCTAGCAAATATGTTCCACCTCATGTAAATATTTTCTACTGCTTGGGTGGAATTACTCTAATGTGCTTCCTAATCCAGTTTGCTACTGGATTTGCCATGACTTTCTACTACAAGCCAACAGTAACAGAAGCATTAGCATCAGTCCAATACATTATGACTGAAGTTAATTTCGGTTGGCTAATTCGCTCCGTCCATCGTTGGTCTGCCAGTATGATGGTGCTGATGATGATTCTTCATGTTTTCCGGGTTTACCTCACAGGTGGTTTCAAAAAGCCTCGCGAATTAACCTGGGTAACAGGGGTAGTTATGGCTGTAATTACTGTTAGCTTTGGGGTGACTGGTTATTCCTTACCTTGGGACCAAATTGGTTACTGGGCGGTAAAAATTGTGTCTGGTGTACCTGATGCAATTCCATTTGTTGGTCCATTCATTGTGGAACTAATGCGTGGTAGTACAAGTGTTGGTCAAGCAACTTTAACTCGTTTCTACAGTCTTCATACTTTTGTATTACCTTGGTTAATTGCAGTATTTATGTTATTGCACTTCTTAATGATTCGTAAGCAAGGTATCTCAGGACCTTTGTAAGTTAGGCTGTCATTAACCAGACACTAGATTTCACGATAAAACTGAGTTTGAAGCCTCCTTCTTCTAATAATACTTTTGCTACGGTAAATATATTTAGTCGCCGGATATACTTCGGACACTATAAATTGATGCGGGGAAAAGCGTCAGACTACTGCCAAAGTTAGCAGCAGTAAATGAAACCTAAACCTGCCGAATAACTAAGGTATGGTAGAATCTGCCGTGCTTCAACTCGGAGAGAATATCAACTATCACGGAGAAAAGAACTGTTATGTCCACTTTGAAAAAGCCGGATCTGAGCGATCCTCAATTAAGAGCTAAGTTAGCTAAAGGTATGGGTCACAACTACTATGGTGAACCTGCTTGGCCTAACGATTTGCTATATGTATTCCCAGTAGTAATGATGGGTACATTGGCTTTGTGTGTAGGTTTAGCTGTACTAGATCCTGCTATGGTTGGTGAACCAGCAGATCCATTTGCTACTCCTCTAGAAATTTTGCCTGAGTGGTATTTCTGGCCAGTTTTCCAAATTCTGCGTACTGTACCTAATAAATTGTTGGGTATTGTGGCAATGGCTTCTATTCCTTTAGGATTAATGTTGGTTCCTTTCATTGAAAATGTCAATAAGTTCCAAAATCCTTTCCGCCGTCCAGTAGCTACTACTGTATTTCTATTTGGTACCGCAGTTACTTTATGGTTAGGTATTGGTGCTACTTTACCAATTGATATTTCTTTAACTCTTGGTTTATTCTAAGATTTGGATATCTAAATAAGATTTATAAAATTTTACGCCCTTTGTGGATTTTCTTCATAAGTACATTTGTATTTGTAGAAATTCTCAGAGGGTGTAAATATTTTTTTAAAGTTATTATGGAGTTGAATAAATTTGAGAAATTATAGTAAATTTTTATTAGAATTCATGTGGTTTTCAGGGAATAGGGAATAGGGAAAATAATTGTTTGGTTATTTTGGGTAGGGGTCTATTGTTAAATAACTACAGGTTATACTGTTTCAAGGAAGTTAAAAGCGAGTGGGTAATTCAGAGGTCTCCATTTCCTGCGGAAAAGCTTCGCGAACAGAATGTAAGACGGACTCAAGACAGTCAAAAGTCATATATTAAGATTTTATAGGCTTAGAAATTTTTTGAAACTACAATAATTTCAGGAAATTATTTCACATATAAATTTTGAAACTATTTCTGACATCTTTAAAGTGAATTGGTTTTACATCAGTCTTGATTTTGACTACATTATCATCATGGTTTTACTTTGAAATCAAGCTATAAGTCAATACAGTTCAGTTAAGGATTTTTTTACAGTTATATAATCTGAAGATCTACTCTAATAGTGCCATACCTTAGAAGTTATGATCTTATATCAACCGTATAGAGCTATCAGTAATGACTGATATAGCAATCCTAAATGATTTGTGAGAATTTTTATAATAGTTAAGACTGATGAAAAACTTTGAAAATTCTGACTCCTGACTCCTAACTACCACAAAAATATTACAATTGAAATAGGATTGCTATAACTGATAACTGACATTAGGGGTGTTGGGAAATAAAAATAATCTAAAAAATGTGGGGATAAAATTGGCTAACAAGATTGCTCAAAAAAAAGGAAATATATTTGTTTTTCTGGAAATTTTATCTTGTGAAGGTGGCATTCAGTCTTATGTAAGAGATATTTTTCAGGCTTACCAAGACTTAACAAATTCTCCAAAATCAGACGACTCCTTTCTAGAATCAGATATATTATTACTCAGAGATGGTAAAGATTGTGAAAATCCCTATCAGTCGAAAAGTCTAAATTTCTATTATTTGAAAACTAAGTCTGTTTGGTTAGGGAGATTAAGGTTAGCTACAACATTATTATGGTTTTTACTTAAAAAACAACCATTACAGGTTTTTTGTGGTCATATTAATTTAGCTCCATTGGTTCAAATTTTGTGTGTGCCTCTCGGCATTCCCTATACGGTTTTAACTTATGGTAAGGAAGTGTGGGAACCACTACCAAATAAATATCAACAAGCATTAAAACAATCATCTAAAATTTTAACTATTAGTCGTTATAGTCGCGATCGCTGTTGTGAAAGTAACCATCTAGACCCAGAAAAGTTTCAATTGTTACCTTGTATGGTTGATGGGGATAAGTTTATTCCTGGAGTTAAACCTGTAGATTTGATTGAGGGTTACAATCTTCAGGGGGCAAAGGTCTTAATGACTGTAGCTAGACTTTGGTCGGGAGACCCCTATAAAGGTGTTGATGTGACAATTCGGGCGTTGCCTGAAATACTACAATTTTTTCCAGAAGTCAAGTATTTAGTAATTGGACGAGGAGATGACCAACCTCGCTTGGCCAAGTTGGCTCAAGATTTGGGAGTAGGGGAAAAGGTGGTATTTGCAGGATTTGTACCTACAGAAGATTTGGTTAAACATTATCAGGTAGCTGATGCTTATGTGATGCCTTCTCAGGAAGGGTTTGGTATTGTTTATTTGGAAGCAATGTCCTGCGGAGTGCCAGTTTTGTCGGGAGATGGTGATGGTTCCGCGGAACCTTTACAGGATGGAAGGTTAGGATGGCGAGTGCCTCATCGAGACCCAGAAGCAGTAGCTAATGCTTGTATGGAAATGCTGAAGGGAGAGGATAAAAGGTGTGATGGTCAATGGTTGCGAGAGGAAAGTTTAAAGCTTTTTGGTAGGGTGGCTTTTACTGAAAGAGTAAGAAAACTTTAAAATAATTAATAATTAATAATTAATAATTAAGGTTTGCTGATTAAATTTAAAAGCATTGAGAGAAAAAGGTTAAAATAATGAATAGTTAATAATGAATAGTTAATAATGAATAATTAATAATTAAGGTTTAAGGAGGATATTATGAACGACTACCTCTTCTATAACTCCCTGTTTATGCTGATTCTTAACTATATCTCTACCTCAACAAAAAGACTTTTTCAGCAAGCCCTAATAATAATTACCTCTGGTTAAAACCTAGAAAATCAAACTAATTCTTCTGTCGGCGTGATAATTATTTAATAACTCATAGCTAATAGCTGAATGTTTACGAATAAAGTTTATTAAAGGAGATAATTTAAGTGAATCAAGGGAACTCAAAAATATTTCAATTAACTATGTCTAGTATTGGTAATTGGCTAATTATTTTAGCTGTTGTTTGGTTACTGGGTTCTATAGGGTTGGGATGGTTAGTTAATTCTATTTTGATATTATTTGGTTTTATTTTAATTGCACCTATAATTGGATTTATTGGTTTGCGTTGGTGGTTAAATCGCAATTTAATTATGGATAAATGTCCTGTTTGTAGTTATGAATTTACTGCTTTAAATCAGACTCAATGTCAATGTCCTAATTGTGGAGAACCACTTAAGGTTGAAGGAGGTAATTTTAGTAGGTTAACTCCTCCTGGTACTATTGATGTTTCGGCGGTGGAGATTAATGCAAGGCAAATTGAAGACTAAAGCTAAACGAATTTATCGATTGTTATATTAGTTTTATAAGTATCAAGTAAAGGGTAAATTTAGTGTTTTATTATAGTTTGATTGGGGGTTGCTAAATTATTTATCTGTTCAGAATTAATCAATTTTTTTTACTAGAAAAATTAGTCTAAAGTTAGTGTCTAGTTTTTTGGCTGGAGTATTTAACTATTAGAAATAAATTTTATGTTGCTCTGAATATAGAAATCCGCACATTGATTGTGATAATTTTTATAATGGTTAAAAAGATCTGAAAACATAAGCAGATTCTGACTCTTTGCTCCTCAATCCTGACTCCTAACTGGCACAAAAATACTCCAACTTAAATAGGATTGCTATATTTCTTCTTATTATTTTTTCAAATATCTGAGTATATTTTTAGATTAGGCAATTAAAAAAACTATCGCTCTGTTGGCTCTTACTCATTTCTATACAATAGATAGATAAATATTTAATTTTGCCGTGAGGATATTTAAGGATTAGAGAATGTAAAATAATAAGGTATATACTATAATATTTATTTGATTTGTGTTGAATAAATAATCATGCGCATGGTCGAGTTAAACCTACCAATATAAGTATATGACAATTATTAAATACTTTCAACTTCACACATCTTTTTCTTGCTAGATGTTTGTTGGAGCTTTTTAAAATGAAATATAGCAGTTGCTATGGCTTTGAGAATATATGGAATAGCTGTTTCCCTAAGACTACTGGACCGACACACCTTAAATGGTGGATTAGAAAATGGGGGGATGGGGTGATGGGGCGATGGGGTGATTACGAAAAAAGCTAATGCACACTTTTAGCTATGTCAGTCTACTACTAGGAGAAGCAACAGAATATTCTCGATCAATTTTCTCTGTTTTGATCACCAATGCCTTCTGCTATATATCAATCAAAAGATACTATCCCTTTAAACACTCTATCTAATAGGAATTACTTTCCATTGTGCATGAAGTTTACCACTTGGACTGTTCTGATGAACTGTCACAGTATCCTGTGTAACACCCCTAGCAGCAGCAGCAGTGGGAGATCAGCCATTACACCGAGATATATATTTACCAGAATTAGACTTGAGGGCATAATTCCCATTAGGCAGTAACTCTGGTGTAAATTCAACGTTAGGATTGTTTGGATTGTCGTGAAAAATAACTAAAAAGTCGCGAACTGCACCATCTTTGATACAGCTATTACACCGAGCTATATATTTTCCAATGTCAGCTTTCAGAGCAATTTTTCCACCACCGACAGGAACAACTGTGAACTGAGCATGACCAACGTTGTATCTGTCTCGTAGTGTCACAGTATCAGGAATAGGAGTAGAACCCAAAGTTTCCTGGCAGTCTCTACAGCGAGCCATATGTGTTCCAGTGTCAGCTACTTGTAAGGCTACTTTTCCTCTAGGAAATGAGCTGTCTTGGCTATTTGCTAATGGTGCAGTTAAGGTTAAAGGTCCAATAGCTCCGAGAGTTAATACTAATGTAAACCACTTTTTCATCTTTATTGAAAAAAAAATCAACTTAATAGGCGAATTACTACCATTACTTTTACCTTATCATAATTTTTTACTTTATCCAAAAATTCTATTTTCCTTGAAGTATTTTTATTTGGAGCTGTCAGAAATGAAGCAATTTTTTCCACCTAATTAGGGTTTGCTGAAAAAAGCAGAGTCTGTGGAGGGTGGGAAGTTTGGGGAGAGTGGGGAGACAGATAAAGCAGGAGGAATAATTTTCCCTCGATATTTCTGGGCTTTTTTGTCGAGAATGCTAGCTTTTTGAGCGTTTTTAACTGAAACAGGCGCACTTTTTTAGATATAAAAAATCGTCAAACCTTTATATGTTAATGCTTTTATATTTAATCAGCAGAGCAATAATTAGGGTTTACTGAAAAAGTCTTTTTAAGGAGTAGGTACTCAATAATTAATAATTAATAATTACCTCTTCTGTAATAGAAGGATTGGTTAAAAGTAATTTTTTTTCTCCATGAATGGAGAGGCTTTATATCTTAATTTTTCGGTAAGGGAGTCGAGGAGATGACAATCAAAAATAATTAGGGAGTAGAAATGTAGTTAGGAGGAACTAGGAATTATAGAGGAGCTAATCGGAAGAATTATCCCTTGATTCTGAAGAAGGAAGAAGGAAGAAGAAAGAAGGAAAATACATGAGTCTATAGCTCGATAACTTTTGAGTTTTTGTATGGTATAAACCCTATTGAATTATATTAATTATCTGAAACCTCTTATCAGTTAATAATTTTTTGAAGAAGGAAGAAGGAAGAAGGAAAATACATGAGTCTATAGCTCGATAACTTTTGAGTTTTTGTATGGTATAAACCGTATAAATTTTTCTTGTAATCTACTAAGTAATTATTAGGGAGCTGAAAGCTGAAAGCTGACTCCTAAATACTTACTATCTGACAAAAATATTAAAATAATCCGCAGAGTTTCAATATCTTAATTTTAATTATTAAAATGTAGACTGTTAGTTCTCTAAGTTAGGATTTAAAACTAATGACACGTTTAGCATTACTCAGTACATCTGATAAAACAGGTCTGATTGATTTAGCAAAAAGTTTAGTTTCAGAATTTGACTATGAAATAATTAGTAGTGGAGGTACTGCTAAAACTCTCAAAGATGCTGGCATTTCTGTGACAAAAGTATCTGACTATACGGGGTTTCCAGAAATTTTAGGAGGTAGAGTTA
>JAAUYL010079709.1_pt1 | contig 12055 bp, 13 predicted proteins | sample 7278011 | NCBI WGS metagenome assembly JAAUYL01 (sample SAMN14350225, study PRJNA611818) | marine sediment metagenome | isolation source: surface marine sediment (1.8m) | place: French Polynesia: Moorea | collected 2018-08 | reverse complement strand
TTCTGGGGAAAATATTCTGCTGGAATTACAAAAAATGGAATACAGCACTGTCACTCAGGTAGTTGCTGGTAGTCGCAACCCCAGATATCAGGTGGAATACAAAACCGTTGCGACAGAAAATGTCAGAAGCAACAACAAACCTAAAACTGTCAACCTCACCGCACCCGAATCAGGTAGTTATCGCATTCGTGCCAACTTTGCCAATGCAGAGGATAATATTACTGCCACCGATATTCAAATTTGGGCAACCGGAACAGAACGAGTTTATTGGGGAGGTCGCAACGAAAAACGCCTAGAAATAAAACTCGACAAAGACACATACCAAGTAGGAGAAACTGCCACCGCTTTAATTCAGTCGCCTTATCCAGAAGGAGAATTATATTTTGCAGTTGTCCGCGACAAAGCTTTCTACGAAAGAATTACAAAAGTTACGGGTGGCGCACCGGAAATTCAATTTCAAGTCACAGAGGATATGTTGCCTAATGCTGCGGTGCAAGCAGTATTAGTGCGGCAAGGTCAACCACTGGAAAATGTGGAACCTGGAAGCGTCGAAGATTTGACGAAAGTTGGTTTTGCTCCATTCAAAATTGATTTGGCAGACAAATACTTAAATGTAGAAGTGACAACCCAACGTCCGGAGTTGCAACCAGGGGCAATGGAAAATGTGGAATTGACAGTAAAAAATAGTCAAGGGCAACCGACAAAAGGTCAGTTTACAGTAATGGTTGTGAATGAAGCGATCTTGCAACTGAGCGGTCATCGACCACCAGATTTAGTGGAGACCGTCTACGCGGAGCAACCAATATCTACCCGTTTCAACGATAACCGCGAGGAAGTAACAATGGCAGAGATGGCAACATCCCTAAGAAAAGGTTGGGGTTTCGGTGGTGGTTTATCCTCTGGTGCTGCTGGTACTCGCATCCGCAAAGATTTTCAGTCTTTAGCTTATTACAATGGGTCTGTAATGACGGACGACCGCGGTAAAGCAACGGTAAGTTTTAAGATGCCAGACGATTTGACAACTTGGCGCGTAATGACTGTTGCTACGGATGGAGATTTACATTTTGGTAATGGAGAGGCGACGTTTATTACGACTCAACCTTTAATGTCAAATCCTGTGTTGCCTCAGTTTGCTCGGATCGGCGATAAATTTGAAGGTGGCGTAGCAGTTACGAATAACACTGGCAAAAAAGGTAGTCTAAAAATAGATGGGGAAGTTAGTCAGAATATTTTGTTTGCCGAAAATTCCCAAACTACGGAAACTCTAAAAACAAAAGCAGACTCAGGCACCAATGCTTACCGTTTCCCAATGGAGGCAAAACAACCTGGTGAGGCAAAAGTGCAATTTTCGACTGACCTGAATAACCGCAACACTGATGGGTTTCAAGTTTCTCTACCCGTTCAGTCTTTGGCAGCAAGTGAGACTGTTATAGAATCTGGTACAACTGACACTCAAGTGCAAATTCCTCTGAATATTAGTGAAAATGTGATGCCAGATGTGGGAGGTCTCGAAATTTCTCTAGCAAGTACATTGATACCAGAAATTACAGCTCCTGCAAAAGCAGTATTGAAAAAAGACCACTTACCATTTCTCGAACCTCTAGCAAGTCAATTAGCGATCGCCTCCAACCTACAAATATTAGGTAAAAAATACGAGCAAGCATTTGTAGACTTCAACCCAGAGCAACAGGCAAAACTAGCATTAGAAAAATTAGAAAAATTACAACTGCCAGACGGTGGTTTTGCTTACTATCCAGGGCGAGAAGATTCCAATCCCTACCTAACTCCCTATGCTGCAGAGGCGATCGCTCAAGCAAAAAAAGCATTCCCAAATTTAGTAAATGGGGAAATGGTAAACCGTCTGCGGAATTACTTAAACGACATTTTGGCAGACCCAGGTAAATATGATTATTGCAGCGAACAACTTTGTCGAAATCAATTCCGCTTAGATGTTTTGATTGCATTATCAGAATTAGGTGACACCCGAAATAGCTTCCTATCAGATATTTATCAACAACGGGAAAAACTATCCCAGGTAGACCAAATTAAACTAGCGCGCTACCTATCCACCTTTCCCAAATGGCGCAAACAATCAAAAGAAATGTATGACGAAATTCAGGAAAGCGTCTATGAAACCGGACGTAGCGCCACATTAAATTTACCCTCCACCTGGGGATGGATAAATTCCACTACGGCAACTCAGTCTCAAGCATTGCGACTATTCATTACCCGCGACGCCAAACCAGAAATATTAGATCGACTATTACAAAGTCTGCTCAACCTGCGACGCGACAGCACCTGGCGCACAACTTATGATAACGCCGAAGCATTGACAGCGTTGGTTACTTATAGCAATACCCAACCCGCTCCACCAGACTTTGTAACAACCGCCAAATTATCAGGCAAACAATTAGAAGCAGCTCGTTTTCAGGGTTATGAAAATCCGAATCTATCTTTGAATGTCGCAATGGATAGCTTGCCAAAAGGTGAATCAGATTTAGTTTTGGAAAAATCAGGAGACGGCAAACTGCACTATTTAGTTGAATACAGTTATCGCCTCCCAGGAAACCAACCAGGAAGGTATAACGGTTTGCGAGTAGCGCGGGAAATTCGTCTGGCAAACGAAGAGGAAATATTGCAACGAATGGATCTATCTGAAGTGCCATTAACATTAGATGTCAGTGCAGGGCAAGTCTTTGATATTGGAATCGAAATTATTACAGACCGCCCCGTAGACCATGTAGTAATAAGCGACCCACTTCCAGCAGGTTTAGAAGCAGTTGACACCAGTTTCCAAACCGCCACTTCCGCTGTCAAAGCAAAAGCAGATAGTTGGCAAATAGGATATCAACAGATATATCGCGATCGAGTCGAAGCTTATGCAGACCGTTTAAACCCAGGAGTGTATACATTACACTATTTGGTCAGGTCTGTTACTCCCGGAACATTTATATGGCCTGGAGCTGAAGCGCAGTTACAATATGCACCCGAAGAATTTGGGCGATCGGCGACGACAACCTTAGTTGTGAAGTAGTCTGTCATTTTCAAAACTTGGTTTCTTCAAGAAACCGGGTTTTTTATGACTGGAATAAATCGAAAATTAGTTATCTAATAAATTAGAGTAAAAATGTAAGGGAAATACCAAAAATGTCACTATTACAAATTGAACAAAAAATGTGGCAAAAAAAAGCTACAGAAAAAAACAAAAATGGGAAGTATACAACTGATATTGTTGAAAAATATCGTTCCAGAGAAAAAAGAATACTTACTGAAGTTAACAGAGAAAAACTACCAAGTTTTGTTGAGGCATTAAAAAAACCTGGCTATATGAATATACAACCATTTTATCAAAGAAGAAGCCGTTGGGATAAACAAAAGCAATCCCGTTTAATTGAGTCATTTCTTGTTAATATCCCTGTACCTCCAATTATCCTTTATGAACAAAACTATAACTCCTATGAAGTTATGGATGGTCAACAAAGAATTACAGCTATTAAAGATTTTTATGAAAATCAATTAAAGTTAACAGGATTAGAACTGTGGTCAGAATTAAATGGGCTTACTTATCAAGAGCTTAATCCAATAATTAGAGCAGGAATAGACCGTCGCTCTATCTCAACTATTGTAATTATTACAGAGTCAACAACTGACCCTGAAGAAGCAATGTTTTTGAAACAGCAGACTTTTGAACGTCTTAATACTGGGGGAGTAGATTTAAGCAAACAGGAAGTAAGACATTGTTTGTATCATGGAAAATTTGATGAGCTATTACTTGAATTATCGCGTAATCCTATATTTGCTGAAGCTTGGGGAATACCTACACAAAATGATGACCCTGACTTAGAAAAAAATAATCTCTACAAAAAAATGGAAGATGCTGAATTAGTCCTGCGTTTTTTTGCTTTGAGAAATAAGGATTATTTCCGTGGTCAAATGGAAGATTTTCTTAACTTTTATATGATAAAAAGCACTCAATTTTCCGATAAAGATATTGAATTATTAAGAGAGATTTTTTTAGAAACTATCGAGTTAGCTAATCAACTCTATGAAGAAAATTTATTTAAACCGTTTAACGCAAAGAAGCCAATCTCTTATAAAGCTTATTATGATGCTGTAATGGTTGGATTAAGTAAACATTTATCAAATGCAGAACTATTAATTTCCCAAAAATCTCTGGTTATAGAGGAAACAAAAAAATTACTTGAAGAAGATAAATCACGTCTTTTCACAGGTGGTGGAAAAACCAAAGCTGATATTCAACAAAGAATCGAACTCTTTGATAATATGCTTTTACGAGTTATGGGAGAATAATTCAGAATGTTTGAAAATCTCCTGGAAATTGTCAATGTAAATATTGACAGTATTCGTAAAATTATTCAGACTAACGATAGACTCAGAAAAATTTCAGAAGAGGGAATAGTCAATATACAGCAACCAAAAGATAATCAATAAATTCTTGAATTATTAAAGGGAATCCCAAATCAAAAACAGTGGGAATTATACGAACATTGTGCAGTAGTAACTCGCTTATATGCTATTTATGAACGTTTTGTAGAAGAGTTAATATCAACTTGGCTACAATATTTACCACAGCTAGTGGAAAATTATTTAGAATTAGAAGAGAAAATTCAAAATACTCATAGAGAAGGTGTAGGGCGTATTCTAATAGAATTTAAAAAAGATAGATTTAAAGACCTTTCTGAAAATCAGGTAATTAGAGGTCTATTCTATGGTACAACAAATCAGAATAAAAATTATGAGCTATTGCCAGAAGCTTTTCTTTTGCATGACCAGAATTTACGCAAAGATATATTAGAAAAATTATTTGCAGATGCCGGAATAGCTGATACTTGGAAATGGGTAATGAATTACAGAGAAGTCAAACACTTTGTAGAAGAAATTAGAGGAAATCAGAACACTGCTGAAGGAGAACTTAATCAATTAATTTCGTATAGAAATGAAGCAGCTCATGGAGTAGTATATCAGAGATTAGGCACTCAATAATTACTAGATTTAGGTGATTTTATTAAAGCTTTATGTCAAGCTTTAGCAGAATTAGTAACTTATCAGATAATTCAAAAGCAAACTTCTATAGGTAAAGCCAAAAAAATTGGAGAAATTACAGAATGGTTTAAGGAACCAAAGGCAGGAGTAGCAAAAATTAATAATAGTAACTTGTCTATAGGAACGAATGTTTTTTTAGTCAGCGAAACATCTTCATATTGTCGTTTGGCTACAATTGAAAGTATTCAAATTAATAATACTTCCCAGGAAAGTATAGAAATAACTAGTGAAACTGAAGTTGGTTTAAAGTTTGATATAGATGCTAAAAAAGGATTAGAAGTTTATATAATAGTTGAAGATTCAGGAGAATAAAACCTAAATTTGCTCTTGTATCATTTTTATTTATCCACTGAACTAATAAGAAATAATTACCATTAAAAAACTATGACTAATATCCTACAACAAGCACTAACTAAACTTTCTCAACTACCAGAAAACCAACAAGAAGCCATAGCTTATCTCATCCTAACAGAAATAGAAGACGAGAAAAAATGGGCAGAAAATTTTGCTAATTCTCAAGACCAACTCGCCCAACTTGCCGACGAAGCGATCGCCGAGTTCAAACAAGGTAAAACTAAACCTTTAAACTTCTAATGAACTCTCAAACCACCTCTAAATTTTGGAAAGCATTTAATAAGCTTCCTGAGTCTATCCAAGAAACTGCCAAGGAGAATAAATTCTATGAAAAATGCCCTTGATATAGCCCGCTATTTTTTATGTCGTATTGACAGAGAAGCAGGGGATACAATCTCTCCTCTAAAACTACAAAAACTTGTATATTATGCACAAGCTTGGAGTTTAGTATTTAGAAATAAACCTCTGTTTTTTCAAGATATTGAAGCTTGGGTTTCAGGACCTGTTATTCGTGATGTTTGGGATGAATATAAACCTTACAATTATCGGGATATTCCAACACCTGAAGAATTAGAAATAGAATTTGAAAAAGATGAAATAGAAGTTCTTGAGGAAGTATGGAATACTTATGGAGAATTAAGCGCTAGATACCTAAAATAATTAACACATTCAGAACCTCCTTGGCTAAATGCCAGAAAAGATTTAGAACCTGCTCAACCATCGAATAATATTATTTCTCAGTCAGATATCAAAGCTTTCTATTCGGAGATGGTGGAGGCTTAAGTTGAGCAGAAAAAATCGAATAAAAAATCTTCCAGGAAAAAATAAAGGCAGACAAATTTCTCCTCAAGCAACCCCACTATTAGAGAGTAGTACCGACAATGAAAATCCTAGCTTTAGATTTACCTATACAGATAAAAATCGTTGGGTTTTGTCTGATTGGAATCCCTCAGAAATTAATGACTTAATTCAAGGGTTAAAGAAAATAGAAAAATATACCTGGGCGCAGATAAAAACTCATGGTTCCAAAAAACGTGGTTCATCAGTTGGAACAGGTTATAAATTAATTAGTAGTCATCCATCTTTACCATAAAATATACCCGAATATATTAAATTGTCAGAGATGAGAATAGATGAAAAAAAGGGAATTTTTCGATTTCGGGTAGATGCGGTTTACTATATAGTTTGGTTTGATAGAGACCATTCTTTTTGCCCTGAATAATTGAAAAGTTAACATCATAAAATGACATAGTAGAGTTGTTGGGAAATAATTAATAACCATGCCAAATCTAACAATAAAAGACCTAGAAAAATTAACAACCGAACACCCAGACCATCAAATGGAATTAGTAGGAGGAGAAATCATCATTATGAGTCCGTCAGGTTTAGAGTCAGATGAAGTAGCAGCAATGATTATTCACCTATTATTAAACTGGGTTCGACCTCGAAAACTAGGCAGGATAACAGCTTCCAGTGCAGGTTTTCGTTTACCAAATGCAGATGGAGATGTTCGCGCTCCCGATGCTGCTTTTATTCGTGGCGATCGCCTACCTCAGACTACGGAAAATTATGCCGAAATAGTACCCGACCTAATTTTTGAAGTCAAATCTAAAACTGATTCTGTAACCAAACTCCGAGAGAAAATTCAACAGTTTCTAACTTATGGCACGACTGTAGGAGTATTAGTAGATCCCCGCAGTCGCACAATGGAAGTTTATCGCCCTAATACTGAGAAAGTTGTGCTTAAGGATGGAGATGTTTTACAAGTTCCAGAATTGTTACCAGGGTGGGAATTGCCTGTAGTTGAGGTCTGGGCACCCGAATTTTAACATCAGCAGAGAAACCGGGTTACTCCCTACCTCACCATACTAACATCTACCTCCCATAAACCCGGTTTCTTCTGTACGGGCAATTCTCGTTTGTGCAGCATTCCGCAGGAAATCGCCCCTCCAAAGACAGCAGATTTGATATGATATAATCTTATTTATAAGAGGTATGAACACCAGAATTTTAAGAGCGACTTTTATTATAATTCCTAATAAGTTTTCTATGTTTAGTCTCTATTCTAGAACCATATTTATTAGCCCAAATTTGAGTAAATTCTGCACCAAAAAATAGAATTTGCCAAGAATAATTTATCCATAATAATAATACTACTAAAGAACCTGCAAAACCATAAGCTGAACCCACACTACTATTACCTAAATATAATCCAATTAAACTTTTGCCAATTGTAAATAATATAGCAGTAATTCCACTACCAATCCAAACATCACTCCAAGCTATTTTTACATCTGGTAAAAACTTATAAATTCCAGCAAATAATAACATTACTATCCCAAAGGAAATAGAAATATCAATCACACTCCAAAGACCATCTGGAGTATTAAGTATATTATTTAGCCATTGATTTATTGCGGTCAATACAGCACTAACTAACAATAATAAAATTAAAACTAAACCTGCTCCTAATACCATCGCCACTGATAATAACCGATCTTGAATGAATTTACCAATACCACTGTCTGGTGGAGGTGAAACATTCCAAATCATATTTAAGGCGAGTTTGAGTTGGGCAAATAAATTTGATGCGCCCCAAAATAGAGTAGCAATACCGATCAGGGTAGCAATGATGCCCGACTGAGGACGAGAAATATTGATTACCAGTCCTTCAATAGTTTCTGCAGCTTGCTGACCCATAAAATTTTCTAGTTGTGTGACTAACTCTCCTTCAGCAGCAGACTTGCCAAAAATAAAACCAGCGATCGCTACTGCAATAACGAACAATGGTGCAATGGAAAACAATGTATGATAAGTTAAAGCTGCTGCTAGAATAGGTGCTTTATCTTTTTGCCATTCTTGAACAGTTTGTTTAAGTAGTCCAAAGATAGTTCTAAAATTCACAAATTCAGTTTCCTTGATATAGTTAATTTTGATGTTTCAAGCTATAAGTTAGTAGACTAAATCACGATTATTATCGTTCATTATAAGTGTTAAATATTTATTTATGAAAAAATTTCAACTCGGTTGTCAACTAAATTATACTATTTATCAACCAACAACTTTACTATTTAATATTCAAGTCGTTACTAATAACTATCAAAATATTTTACAAGAAAAACTACAATTAAATCCATCTTTACCAAGAGATGAATATATTAGTAGTACCGAACAAAATCGGTTTATTCGAGTTAACGCCCCTGCTGGAAAAATTGAAATTTCTTATCAAGCAACTGTAGAATTATTTCATTATTATGCCAAGAACAATAATATTCCAGAAGTTCCACCTGCTAATTTACCTCTAGAAACACTTCCTTATCTTTATCCTAGTCGTTATTGTCAGTCTGATTTGTTATTTGGTTTAGCCGAATCAGAGTTTGGCAATTTAAACCCTGGTTATTCTAGAGTTATGATGATTTGTGACTGGATTTATGATAAAGTAAAATATTTATCTGGCAGCACAAACTCTCAAACTTCAGCTTTTGATACTGCTACAGAGAGAGCGGGAGTTTGTCGTGATTTTGCTCATTTAGGAATTGCTTTTTGTCGGGCATTAAATATTCCAGCTCGTTTTGTTTCTGCTTATGCTTATAATCTTAATCCTCCAGATTTTCATGCTTGTTTTGAAGCTTATCTAGGTAATCGTTGGTATTTGTTCGACCCGACTAAATTAGTACCACTTACAGGTATTATTAGAATTAGTACAGGTCGGGATGCTACTGATGTTTCTTTTGCGACTTTATTTGGCGCATTTGAAATGAATCATCAGCATTTATTTGTAGAAGATATTTCTGATTTTAAAGATAATCACAAAGTAGACGATTTTGAAGCTATCGCTATTTATTAGACCTCTTGCAAAAGTTTGAATTAAATAAATTCAAGATATAAAGTTAATAATTTCATCTCCCTATTCCCTATTACCTATTCCCTGACTTCTGCAAGAAGTCTATTGAATAATATCATGTCCGGTTGAATAGTTATAATTAAAGCTTGTAGTAAAGCTTTAGCTCTTAAGATAAATATTTGATGGTCTAGAGCAATACTACAAACAAAAACTTTTTGATCGCTCATTATCCGGACATGATATAAGGTGGTAGTAGACCGACACATATTCAATGGTGCGTTACGACGGATTCCTCAATCATTTTCATAGTCTGAATTTAAGCCGTCTAACACACCCTACTGGACTGTTTCAGCTAAAACTGTGCATTAGATTTGTCATTGCGTTTCGGCTGTCGCCGACATGAAAAGCGCAGCTTTGCGATAGCAAACGACAGTGAAGCAATCTCAGACCAATTTGCTATTGCACCATTTAAGATGAAACAGTCCACTACAATTTTGCTAAATTTTAGCTGTCTAACGCACCCTAAAAGTTTTGCTTGCCTACCCAACAATTGAATATTGACAGACTATTCAAACTGTTTAATGGCTTTGAGTCAAGCTGAAAGCTAAATTAAGCTGACTGACTTTCAACCATTTGATTTTCCTGACGTAGATAAGCTTCAATAAATGAGTCTAACTCACCATTCATCACATCTGTAATAGCAGTAGTTTCTTCCTGAGTTCGTAAATCTTTGACCATCTGGTAAGGATGGAAAACATAGTTACGAATCTGATTTCCCCAAGCTGCCTCTACCATATCACCCCGAATTTCACCAATTTCTTGGGCGCGTTGCTCTTGAGCAATTATCAGTAACCTAGCTTTGAGTAATGCCAAAGCTTTTTCCTTATTTTGTAATTGACTCCGCTCTTGGGTACAACGGACAGCAAGACCTGTAGGAATATGAACTACTCGCACTGCTGTTTCTACTTTATTGACGTTTTGACCGCCCTTACCGCCAGACCGAGAAGTGGTAATTTCCAAATCCTTTTCTGGAATATCCAACTCTACAGAATGGTCTAATATAGGCATCACTTCCACTCCAGCAAAACTGGTTTGTCGTTTGCCATTAGCATTAAAAGGTGAAATTCTGACTAAGCGATGAGTACCTTTTTCCGCCTTTAAATAACCATAAGCATAACGACCAATAATTTCTAAAGTTGCAGACTTAATACCTGCTTCGTCTCCCTCAGAAATTTCGGCTAACTGCACCTTATACTTATGCTCTTCTCCCCACCGGGTATACATCCGCAGTAACATCTCTGCCCAATCTTGAGCATCTGTACCTCCTGCACCAGCATTAATAGTCACAACTGCTCCATTTTGGTCATATAGACCGGATAATAATTGCTGCAACTCCCATTGGTCTAACTCGCGGTTGAGATTAGAAATTGTCAAATTCGCTTCTTCAAGCAAAGATTCATCTGTTTCTAATTCCAATAACTCAACGATCGCCCTAGTATCTTCCAGATTACTTTGCCATTGTTGATATTGCTGAAGATGGGATTTCAGATCGTTAAGTTCTTGCAGAGTATTTTGTGCCGTCGTTTGGTCATCCCAAAATTCCGGTTGAGCTGCAATTTGTTCTAAATCTTCGATTTTTGCTTTTAGTGCGGGAATGTCAAAGATAGTCCTGGGTTGTTCCCAGGCGAGAGGACAAATTTTCTATTTCTCGTTTAATGTCTAATACTTCCATGGCGATCGTCTCCTAATCAAAAAAGTCTTTATTTGTTGTTGCGCTTTAGCGCCCCCAGATATATTTAGAGCGCGGTTAGCGTAAAAGTTTGTAGTGCGGTCATCTTATCCGCTATAGGTATTCTTCACCAAGGTGGAATATGCTGTAATATTACAACTTACTCATTGGGGGCGGGTTCATCTGAATATGGTTAATACCAATTCCCAAAAGCATTGCTATACTTAGATGGCACTTCAGTTATTAAGTAATTAACCGACATATCAATCATTTTTTGGCGAATAATAGCCCAGTTAATGTTTATTATTCTTATGTTGTACGGACGTTTAGCTGGCGCACAACGCGCGTTTTTCATGTCGCGTAGCGAAACGCGGAGCGACATGAAACGCATTTTTGTTATGCAACGTCCCTACCTCCCACACTTCCCCTCCACCGGAGGGGTTAGGGGTGGGTCCCACATTTCCCCACATTTGGCAGATATAGCATTCTTTTTGAGAAATGGTATAAGACTCATTAATTTGACGCGGAACCCACATCTGGGGGCGGGTTCATCTGAATATGGTTAAGAATCATTAATTTGACGCGGAACCCGCCCCTACTATTGCACTATTTTAGCTGTACCAGTCAACTACTCTACTAACACAGCTAATTTTGTGCATTTGGTCATTGGGGCAAGTTCCAGTTCAAGTTAATGATATCAACATTTAGTAGGGGCAAGTTCTAGTTTAAGTTAATCAGGACTTACGCAAAATATGCAATTATATCCTATATGTAGGGGCGAATGGCATTCGCCCTTACTAGATATGGCGCTTGGTGCGTAAGTCCTGTTAACTAGCTATTAGCTTTCAGCATTTAGCTAGCCTCCTGCGGAGGAACTACGTTAACAGCTAAAAATCCAAGGGTTTAAGTCCCCCACTATAATTTGAAAAATTAGTGGTGCGCTTTTTTGGGGGCTTGAATCCCCCATTATACACGCCTGATAAGCTGATTGCTGTTAGCGTTAGCGTTAGCGAAGCTCCTCTGCAAGAGGCAGCTCCTCTGTAAGAGGCAGCTCCTCTGAAAGA
>JAAUYL010007630.1_pt1 | contig 12055 bp, 3 predicted proteins | sample 7278011 | NCBI WGS metagenome assembly JAAUYL01 (sample SAMN14350225, study PRJNA611818) | marine sediment metagenome | isolation source: surface marine sediment (1.8m) | place: French Polynesia: Moorea | collected 2018-08 | reverse complement strand
CTAGAATAAGTCAATAAAATATTTGCTTGTAGTAGGGTTTTAGCCCTCTAATTCAAAAAATCTGGCTCAAGCCCTACTACTAACTTTCTTTATTAGAAAATTTTTTACCAAAATCATATTATTTAAGACTAAATTATAAAAATGAATCATTCAACAAATCCCACTGGTTTAGAAATAGCGATAATCGGCATATCAGGTAGATATGCAGGCAGTAAAAATATTAATGATTTTTGGCAAAACCTAGTTGATGGAGTAGAATTAATTTCTGTTTTTCCTACAGCAAATAACGACGATAAAACCATAAAAGCAGGCTCCATATTAGAAGATGTAGAACTATTTGATGCTGATTTTTTTGGCATTAATCCCAGGGAAGCAGAAATTATGGACCCACAACATAGAATGTTTCTAGAATGTGCATGGGAAACATTAGAAAATGCTGGTTATAACACTGAAATAGAAACTAGACCAATTGGGGTTTATGCCAGTGTGGAAACAAGTACTTATTTACTTTATAATCTTTATCCAAACCAAGAATTAATGACAAGTATTGGGTTATTACAAACAGGAATTTCTACAGATAAAGATTATGTACCGAGTCGCGTTTCTTATAAGCTAAATTTAAAAGGTCCTAGTGTTAGTATTGGTACTTCATGTTCCAGTTCTTTAGTAGCTGTGCATTTAGCTTGTCAAAGTTTACTAAATGGAGAATGTGACATGGCTTTAGCAGCAGGAATTTCTGTTAAAGTTCCTCAAAATGAATTAACTTTATCTCCAGGTTCAATAATTTCTCCAGACGGTCATTGTAAAGCTTTTGATGCTAAAGCAAATGGCACAATATCAGGCAATGGAATTGGAGTAGTTTTACTCAAACGTTTAGAAGACGCAATAGCAGATAGAGATAATATTTATGCAGTAATAAAAGGCTCTGCCATTAATAATGATGGTGCAGAAAAATTCAGTTATACAGCACCAAGCGAAGAAGGGCAAAAAAGAGCAATTAGAGCCGCTCAAATAATGGCAGAAGTAGAACCAGAAACTATCACTTATATGGAAGCTCATGGCACAGGGACTTTTGTCGGAGACCCCATTGAAATTAATGCAATGACTGGAGCTTTTCGACTTAATACTAATAAAAAAAGTTACTGTGCTATAGGTTCGGTAAAAACAAATGTCGGGCACTTAGTTTCTGCTGCAGGAATTACAAGTTTAATCAAAACTACAATAGCTTTGCAGCAGAAAGTTATACCTCCTACTATTAATTTTGAAACACCTAATCCTCAGATAGATTTTGATAATAGCCCATTTTTTGTTAATACTAAACTATCAGAATGGGAAACTAATGGCATTCCCCGTCGTGCTGCTGTCAACTCAGCAGGAATAGGTGGCACAAACGCTCATGTTATTTTAGAAGAAGCTCCTGTTGTAGAAGTTGCTCCCAGTTTGCGACAACATCAACTATTATTACTTTCGGCGCGTACCCCTTCCGCTCTAGAAACAGCAACAGAAAATTTAGTCAACCATTTAAAAGATAACCCTACTATCGCACTCGCTGATGTTGCCTACACTCTACAAGTAGGTCGCAAAGCATTCTCTCACCGACAGATAGTCGTAGCTACAGATATAGAAGATGCAGTCAGAGTATTAGAAACAAAAGACCCTGAGCGAATTTTCAGCAACTTCAACGAATCAAATAATTCCTCCGTAGTCTTTATGTTTAGCGGACAAGGTGCCCAATATGTCAACATGGCACGAGAACTTTATGAAACCGAGCAGGTATTTCGGGAAGAATACGATCGCTGTCGGGAGTTACTCAAACCACACTTAGATATAGATATATATTCTTTATCCGACTTAAACCAAACTGCCATTGCTCAAGCAGCACTATTCATTATCGAATACTCCCTCGCCAAATTATGGATGTCATGGGGAGTGACTCCTACTGCAATGATAGGCCATAGTATTGGAGAATATGTAGCAGCTACTTTAGCTGGCGTTTTTTCTCTGGAAGATGCTTTGATGTTAGTGGCAACTCGCGGTCGTTTGATGCAGCAACAACCCGCAGGAGCAATGTTATCTATAAGTTTGTCTGCTTCTGAAGTAGAGTCTCTATTGGCAGAAACTAAAATTAATGGAGTGGAGTTAGCAACTAATAATGCTCCATCTCTGAGTGTAGTTTCTGGCAGTTTTGCAGCTATAGCAGAATTAGAAAATTTGCTGACTAAGAGAGGAATAAACTGTCGTTCCTTGCATACATCTCATGCTTTTCATTCTCAAATGATGGATGGGGTTCTCGAACCATTTACAGAGGTAGTCAAAAAAGTAAAACTTAATCCCCCACAGATACCATTTATTTCTAATGTGACTGGTAGTTGGATAACAGAGAATGAAGCAGTCACTCCGAGTTACTGGGCAAAACATCTGCGCCAACCAGTACGGTTTACTGAAGGTATTGGGGAATTATTAAAAGACAGGGAGCGCATTTTTCTGGAAGTCGGACCTGGACGCACTCTGACAACCTTTGTCAAACAACAAGCAGGGGAAAGGGTTGTATTATCTTGCTTGCGTCATCCTAAAGACAAGGAGGCAGATACAGCATTTTTGTTAAATACTCTGGGCAAACTTTGGTTGGCAGGGGTAAAAATAGATTGGTTGAAATTTTCTGCTCAGGAAAAGTGTCGTCGTATTCCTTTGCCAACCTATCCGTTTGAGCGTCAGCGTTATTGGGTGGAAATGGAAGAAGGAGTCAGAAGTCAGGAGTCAGGAGTCAGGAGTTATCCCCCCTACCCCCCTTTGAAAGGGGGGAAACAAAGTGAGGGTTTATCGAAAAAAGAGGATATTAGTGATTGGTTTTATGTTCCTAGTTGGAAGCGCGATATTTTACCATCGGCAGATTTTTCTCATCACAAACGCTGGTTAGTTTTTGTGGATGATTCAGAATTTTGTTCTGCTTTTTGCCAGAGATTGAAATGTGAATATGGAGTGGAAGTTATTCAAGTAAAAATCGGCAACGAATTCCACAAAATAGACAATAATCTTTATACTATCAATCCTGAAAAATGCGATGATTATGATGTTTTGTTGGCCGAAGTTTGTGCATTAGGAAATATTCAAAATATTGCTCACTTCTGGGGTTTAATAGCAGATCAAACTTATGAAGAATCTCAGGATTTGGGATTCTACAGTTTGCTGTATTTAGCACAAACATTAAATAGTCAAAATATTAATAATCCATTACAGATAGGAGTAATTTCTAGCAATATTCAAAATGTGACTGGGTTAGAAACAATCATTCCTGAAAAAGCAACTATATTGGGTGCTTGTAAAGTCATACCTCAAGAATTTATTAATATAAGTTGTTGTCACATCGATCTAGAAAAATCTGAAATTTCAGACAATATTTCTACCATAAAAATTGACCAACTAATTTTAGAGTTAGCAGCAGATTTTACCACTCCAACAGTTGCTTATCGTAACGGGCGACGGTGGGTAGAAACTTTTGAACCTCTTAAGTTAGATAAGTTAGAGAAAGATTCAGAAAATAAACGATTGAGAGAAAAAGGAGTTTATTTAATTACAGGAGGAATGGGAGGTATTGGTTTAGCGATCGCTGAATATTTAGCTGAAAAGGTACAAGCAAAATTAGTATTAATTGGGCGTTCAGAATTTCCTCCAAAATCTGAGTGGAAAAATTTACTCAAAACTTGGGAAACTTTTCTACAAAAAGAGGGAGAAAGTAATCCTGTAATTACCAAAATTCAAAAGTTACAAAAACTAGAAAATTTAGGTGCAGAAATTTTGATTCTTCAGGCAGACGTTGCTAATAAAGAACAGATGCAAAAAGCACTAGATATAGTATCTGAAAAATTTGGCAATATTCATGGAGTAATTCATGCTGCGGGGATTATCGGTCAAGGTGAAACTAAACTCAAAACACCAGAAACAGTCGAACCTGTTTTTGCTCCTAAAGTAAAAGGAACATTAGTGATAAATGAAATTTTCCAAGATACTAAATTAGATTTCCTAGTTTTTTGGTCTTCCATTAGTTCAATAATTGGTGGTATTGGGCAAATAGATTATGCTGGAGCAAATGCTTTTCTTGACAAATTTGCTAGTTGTAAAACCGACCAATTTACAGCATCTATTAATTGGGATACATGGCAAGAAGTAGGAATGGCAACCAATGTTAATTTGCCAGAAGAATATAAAAAACGGCATGAAGAAAATCTCAAACAAGCTATTGCTACTCAGGAAGGAATAGAAGTCTTTAAACGAATCTTACAAGGAAAAGAATTGGAGCTAAATAATTTCTCTCAGGTAGTAGTATCAACAAAATCTTTTCTAGCAAGAATCGAAAAATCTTTTAATTTAAAATCAGAAATTAAGCAGACATTAGAGGAAAACAAAATCTCTAAATCAATTCATTCACGTCCTAACTTAGCAAATGCTTATGTCGCACCCCGAAATGATGTGGAGGAAAAAATTGTCAAAGTTTTAGAGGAACTTATCGGCATAGAAAAAGTAGGTATTTATGACAACTTTTTTGAAATTGGCGGTCATTCATTATTAGCAACACAGGTTAATTCTCGACTCAAAGAAATGTTTCAAATAGAAATAGCAATGGAGGATTTTTTTAATGCACCAACAGTCGCAGGAATTTCCGAAAAAATTAAATCGGGGCAGGAAAAAAATAATGGTTTTAAGCCACAGAAAATCATGGCTGTTTCTCGCGCAGCGTATCGCGGAAAGTTGAATGAATAAAAGCTCGTAGTTGCGCTTTAGCGCCTGGGAAATATTTAGGGCTAAAGCCCAACTACAAACAAAGATTTTTTTAGATATCAAAAATTATATAACTACTGACTACTGACTACTCAAAAAAAAATGACAAAAACTAATATTTCAATTCCAGAAACTCAAAAATACAACCAAGAAGATGTATTTATATTTCCCACATCTTTTGCTCAAAAAAGAATCTGGTTTTTGTCACAAGTTGACATAAATAATTACGCTTATAATAACTACTCATCCATTAAATTAAAAGGCGAACTAAACATAATTTCTCTAGAAAAAACTTTAAATGAAATTGTGGGTCGCCACGAATCATTACGAACCAAGTTTATCATAGTCAAAGGTAAACCATTTCAAGTTGTATTACCATCTCTAACTTTCAAATTACCTTTAACCGATTTACAGACAATACCAGATAATCAAAAAGAAGCCAAAGTAACACAATTAATAGAACAAGAAATCAAACAACCTTTCGATTTAAAACAAGTACCACTAATCAGATTTTCTCTACTACAACTTAGAGAAAACGAATATATATTAATCACCGTTATTCATCACATAATTTCTGATGGATGGTTTGGCAAAGTAATGATGGGAGAAATGGCAACACTATACACAGCATTTACCAAAAATCAACCATCACCACTACCAGAACTTCCCATCCAATACGCTGACTACACCATCCACCAAGAAAAATATTTACAAGGAAAGGTACTAGAAAACCTGATCGACTATTGGCAACAACAACTCAAAGACTTGCCAGTGCTTGAGTTACCAACTGATAAACCACGACCGAGCGTAGAAACATATCGAGGCGCAACCAAAACCGTCACACTTTCCCCCCAATTATGTAAAGAAATAAAAACTCTGAGTCAGCAACAAGGTGTAACCTTGTTTATGACATTACTGACAGCGTTCAAAATTCTACTATATCGTTATACTCAACAGGAAGATATTGGAGTCGGTACTCCCATTGCTAACCGCAACTCCACTGAAATAGAAAATTTAATCGGCTTTTTTGTCAACACCTTAGTATTGCGCAGCAACCTTGCAGACAACCCAACATTTTTAGAACTTCTAACTCAAGTACGCAAAGTAGCTTTAGAAGCTTACACTCACCAAGAAATGCCATTTGAAAAGCTAGTAGAAGTCCTACAACCAGAACGAGACTTAGGCCGTTCGCCACTATTTCAGGTCATGTTTGTTCTGCAAAATACTCCCAGAGTAACCATAAATCTTCCAGGCTTAACCATAGAACCCATACCCATAGTTAACCATACATCAAAATTTGATCTGACTCTGTATATGGAAGAGGTATCGCCAGAAAAACCTTCTATGTTAGAACACAGTATGGGAGCCTCAAATCTAATGGGGGAAGGAATAATAGGGGTCTTCGAGTACAATACAGATATTTTTGCTGGCGAAACTATTGATCGGATGACGCAACATTTACAAACATTGCTTGCTGGTATTGTTGCTAATCCCAATCATCCTATTTCTGAGTTACCTTTAATGACAGAAGCAGAACGTAATCAACTGTTAGTGGAATGGAATAACACAGCAGTCGAATATCCGAAAGATAAATGTATTCATCAGTTATTTGAAGCACAAGTTAAGAAAACACCGGATGCAGTAGCAGTAGTATTTGAAGGAGAACAATTAACATATCAACAGTTGAATGCTAAAGCTAATCAATTAGCACATTACCTGCAAAGCTTAGGTGTGAAACTAGAAACGTTGGTAGGTATTTGTCTGGAGCGTTCTGTGGAAATGGTAGTAGGATTATTGGGAATCTTAAAAGCAGGGGGAGCTTATGTACCTATCGACCCCACTTATCCAGCAGCACGTTTGAGTTATATGTTAGAAGACGCAGCAGTATCACTGTTGCTTTCAAGTGAATCTATATGGTCAGGTTTACCAGAACATTCAGCACAAGTAGTTTGTTTAGATAGAGACTGGGATACTATTGCAACTCACAGTATTGAGAATATTGATAGTGGGGTAACTCAAAAAAATTTAGCTTATACGATATATACTTCAGGTTCAACTGGAAAACCCAAGGGATGCATGAATACCCACGGCGGCATTTACAATCGTTTGCTGTGGATGCAGGACACCTATCAACTAACAGCTCAAGACCGTATACTGCAAAAAACTCCTTTTAGCTTTGATGTATCAGTTTGGGAATTTTTCTGGCCTCTATTGACAGGTGCAACTATAGTAGTAGCTGCACCAGAAATACACAAAGATAGTGGAGCTATTATTAATTTAATTATTCAACAACAAATTACGACAATTCATTTTGTGCCCTCAATGTTAAGTGTATTTCTAGAAGAGTCAAAATTAGAAGAGTGTAATAGTCTCAAACGAGTAATTTGTAGTGGAGAAGCATTATCTTACCAGCTGCAAGAACGCTTCCGAGAAAAGCTCAAATGTCAGTTACACAATCTCTACGGACCAACAGAAGCAGCTATAGACGTAACATTCATAAATTGTGACACTAACAAATATCCAGGAATAGTTCCCATAGGTCGCCCCATTGCTAATACTCAACTCTATATTTTAGATAAGAAGAATCAACCAGTACCCATAGGTGTACCAGGAGAGCTTCACATTGGTGGTGCAGGATTAGCTAGAGGATATCTCAACCGACCAGAATTAACAGCGGAGAAATTTATTCCCAATCCTTTTGAAAATAACAACTCCAGACTATATAAGACAGGAGACTTAGCTAGATATTTACCCGATAGCAATATCGAATATCTGGGTCGTATTGATAACCAAGTTAAGCTCCGAGGTTTCCGCATCGAACTGGGAGAAATTGAATCGGCTCTCAACAATCATCCCCAAATCCAACAAACTGTTGTTCTTGCCAGAGAAGACATTCCAGGGGATAAACGTTTGACTGCTTATATAGTTAGCGATCGCCAAAATCAATCTCAAGACACAAATTCATTACAGTTATCACATATTGAGCAATGGCAAGAAGTATATGCTGATACTTATACTGATGCAAGTGATTCAGCAGAAATAGAACAACCCAATTACAACACGGTAGGTTGGAATAGTAGTTATACAGGTCAGCAAATTCCTCAAGAGGAAATGCGTAAATGGGTAGATGACACAGTTAAACGAATTCTGCAATGGCAACCTCAAAGAGTATTGGAGATTGGTTGTGGTACAGGTATGTTACTGTTCCAGATTGCCCCTCATTGCTTGAGTTACTATGGTACCGATCTGAGTGAAGTAGGTTTAGCTTATGTAGACAAGCAAATCAAACAATTGGGAGATAGTTACTCACATATCCGCCTGAGTCACAAACTAGCTCACGATTTTACAGGTATGGAAACAGAACAATTCGATTCTGTAATCCTGAATTCAGTTGTGCAGTATTTTCCTAGCATTGAGTATTTAGTAGAAGTTTTACAGAGTGCAGTAAATACTTTGACTCCAGGAGGATTCATCTTTGTAGGTGATGTACGAAGCTTACCATTACTAGAAACTTTTTATACAGCAACTAATTTTTATCATGGTTCAGATTCATTAACCATAAATAAATTGAGAAAGCAAGTCAAAAATGCCCTTAATCAAGAGGAAGAACTGGTAATCGATCCAGCCTTCTTTTTTGCTTTAAAACAGCATTTACCACAAATAAAACATATTCAAATACAGTTAAAACCTGGTAATTATCATAACGAGCTAACTAAATTTCGTTATGATGTAATTCTTCATGTTGGTAAGGAAGTATATTCCACCATCACACCAGAATGGCTTAATTATGACCAGAATAATTTGAATATTTCAGCCCTCAAAGAACTGTTAGTAGAGAAAAAACCACAAGCTCTTGGTATTAAGCATATACCGAATGCTCGTTTGCAAGCAGAAGTAAAGCTTGTCGAAGAAGTATCTCAATCAGACGGAATCAAAACTATTGCAGAATTACGTCAGACTTTAGAACAACAAAACCAAGTAGGGGTAGAACCTGATCAGTTATGGAGTTGGAGTGATGAATTGCCTTATGAAGTATATATTACTTGGTCTGGTAATGGAGACAATGGTTACTATGATGCTATCTTTGTCCGCAGTGAATCATCATCTAGTTCCCACAAGATATTTCCTAATTTGGAAGTCACCTCCAATGTAAAACCATGGAGTGCTTACGCAAACAATCCCTTAAAGCAAGAATTGAATCGCAATCTGGTTTTACAATTACCTAGCTTCCTCAAACAAAAGCTACCAGAATACATGATACCAAGTGCTTTTGTCACCTTAGAAAGTTTACCCTTAACACCCAATGGCAAAATTGACCGCAAAGCACTACCAGCGCCAGATGGTGTATTACGGGAGCATGAATATGTAGCACCACGCAGTCAAAGTGAAGAAATAATTGCCAATATCTTTGCCAATGTTCTCGCCATACAAAAAGTAGGAATCCATGACAACTTCTTTGACTTGGGAGGACATTCTCTACTTGCAACCCAACTAATTTCTCGACTCCGAGAAGCTTTTTCTGTGGAAATACTTCTCACAGTCGTCTTTGAATCGCCTACTGTAGCTCAATTAGACCAGAAAGTAAGCGAATTATGTGCTACCAATAGTGGATTAACTCTTCCTCCAATTCAACCTGTATCACGGGAACTCAAATTACCCCTATCATTCAACCAACAACGTCTGTGGTTTCTTGACCAACTAGAAAAAAACAGTGTTGCTTACAATATGCTATTACCAGCACGTTTGTCTGGTCATCTTGACTTGGAGGTTTTGCAACAAGCATTTACAGAAATTATCTGCCGACATGAAGTTATGCGGACTAACTTGCAAATGGTAGATGGAGAAGCAGTGCAAATTATTTCTGATGAGGCAAATTTTAATCTATCAGTTATTGACTGGCAAGAAGTAGCAGAAACTGACCGGGAACAGCAAATTCAGGAGTTTGCTATTTCTGAAGTTCAACGTTCCTTTGACTTAACCCAAAACCGATTTTTCCGAGTTACTCTACTACAACTAACTGATACAGAACATGTCTTGGTATTTGTCATCCATCATATTATTTGCGATGAATGGTCAATAGGTATTATTATACGAGAGTTAGCTACTTTATATGATGCTTTTGCTACTGGAAACTGTTCGCCTCTACCAGAATTATCTATTCAATATGTAGACTTCGCTCATTGGCAACGACAATATTTACAAAGCGACTTGTTTCCAAAACAACTAACTTATTGGCAGCAACAGTTAGCTGAAGTGCCTACAGTTTTAGCTTTACCCACAGATAGACCGCGCCCCAAAGTCCAAAATTTCCAAGGTGCAACTACCATATTTGAGTTGCCATCGAAACTCAGTGACAATATCAAGCAAGTTAGTCAGTCTGAGGAAGTAACTTTATTTATGATGTTATTAACTGGGTTTCAAACATTACTTTATTGTTATAGTCAGCAACAAGATTTTTGTATTGGTTCCCCTATTGCTAACCGTAACTCACTAGAAACAGAAAAAATAATTGGATTTTTTGTAAATACTTTGGTGTTGCGTGCTGATATATCAGGAAATCCTAGTTTTAGAGAGTTGTTGCAAAGAGTTAGAGAGACTGCAATAGGAGCTTTTACTCATCAAGATTTACCTTTTGAAAAGTTATTAGAAGAGTTAAAAATCGAGCGTTCTTTAAGTCATAACCCATTATTTCAAGTTTGGTTTGTATTGCATAATGTACCAATGCCTAAATTAGAAATGGGAGGATGTCAATTGGAACCTTTACAGTTTGAAAGTGGATTAGTTAAGCATGATCTGAGGTTAGGTTTATGGGAAACTCAGACTGGTTTTAGTGGGTCGTTTGAGTATAGAACAGATTTATTTGATGCTGAGACTATTAATTTAATGGTGAAAGATTTGGAAAATATTTTTTCTCATTTTGTAGCCAATTTAGATATGAGGTTAAATGAAATGTTAGATATTATTAACGCGTCGAAAAAACAACAGCAAATTCTGGAGGAACAAAAATTAGAAAATAAGAATCGGCAAAAATTGAAAAAGATGAAACGAAAGAAATCGGAGTAATATAGTTTTAGTAGGTTGGGTGGCACTCCGCTTCACCCAACATCAATAAATTTAACAAATAATCAAAATATTGTTGGGTTTCCGTTCCGATACCCAAACTACTCAATAGAAAAAATACCATGAACAAAATAGGTACTATAAAACGCAAAAAAATTAACTTATATTCCCAAGAATTAGTAAAAGTTTCTCCTTTCCAATCAGGGGAAAATTTACCAATTGTTATTGAACCCTCTGGAGAAAAATTAAATTTAATTAGTTGGGCAAATAACAATCGAGAATTAATCGAAAAACATTTGCTAAAACAAGGAGGTATCCTATTTAGAAATTTCCAATTAAATAGCATTCCTGAATTTGAAAAATTTCTCCAATCTACTTTTGGCAAACTATTAGAATATTCTTACCGTTCCACACCAAGAACTCAAGTTAATAATCAGATATATACTTCCACAGAATATCCGCCAGAAGCATCAATTCCTTTACACAATGAAATGGCATATAGTAATAGCTGGCCGATGAAAATTTGCTTTTATTGTGTTCAAGCAGCTACAGAAGGAGGTATGACACCAATAGCTAATAGTCGAAAAGTTTTTGAAAGAATTAATCCCAAAATTCGGGAAATTTTTCAAGACAAAAAAGTTATGTATATTCGTAACTATGGAAATGGATTAGATTTACCTTGGCAAAATGTCTTTCAAACTAATGATAAATTGGAAGTAGAAAAATATTGTGAGCAGGCAGAAATAAAATTAGAATGGATTGGAGAAAATAGCCTCCGAACTTATCAAATTTGTCAAGCTGTAGCAACCCATCCAATAACAAATGAAATGGTCTGGTTTAATCAAGCTCATTTATTTCATGTCTCTAGTTTAAAATCAGAAGTTAGGGAGCAACTTTTATCTCTTGTTAAAGAAAGTGACTTACCTAGAAATGCTTATTATGGTGATGGTACTCCGATAGAGTCATCTATTCTTGATGAAATTCGCGAAATTTATCAGCAAGAAGCAATACATTTTTCTTGGCAAACTGGAGATGTTTTATTACTAGATAATATGTTAACTGCTCATGGGAGAACTCCTTTTGTGGGGAACCGAAAAGTAGTTGTAGGAATGACAAATTAAAAGTTTTTTTTAGTAATCAGTAGTTAATAGTTTTTTTTAGGGCTAGGAAACTGTTTGTCAAAGGAATATTAAATTCAGATGTAGGGTGGGGAGGCAAT
>JAAUYL010029952.1_pt1 | contig 12058 bp, 12 predicted proteins | sample 7278011 | NCBI WGS metagenome assembly JAAUYL01 (sample SAMN14350225, study PRJNA611818) | marine sediment metagenome | isolation source: surface marine sediment (1.8m) | place: French Polynesia: Moorea | collected 2018-08 | reverse complement strand
TCCAATGCTTCCACCACAAACAAGTGGGATTGGTTCACCATCTAGAGATATCAAGAGTCCACCTGTTGCTTTGTGAATGTCAATTCCTTTGCGATAAGGCAGATCTGTGCAAGTGGACTCCGGATCCAACAAATCCACGACTTCACTTGTCATTTTTGCGTCGCTATTTGGATGGTTCAGGCCAGTTGCAACAAGGAGCTTGGTATTTAAATCGACTTTTGCAGCATGATTCAGGTAGAGAAGACAAAAGGTTAGGAACAATTTAACTACTGCAACCATGATGTCCAGTTTCAGTTTAGATAGTAGATACTGATGAATAATTCTTATCAAGACTTTTTTGCTCTATAGATATGCATTGTACGTGTATATTTTCCATTTTGTAACATATTTTAATCTATATAGGTTTACAAGTCTAGTCACATCTTGTCCTCTACGTCAGCATGTGATTTAAGGAGTTCCTTTGTTTGTTCTTATTTTTGCAGATCTTGATGTTTGTGCATTGATAAAGATGATTTCTGTCTGCTTTTGCTCGTTTTTTATACGGAGTAGAATAAAATCTCACAATCTTCATAATAATTTTTAATAGTATTATTATAGTAAGTACTTTGATATTGTCAAACTCTAAAAGGCTTTTCAGAGTCTGCTAGTTTTTGTATTGTTGGGTTCTTGTCACAGCCATGGTATTGTGTATTTTATTTAGGGATTTTCTTACAAACATTTTCATTGATTTTTGCAACGTTGGGACTGAACTGAAGATTGCGGATGTTAGGAGAATGAGATCAACTCTCAGAACTTCTTGAGACCATCAGAAATGATACGTTATATGTAGAGACCATGTTAGAAATGTGCAGAGGTGGCATGAGTGTTAAGTATTTTGAATGAGAAAGGATAGAAGTAATTTGTTCACGAGCAGGACTGGCAGCACTGAATCTTGTACTTTTTCTTGTGGCACATTCTGAATGACTTGACCAGCCCGCAATATTTGGAGGCGTCCCGGCAGCCTCTAATGCCTGGAAAGCAATGTCAATGTCAATGGTTCTCATCAATGTTGTGGATGCAAGTTGATCCAAAACTTACTTACCTTTTTGTTTACTTTGTTTACAAGGTTTTGCTGTGCAGGATCCAGACTCTGCTGGCATGTCCTTGGCACGACAGTTCTCACCAGCCTGATCGCCAGTGTGTCTCCAGACACACTCCACTTGTCTGACCATGTTTCCAGGTCCACATTTGGCATCACACTGAAAATTGTCGAAAAGTTAGCATTGTCGGTTTGTTTTGTTTTATTGGGTATGTCTTACTTCAGACCACTCCCCAGCCTTCCAGATGCCTCGACACCTCCTGTTGAAGCAATTTTGGGAAGATCTTGGCCTGAGAACTGTCTCACAATATTTGTCGTCCAGGGTGCTAAAAGAAAAGTTGTCCCTTACAATGAATCCGGAACAAGGATATCGATCACTTACTTGTTTACAACACTGCAGAAAACATCTCTGGTCTGGAAACCAGTGTTCTTGGCGATGCATTTGGACTCCCGGCAAGGTGTCCATGCCTGTGATGTCCATTTTGGACATGCGGACAATCCGCAGGTTTGGACTGACTCCGGTTTGACGAGTCCGGACTCGCTGCAAAAGCTGTCCAGAATGGTTTCCTCGCTGATGCCTCCGTTCTTGATGACTGTACACTGGACAGTTCTCATCTGAAACAAAATTGATTTGTTCCACTGGTCCATTGTTATGGACATTGATAGTGTACCTGGCTACCATCTTCCCCACAAGATTGGCTGCATTTGGACCACTCGGTGACAGTCCATTCCAGGACCTGAGTCTCTGGTTCCTCTGTCTCCTCTTCAACTTCATCATATCCTCCCTGCTCTGCCAAGTATCCATTACCAGAATGCCTCTTCCAGTTCATGTAAGACATTGCAGCCTAAAATGAATCCAGCAATCATTGACATTGACAGGCCTCCTTATCTTAGAGTTTAGCATGCTGTTAGTACCTGAACTAGTACAACCAAGATGACGGTTAGACTTGCAGGTAAGAATGACATTTTTGAGGCAGTTGAAGTTGGTGGTATGAGTGCTCCCTCACCAGTGATATGATTGTTAGTGTAGCCCTGCCACCATGTTAATATCAGTATGTTACAGACTTGATCCTAAACCAAAGTGGATTGGACCTACCTTGGACTTTGATGGATTGTTAGGGTAATCTGCATAATCGTCCTCGAAGGTGTTCCAGTAAACGTCGTTGGATCTGGTTGGCTCCAAATAATTGTTTTTGTCCTTGGCAAGATTGTAAGGATCGTCCACCACCTCATTAAACCTAATCCAGGACAGTGATTGTCAATGTCATTGATTGTAACAATCATCTAGAGGGTTTTAGCTTTACCTCAAGTGATCGCCGTGATTTTTATCATTTGTCCATTGCCTTTCCTCTCCATAGTCTGGACTGGCGGTTGTGTCTTGACTGCAAAGAGAGTCTATAACAATTGACAACATACATAAAAATCGACTTAAATGACCATACCTCCAAACATTGTTGAACCTCATGTATCCGTTGGTGGTCTTCTTGTCTGCGGTGTTCCTGTTGCCCTGGAATCTCCTCCAGTTTTCCAGATCGTTGTCAGTGTTGTCATGATACTTGACATTGCCATAGATGTTGTTAGTCTCCTGATCATAAGTCAGCTTTGGCCAGACGTCATTCGTATCTTTGGGTTTGACCAAGATTTCAATTTGGGCTTCAGAATCATGTGCTGAAATAGTTGAGAGTGGTTAAAAGAAATATTACGAGCACTATGGTTTCAATATAAATACCTAAGCAAGTGTAGATGCCAGCCTCTTCAAATCCAATGTTTCTGATTCTCAGTGATCCTTTTTTGGTCACAAAGGCTTTCTTGGCAATATCTCTCCTCCTCCTCATTTGCTTGTAGCTTCCACCTTTTGGAATCGCCAGGTCACCCTTCACCCAACGGATGTCAGACCTGAAAAAAGATGGGGAATCGTGATTTTTCTGCATTTTTCCCCAGCTTTATTCAGTCCGGGGAGAGGCCTCCTTCCATGATGATGATTGATAGAGGGAGTGATACGGAAATGCAGCAGACTTTTTCACAGTATACAAGACGTCATAGAGGAAAAAGGCTTGGGTGCCCTTATCTTCTATCTTTACTCACAAAAAGCTCAAAATGGTTAAGGAACTTTTGAGCTCACACATGACAAAGATCTTAAAACAACACACCTGATGCCTAACCTACACAAAGGGGAAAAATTGAAGTAGATAGTCTTGAGTGCAAGGCAAAAAAGCATTTCCAGGGCCTTCATTGACTATGTGCAGTATTAGACATGACGGGAAAGTCGGGAGATTTTGTATTCACCTGTCAAATCTCTTCACGGGACAACGGACTTTCAGCTTGGTTCCTTTGAAAACCGTCGCTTGTCCGCCAACCTTCAATCGAACGGTTAGCTGATCCGGATCCGTTTGGACGTACCGTTGATTTGTATTGGCCCGGATTTTTGGGTAATTTCCTGTAATTAATGTAAAAAACATTAACATGATTTTTCACTCACAAATGATTGTGCAACATGCCTTCATGTAACGGGATATAATCAAGGGAGCAGGGTTGGGCATTGCAGGTCTTCGACGTTTCCGGTTTCGGATTGTCATTATAACAATGTCTGTCTGGTTTGCTAGCCACCTCACCCAACCCTAGAAGCTGTTGACATATGACACTCCTTGTCTTGACTCCGCTACCACATTTCCTTGAGCACTGTAAGTAAATTCGTATCAGACTATTGGACGATTCCGTTACAAACTGAAATGTATTGACAATGCAATACCTTGGACCAAGGACTGATGTTCCATTTGACTGGACAATCAATGACATTGCAAAACTGTTGCCTGGTGGGTGGACGCTGCGGGCACTGGCGATCTTCAACCTTAAAAAAGGACAGCGTATGAATTTCATCTCAATACCTTAATACTTTTATAGTATGACTTACCTGTAGAATATTGTTCATTCCATGCCTGACTTCTTGGATGCAAGTCACAGTTCTGGTTTGAATACCACCGCCACAAGTCTTGGAGCAGCTGGTGTATTCAGAAACGTTCCATCTAAAATATACAAGGCAAAGAGTAGTGAATGTTATGCATTGCTAGGTATTGGATTACCTTGGTGGACATGGGTTGTCATTGCAAGTCTTGACAATAACTTCAGGTCTTTCCGAAACTTTGCAATTCTTTGGTGGCACAACGTTGTCGTTGCCATCAACGCAGATGATCTTGGTTTCTTGCAGACCACCCAGACAAGATGCCGAGCAGGCAGTAAATCCAACATCCTTCCACTTGAATACCTCATCATCAATGTCATTATCTGCAAAAACCAAAGGCACAAAATGTAGGTATTTATTTGGCATGTTGTATTGAATTGGATTAACATTTACCCAAATCCATTCTGTGCCTGTCGTCTTGCTGGACATTGTTGATCAATGGTTGGGCGACCGGCGCGCTTATAGGCCTATTGTCACAAAGTCCAGAAAAGCAAATCTCAGTTTCTGCAGGCTTCGGTCCAGGGCATCTAAGAATAACAATACAGTTGTCAATACAACTTCCAATACCACTTGTATCAAAATTCTTACTCGTGATCTGGCAAAACGGCGACTGTCTTGGAAAATTCAAGAAATATTTTGCATTGAACTCTCCTCCTGCGAATACCTTCCCCGCATGCCGAACTGCAAGGTCCCCATTCCTCAACGATGAAACTGAAATTGAAGTAAAATCTAGTATGTATTCGAGTATTTACCTTTTTTAAAAAACATTCAATACAGTCAATTATTGTGCATAAACATGATGATGAGATGTGCTGGGTATATACTGTTACAGTGCGCTTGAATCATGATGTGCGAAATACAAAAGGCTGTATTTAAGAATACTTTAGATTGGTATTGATTAATAGCCGTTGTGACACTTTTTTACCTTACATACATCCATCCGCAAGCAAAAAACTGGCGGATGGCTGGCTCTGCCGGGGCACTGTTTGTGTATTCGAGATGTAGAAAAATATTGGTATTTACAGATACAATACAATTGTATTCGAGATGTTCCAATAGTCTTTTCTTTCTTTTGCATTTATCTACAAGGCCAAAATGGTTTCAATAATCAAGTATCAAAACTTACGTCGGTTCACTAGGGATAGATGGCGTGGTTGTCGATGGTTTTACGCTGGTATTTCCAGGAATAACCGGTTTAAGAGTTGTGGACTCGTCTTCTTCCAGTGGAGGCTGTTGTGGTACCTGCAAAAATGTAAACAAATGTTGCATGCTGCTCTTTGTTTTGTTTTGCAAGGAGCCGACTGACCTTCAAAATGCCGCTGTCCAGCTTAAGCCAGCCGGTTTCCTGTTGTTGTTTTGGTCTGCCTCCGATATCCGTTTCCGGTCCTGAATCCACGTGGCTTTCCTTCTTCTGGCGGTTTTCGTCGCCATTAAAGCAGTCCATACTACAAAGAAAAAGGTAAATATAGCCTGTTTTAACCTGTCCAGACTTGTCTGATCATATTCATTACCTGTGTCCGGTGCATGGCTGTCTCGAAACCGGTTTCATGGCAAAATTGCAAGCCCGCGAAGGGCGATCTTTTCCATCACGACAGACGACATTGCGATGCTGGATTCCTTGTCCACATTTTACATTGCACTGCGAAAAAATGTTATTAGATTTTACAATTTGGCCGGGGGTCGTTGAAAACATCGAAAATTGCTGAAGTCACACATGTTGAAGCGGGCCAAAAAATTGAAATCATTTTCATTTTTTACGTGAGTTGAATTTCCCCCGCCAACCACTGACACTGTCATGGTTTGCTTTATGCCAAGGCTTGGTTTTACATGGGATGATATGGTCGAGGGTCTAACATCTTAAAAGAAACACGTGGTTGTTGTTGTCATGAAAGTTTTGCTGAGTGGGTTATGAAGAAATGCAAGGGTGAAAGCTTGAGAGATCTTTTTTGGCAGTAGAAAGCGCATCTGAGCCACCCGTCCCATGGGACTTGAAAACATGGTGGAGACACTTGTGCCATTTGCTGGTGGAACGAATATTTTGACACAAATCCCCCATTAAAAATTTGAAATTAATTCGCGCGCCCCCTTTGCTATTTACCTTAAAGCAGATGTGGCTTTGCCTTACTATATAATTGTACTATGCACATTCATGAAATGATTTGATTTCATAAGATCGGCCAAAAGCAAAAGGTCGAACTAAATCGAACGTACCTCCGACCAAATTCCCGTATACCAGTGAGGACAATTTTCGGTGTTGCATGATTCCCGTTGCGGCGGCCTTAAATCGGGACATTTTTCATTCTCGACCTGCAAGAAAAAGCATAGAAAACTCATGATACGAGTATTTCACATGAAAACACCCCAGGAATCAGGATATATATTTTTTTCCATTTCTATATAAATCATGGCCAAAGCTTATAGATACCATTTTGCGCTGTCCCTTTTCTCTCTGCTTGGACCTTCCTAAATCGAAAATGCCTTTGTCATGTATATCTACGTATCAATGCAAAAAATGGGGGTTAACCAGACGAAAATTGTTATGCCATACAATTTATAGGATAAGGACAAAAGTCCAATAAATTGACTCGGGCCTTAAAAGCTTTTTCTTTCTCTGCTTGCTGCCATGGAGAACATTGTGAACTGAAAAGTCTGCAGACACCGACGATGAAATCCAATATTTGAAAATCAGATTATTTGCTGCTCCCGCGCCGCTCCTCCTCTTCCTCCAATAAAAAGGAGAATGGAAGAGAAGAAAAACAATAGGAGAAATCTAATCAATGCATTTTCAGAACTTGATTGTATGTTTACAATGACTCTTTTTAAAGTAACTTCTAAATATTAAAGAGTAGGAAAAAAGGGTAGAGTCTGTCAATTCTCATGGCAGACAGATGGGACCAGAAATCAATATTCTTCGCCGCTCGAGGAAAGGCTTGTACACTATGCAAATGGATTGACTTTCAATGGCAAGTTTGCTTAGAAAATCTAGGAAAGACACCCTGGCTTTCTATGACATGTTTTCTCTCGAGAAACTTGCTTAACGCCCTTCCTATGGTTGGTTGACGGAAGGAAAATCTGTCATTTTCTCTGTTGTATACTCCGAAGAGGGGGGCAAACTTATAGCATACCAGGTCATGGTTGAAAGGAGACCTTCCTTTAGCTTATTCTCTGTGTCTTCTTCCTTTTGGTTGCAGCATAAAGCCATCATGCCGATTCCATTCATAAAGACCTATTGAGTTCAAATTTCTATTCCAGTTTTTAACACAGGAGAAGTTCCATCAATGTTTCCAAAATCTGCAAGTTTAAACCAGATGAATTAACAAACGTACTTTTGTCCAGTCTTTAACGAGAACGATGGCATACAGTGAGGAAGGAAACTGCCTTTGTGTTGATGTATAATCTTGGCCTTCACCTTGGGAAAATGTTGCAGGGCAATGCTACAAAACCTTATTGAGCAAAGACGTGATCCATGAAACCAAGGACAGTGGCAGAGAGTGACATTGTCAACAATGTTATGGTTACAGCCTTGGCTAGGATTACTTAGTTAGTTCTGAGGTAAGTAACCTTTTCCATCTAGATACATGGCTGCTGGCCACAAATGTGCCAACAAACAAATATTTGACATGAAGTCAATCGGCAAGGTCAAACACCATTAAGGGTTTTCCAACCAGTTCCTCCTTATTTTCCATAGGATTGCAATAGTTTTAAACCACCAAAAAAATACAGAATGTCACTTGCAAAGCATTCGTATTCTGCAGGTAAATTGAGATTTATCTGTTCCGTGGCTTTTTTGCGGAAAAGGAGTCGTTCGCTTTCTATTGTTTGGTTGCGTCCTGGATTTGCAGTCTAGCGAAAAACAACTATTTATTCCGCATTTTCTGGCTTTTTTCGAGGGACAAAATCAAAGACAAACTATGCAAATAATACGGCAAAAAAATGGGAGCAAACAATGCCAGGCAGTTGACCTAGATATTGATATAAAAGTTATTTTTACACATGACAAGGGTCCACAGATCCTCAAGTGGAAAATGGGGGCAACTACAATTCTTAACGGTTGTAGTGGACTCAACAAAAGGAAACCCATCTTTTTGCCTTAATATCTACGTAAATCTACGAGCGAGAGCAGTTTTGCTTACTTTACCAGGGAGAGAGATGATATGTGAGGACTAGGGTTTTTAAGGACCCTAGTCATGTATAGATTAAATGTTGAAAATCCACTTTTGTTTGCAGGTGACAAGGGCTTTCGTTTTACTACTATGAGCAGTCTGCTTTTTTCCCACCGTGCCATTACTGTGATTGTCCCGCGTTTGCTTAACCCAGAGGGTAAAGATATGCAAGTGGTTCATGTCACAGAATTCCCCCTATGGGGGAAAAGTGGCCATGAACCACTTGATTGTCTATACTCTCTCTATCCTGCAGAAGCTACTCAATGTTTCTTCATATTTGCCTTTCTTATCCATCTAGCACTTTGCTGCAAAAAGTCCTTTTCTGTGTGACAATTGTTACAATTTCCGTGAAACTAAACTGGCCGCCACAAAAGTCTTGTAAGAGAGAAAAGATACGCCTGATTTAAATTGCATGAGATGAGTCGAGCGAGAAGATTTTGACGAAAAAGTTTTCTACACTCTCCCACACGGACGGAGTGCGCAAAATGGAGTTTTGCGGTGGTAAAGTCAGGGAAAACTGAAAAGGCCCGTGCCTGCCGTTATAAAAGTTAGAGCCTCTCTCTGAGAATCTTGAAACTGAAACTATCTTCATCTATTATTCAATCTGGTTTTGCGGCGGCGGCATCAACGGTATAGTGGTGGCAGAGTTAACCGCACACCTCTTCCTTCTACACGATCCGTTATCCGCTATCATCAAATAACCATGGGAATCCACTTGTTTTTATTGACCTTGTCGATTCTGGGTCGTGAAATTTATTTCAACACTCACCGTAATTTTTTGCCCGTCCTTGTCCATTATGCATTGGACCGACCTTTTTCGAAAACCTCCGCCACACGTTTGACTGCAAGGCTGCCAATCTTCCACCTCCCACCTGGTTAAAAACGCAAGCAAGACACAATTTAGTTGAGTGCGCGGGCAGGTTAATCCAATTTTTGGCGGGAAATTTGAAACTCTTACCTTGCAGGGCAAGGATCTGTGTTGCAGGGCGCCATTCTAGACTCGGGTTTCTCGTTCATGTTGCAAAGGCCGTCTTGCACCTCCTCTTGGGTGGATTTATTTCGACAAACCTGCGCAATAATGTCAAAAACTGATTTGTGTCAAAAGTTCAAAGAGTCCAAATTGTACTTACTGGCCGTGCCATCATGTAGCCACCTCCACAAGGAGCAGAGCAGTGAGACAACGCTTTTTCCTCCCATGCAAAAGCATTACTGAAACAAGAAATCAAGATTTTAGATACAATTCCAATTTTGTTGATACAAATCCGTTTTACCTAGTTGAACAAGTTGAATTGTCCCCGCCACAGACGCCACACGAGTCGACAGTTTTGTTCGAACCTAACATGAGGTCGCAACCGACAACCTGGAAAAGTCGGGGGCATTTCGTAAGACGACAAGAAACCAGGATAAAGTTCAAGAACGAAACGAAACATCATGTCCAATTCGAATTGCTTTTTCAAGTTTCCAGTTTGCGTCAGGTTATTTTGCGAAAAGAGATTCGCCAGTACAACTTTTGGAAAGCTATAGATAAACTTTCAGATCGCATTCATGTGTCAATTTAGCAAACATTTCATACGTGAATAGGGTCAAGAAAGTCTTTTAATTGTCCTAGTTGTCCCTTGAAAAGTTTGGACGCCAAGAAGTACAGGGAACTTTTGCTGAGATGCTGCTTTTGCCGTTTTCATTTACAAATCATGGAAAATTATTTTACCCGACAAATTCCCTTTAGGCACAAGTCGAGGGTGTTCTCCTTGCATCTGGTCGCGTCCTCCACTTGGCTCCTCATTCGTACCTTGGTAGAATAATTGTACCATGAATTCTTGTTTTTAATGGTTTAGATATTTCACTTACTTTTACTTCGGGACTCTCTTTGGCCTTGCACCAAAGCGAGCATGGCTCGGTCGCGTCTACGAACGACTCCCAGAGGTGATAGCGTCCCTGCAAAATTAAAGAAATGTAAACAAAATAGTAAAAGAATTCTAAACTTTTTTATTTGGATTTATTCTTGTTTTTTACAGTGAAAAAAAGTATTTTAAAAAATCCCAGGATATGAAAATTAATTCGCAGGCCTCCCCAGAGGCCTCCTTCTTTTGCATTAATGGCAAAAATTGGGCTGAAAACCACTAGTAAAAGTAATGAAAAAATATCAATTTTTCCTCCATTTTTTTCAAATTATTTTATACATATAATCATTCTTATCTTTTGTAATTAGACTTGGCAAACCCTTGTACGAGTCTAGTTAGATTGAGCTCGTATATTTACTGGCCAGCAAAAAAGCTAATAGAAACTGAGACACCATCATCACGGCGTTTTAAGTGAAACAAAACAGGTTTCGCCTCTGAGGCTCTGATTTCCCAACTAAGCTATCTATGTTTATTTATATGAATGTATCTAATTTGAAAGTGAAAACTAAGAGTGAGGGTTTGAATGAATGTATGGCCATGTGTGTTTTATTTTAACACAAAGTTTATTTGCTTGAAGTTACTCAGCAAATGGTCGAAGTATAAATCCACTTGATGTTTCAGCAAATGCCAGCTTTGCTGAGACTGTAGATCCTTAATCACCTCTTTGAAGATTGTTGTCTAACACAGTTTTCCTGGCAAAAAAGGTTGGTAAAAAACCTGGGTCTGAGCAAATTTGCCCATTCAAAAGCTAAGAGAGAGACACAGGATCCATAAAATAGTTGCAATTTTTCATCCATTCCTTAATAAACTTATTTAATAGAAATAGGGTGAGTTTCCTTTTTCCAAGAAAAAAAACTTTTTTGCTTGTCTGGCTTCTCGACCAAAGGGTTCGATCAAATTGCAGCAGAGCGCAAGGAATTCGGGCTGTCTTAAAATAACTCGGTTTTCACTTTCTGCAGAAGTGGCTCACTGTTTGTCCTTTACTCTGTGAGAGCCCAGGTACGTGCCACTTTGTATTCTGCTCACTCTCCTTTGGTCAATCGCGAGCCATCATAAGAGAAAAGGAGAAGAGAATGAAATTGCAGCACAGCTCGAGCCTCGAGCTCTTTAAAGTCCGTAGAGGGAGCTCGATTTTTCTTGGGCTCCACTGGGATAGATCAGTTTGTTAAAAGGTGAAGCTAGTCATGTGAACAAAAGTGAAGAAAATCACCGTCCTTTGTTGCAAAAGGTGAGTTGGCTCGCGTTTTAAGTGATTTTTTTCGTTTCTCCCATCCCCTTTTTCCCGGTGAGATCGAGAGTTGCGATGATCGCGCCAAAAAGTTCAGGCCCTTTTAAACTTTTTTATATTGAGCGCACCCGCGGGATCGACCCGTTTTCAAAAGTATCAAAGTAAACACTTTTTTCTTGGTTGGAAAAATATCTATTATTGTTTTCGATTCCAGATGTGTTTTTGCCGATAAAAGGCCTGCATGATTTGATTTCAAATTCCATCATCAATAATTCAATTACAAATCGGAAAAACGCAATCTACAATCACGCTAACCCGAGTTAACCTTCGTGAACTTTGTCGGAAAAATTTGGAATTTTCAAGGAAAGATTTTTCGATCTTGTTTGTTTGACTTCCTCTCTAACCCTTTTTACAAGGCGGGAAAAGATCAAAAGCATGAAGATTGACGGAGAACGCGTTTGATGATCTACTTTTTGGCAGAAGATTTTCCTTTTGTAAGATTCTATCAGTATAGAAAAGCATTTTATAATACTTTTACTGTTTGACTTTTGACAAGTTCGCGTCATAAAAGTCAGTCTCTACTCTAAAATTACAAGTTGTTTGACTTAAATTAACCACTTTTTTCGGGCCGTGTGTTTACTTTTGGCAAAATTTAATATCGTGCCCCGCTTTCCCCTTGGCTGGAATTGTTACCGTGTTACCGTAACAATAACATTGGTTGAAGGTTAG
>JAAUYL010075074.1_pt1 | contig 12069 bp, 16 predicted proteins | sample 7278011 | NCBI WGS metagenome assembly JAAUYL01 (sample SAMN14350225, study PRJNA611818) | marine sediment metagenome | isolation source: surface marine sediment (1.8m) | place: French Polynesia: Moorea | collected 2018-08 | reverse complement strand
GACGGTATCGCCCGCGCGCGCATAGTTGAGCAGCTCGTTCAAGGCCGGCCGGTCCGCGCGCCTACCGGAAATGTGGTCCGTGAAAATGCGGTCGGTGGCGACACCCTCCAGTTGGCGGGCAGTGTTTTGGTCAGCGCTGCTGACGCAGATATAACCAAGTCTTTGCCCAGGCATTTGTTTTTCCATATTTTTTCTCCATTATTTCATTTTAATTGATTGTGATGTTCGAGTATCTTCTCGATTTTGAAGAAGTGTCAAGCTTGAAAATCAAGCGATAAAAAATCAGGAACCGCCCAATTAAGGGCTCCCCCCCTTGGGGCAACGCCACCTCGCCCTCCAGATTGGGAATCGACCGTAACATTCCGACCCCCCTCTATTTACCCATCATTTGCACAACAATTGAACGATCAAAGATCTGAGAGATTAATGTAGCATAGAAAAGATTCGCCCGGAGGCCGCGAAAAATGGCCATCAAATTTCCTAATAATTACCTGCATGCAAAAGTATACTTCTATATACTGTATCTCAGTCGCCAACTGGCCTGCGCCCCGACCACACGGAAAAATTCCGCGCGGTCGGGGCGGGCAAATGGATTTTCCAGGTCCGCTCCGCGTCCTGAGCAGGCCTGATATATTGTTTCTTCATTACAATTTCTCCTTCTAACCTTCAAGAACGCAGCCAGATTTCCTCACTAATAAACTGAAAAAATGGGAATTTTTCAACGGCGTAAGGATTTAGATTATGGCCATCCGGACACGTTCGCCTGGGGGCCGAAAAGCGGGAGGTTTGCAGGCTGAGCGCCCGATGTTTGCAGGTTGCTACACGTAGGCAGGGAATTCTGAATCAGTGTCCTTGATTATGCCGCCCATCTTTCGGAAAGCACCTCGGCCTGCTGCAGGACCGTTCGGACCGCAGCCTCCTGGAGGTCTGGCGGGTAGCCATGCTTGCGCAGGATGCGTTTGACCCGGACCCGCATCCGGGCGCGGGAGGCCTCCCTGTGCGCCCAGTCAATGGTGACGCTGTTCTTCACGCTCTTTAAGAGCTCATGGGCGATGACGCGGAGCTGCTCATTCCCTATGACTTGGACCGCGCTCTCGTTTTCGGCCAGGGCGTCGTAGAAAGCGATTTCCTCCTGGGACAATCCTTCTTCCTCACCCCTCTGGCGGGCGTCCCGGATGTCCTTGGCGAGCTCGATGAGCTCCTGGATAACCTGGGCTGTCGTGATGGCATTGCTGTGATAGCGGACTACGGCATCTTCCAGGCGTTCGGAGAAGACCCGCGTCTGGACAACGTTGGTACCGCTGTGGGAGCGAATTTGGCCATTGAGCAACTTGCGCAATGCCTCCATGGCAAGGTTGCGTTTTCCCATGCCCTGAACTTCGGCCAGGAACTCATCTGACAGGATAGAGATATCCGGCGTCGTGACGCCGGCGGCCTCCAGAATATCCACGATTTCGGTAGAGATAACCGCCCGGCTGACGATCTGCTGTACGGCAAAGTCCAGCTCGGCAGTGGTCTTGGCGGTTCCTGGCGCACTCTTGGCAAGCGCTGCCCGGACAGTCTGGAAGAATCCAACCTCGTCGCGGATGGCCCGCGCCTCATCACTGGCTGAAATGCCTTGGTCAGGGGCAGGACGGCATCATTGAAGCGGCGGTGCGCCCGCTTCTTGCCTTCTTCTGTGTCTTCCTTGGCAGCGTCCTTCTGCTGCATGTCGAGCACCCATTCCATAGCCTCGGCCAGGACGGCAAGCCGCTCCTGGGACGTGCCGGTCAGACCGGACATGTAATCGAAGCCATGGAACATGTCGTGGACGATTTCGTACTTTTCCATCATCACGGTAACAGCTTCGGCCTCGTCGATGCCTGCCTGCTCGCGGTCTTCCTTTGAGTACTGGCTGAGGGCGCTCTTAAGATTCTGGGCGATGCCGATATAGTCCACAATTAGGCCCGCTGGCTTGTCGCGGAACACGCGGTTGACGCGGGCAATGGCTTGCATGAGGCCGTGGCCCTGCATCGGCTTGTCGATATACATGGTGTGTATGCATGGGGCGTCGAAACCAACGAGCCACATATCCCGGACGATGACCAGCTTGAGGGAGTCGTCCGGGTCCTTGGCGCGTTTGGCAAGGATCTCATGGCGGGCCTTGCCGCCGATATGGGGCTGCCAGTCCTGCGGGTCCGAAGCCTTGCCGGTCATCACAATCTTGAGAATGCCTTTCGTGTCGTCGTCGCTGTGCCAGTCGGGACGCCGGCGGATGATTTCGTTGTAAAGCGCAATACAAATGCGCCGACTCATACAGACAATCATCGCCTTGCCGTCCATAGCCCGGACCCGATCCTCGTAGTGGCGAACCAGGTCTTCGGTCACCAGGTTCAGGCGCTTTTCAGAACCTACCAGGGCCTCGATGCTGGCCCATTTGCGCTTGAGCTGCTCGTCCAGGGCTTCATCCTCGGTGAGATCACCCACTTCTGCGTCAAGCTTCGGCTTCTCGTCTTCATCGAGCTCGATGCGGGCCAGCCGGCTCTCGTAGTAAATAGGAACGGTCGCCCCGTCCTCAACGCCCCGGTTGATGTCATAAACATCGATGTAGTCACCAAAGACTGCCGGGGTATTCACGTCCTCTTTCTCGATCGGCGTTCCTGTAAAGCCGATGAAAGAGGCATTGGGAAGCGCATCACGCAGGTATTTGGCAAAGCCGTAGGAAATCTCGCCGGTCTTCTGCTCGACTTTGGCCTTGAAGCCGTACTGGCTGCGGTGCGCCTCGTCGGCGATGACGACCACGTTCCGGCGGTCTGTCAGCACCGGGTAATCACCCTCACCCCTTGGTGGGGAGAACTTTTGAATAGTGGTGAAGATGACTCCGCCGGATGGCCTGCTCAGGACCTTTTGCAGGTCCTCACGGCTTTCGGCCTGCTGCGGGGTCTGCCGGATGAGGTCCTGGCACATGCCGAAGGTGCCGAGAAGCTGGTTGTCCAGGTCGTTGCGGTCGGTGATAACCACAAGGGTCGGGTTCTCCATGCCTGGGTGGGAGACAATCCGGCCCGCATAGAAGGCCATGAGTAGGCTCTTGCCGGAACCCTGGGTATGCCAGATAACGCCAATCCGCCGGTCGCCTTCGGGGCTGGCGGCCTCTATGGTCTGCTCGACAGCATGGCTGACGGCATGAAACTGGTGATAGCCGGCGACGATTTTGACAAGCCCGTGGCCGGTATCGCCAAACACCGTGAAATCCCGGATCAGGGACAAGAAGCGTTCCTTCTCGAACACGCCTTCGAGAACGGCGCCAAGCTCCGGTTCCCCTTTGGGAACGATCTTGCTTCCATCCACGGCCCGCCAGGGCATGAAGCGCTCGCTGTCAGCCGTCAGAGAACCGATGCGCGCCTGTATGCCGTCTGAGGTCACAAGGACCGCATTGGTGCGAAACAGCGAGGGGATTTGATCCTTGTAGGTCTGGAGCTGGTTGAACGCGCCTCCCAGGGTGGCGTTCTCATCACCGGGGTTCTTGAGTTCCACCACGCCCAGGGGCAGGCCATTGATGAACACCACCACGTCGGGGCGGCGCTTGCTCTGGTGCTCGATGACGGTGAACTGATTGAGTGCAAGCCAGTCGTTGTCCTCCGGGTTGTCGAAGTCGATGAGCCAGGCCTTGTCGCCGCCGATGCTGCCGTCCTCGCGCGTCACCTCCACATCAACGCCTTCGACGATCATCCGGTGCAGGCGCCGATTCTCCTCGATAAGGGACGGCGTTTCTGTCTGGTGGAGTTTCTGGACGACTTCTTCCAGGGCCTCCGCCGGCAGATGAGGATTGCTCCGCTCAAGCGCACTTTGCAGACGATCAAAGAGGATCACATCGCCGTAGCTTGCCCGTTCCGGAGAACCGCTGTCGGGGGAGATATCAGGGCCGCTCAGTACTTCATAACCCAGCCCCTTCAGCCAAGACAGGGCGGCATCTTCGACATGCCTTTCGGTGAAACCAGCCATCAGGCGACCTCCCTGCTTGACCTCAAGACGAACCTCGCTTGTTCACGGCGGAGCATCTCGTAGGGGCTCACACAGTCAAGATCAAAGCTCCTGCAGGCATTTCGAATCTTGATTTTATTAATGGTGTCTGCGTGCACTTCGTGAGTGACAACAGTGCACTTGTAAGCAAGCGCATGCGCGACAAGCCAGTAGTCGGCAGCCTGTAGGAAGGTTGCGATGGCAGCGGGCCGATATCCATTACTGTTTGCCCACTTACTGACGGTGTTCAGCTTTGGTATCACTGCGTGATCCTGACTTAGAAAAAAGTTGTCGTTCCGCTCCTCGGCCCAGGTCGCCAATTCATCTTTGCCAGCGCGCAGCTCATCGGCGACTTTCTCGATGCTCGCGACCTTTCCTGCGCGGTTCTGCTCGATCAGCCAATCCCAAAAGGCTGGACAGAAATCGAGGCCGTAGTGCCGGTTTTTGGCCTCGATGAAGACGTTTGCATCGAGGAGATAATCGGTCATCCCATCACCCCGACTTCGCGCCCGACCTTGTTGAAGGCCTTGGTCTTGGAGACGCCGAGCAACCGAAAGGCATCTCGATAGAGTGTCTGTCCTTCGAGCGTGCTCACGACGAGCGCACGGGCGAACCTGTGGCTCACACGGGCGAGGGTGGTTCGATAGAAATTGCCGCCGCCACTCCTATCCCGAGCAAGGGTTCGCAGGTTCTTGGCCTCCTGCTCCCAGGCTATGTCGAAGCGGTCGCGTGCGATCCAATTCGCATCGAGCAGGCGGCGCAGGATGACAAGCGTGCTGACCTTGAAAGTCTGCGCCAGCCGGGACAGGGCGTCGTCGAGCTGCTCGTCGCGAATCATGGCGAGCGGAACGAGAAGCTCCGTCGCCACGGCGTTGCACCAAGCCTCCTCGCGGCGGGGGTGGGAATCCGGCTTCGGCGCAGCTTCGCTGTTCGACAATGCCGACGCTCCCAGCCAAATATGCGCGAGTTCATGAGCAAACGTGAGCATCTGCGCTGCCTTCGTATCCGCGCCGTTGACGAAGATCAGCGGCGCGAGAGGATCGGACAGCGCGAAGCCGCGAAACTCGGCGGGATCGAGACGGCGGCGGTTGTTGCTTATGACAACCCCGCTAACCATGACGAGGACGCCGGCCTCGTCCGCCTGGCGGACGAACAGCCGCAGGGCGTCAGTCCAGGTCGGACACTCGCGGCGGGCTGCGAGATCGAAACCGAGCATCTTGCGTATTTCCGCCGCGGCCCTCTCGGGCGGCATCTCGACCGTGGCGCTGCCGACGAAAGCTAGCTCGGGCTGGCGGGCGCCGCGGGCGAAATCTCGGTACCAGCTCTACCGCTCCTGACAGATGTAGATCATGTCCAGGAGGTTCGGGCTCTGGCGTGTCACGGCCTGCCCGGAGAAGGTTCGGAAATCGGGGATGGGGACAGGTTCCTCCGGGGGCTCTGTGAGGAACAAGTAGCCGACCGGCACGTGGACCGCGCGGGCGAACGCCTCCACTTGCTTGAGGGTGGGCGACATCTCGCCGCTCTCCCATTCCGGCAGCTTCTTGAACTTCGCCGCGAGGTCTTCCTGCGCGATCCCGGACCGCTCGCGCGCCCACCGGAGAAGCTCGGGGTTAATGGGGACGCGCGTCATACTACGGCTTTTACTGCATGCTCGGCCTCACGGAGGCGGACTTCACCGGACATCAACTTGGGCAAGAGCAAATCGCGAAGTTGGGCGAGGGTGCGGGATTCGTCAGCGTTGCTGCGCATCTTCTGACGCCACAGCTTCACGAGTTCGTCAAACGCTGTCCTGATGTTCTCTCGTGACCAAGCAACTGGTAGACGGTAGGCGTTGTTTCTGTTCAGGCCGGGAACGGCAGCATCCGTATTCATACCGTCGAGCCCGAGTGTCTGTAGAAGGTAGAAACAGAAAGTCAGAGGTGCTTTTTGCTTAACGTAGAAAACAGTATCGATTGGAAAGAATGGACCATCTTCCCAATAGAGCTTCCCAACGGCACCTTTGCGACCCACAATGATTGATGGGCCTTCCACCAATGGCCGGTTGTGATAACCAGTAATTCCACCTAACCCATAAACCGGAAAGGGCCCATCAACTCTGTCACTTGCTTTAAGCGCCTTGCCATAAACAAGCTCAAGGGTGTTGTCAACGCGCTTCTCTTCCCACCCCACCGGCTTATCGTCGTCATCGAGAGCGTCGGGGAAGAGGTCCCAAAGTTCCTGGGCGAGATAGGGCTCTTGGCCTTCTACCTTGGCCCGCGTGGGGCCGAAATCCACGAACCAGTCCTTGAACAGCGCTCGCGCCATCGATTCGAGCGTTTCATTCATACGACGGTTCAGCTCGATCTTGTCGTCCAGCGTGCTGGAGGATGTGGGCAATGGCGCGTTGTTCGTCTCGATTCTTGGGTACTGGAACCGCGAACTCGCCCAGCCTCGCCCGCGAAAGTTCCGTTTGACCGGTAGAGCCCTCTCCAAGCCACTCGATTTCGCTCTCGAAGTAGCGAACCGCCATGCCGAGATAGTGCGGCTCAACCGTCTCTGGGTCAGGGCGGACAATCGTCACATGACTATCAACAGTCGTTTCCTCTGGGAGTTCACGAACCTGCGCAACGCGGCCAAGCGTACCGACACCCGTGGAATTCACGAGGATGTCGAAAGGACGCAGAATGCGTTCAGGGGCGATGGCTCTGCGGTTTGGGTCTGTTCGGAGACCCAGTTCGAAACCGATCTGCTGATCGCGAACGCACTTCTGGTTCAGTACAAGGACGCCTCCTTTGTCCGTATACGCAGGCGCTGCTCCTCTATTGAGATAGGAGCACAGCGTCGCAAGATTCTCCTCGCTCCAGTCACCCGCCATGCCCCAGCTCCTTCAGGTAGGTGGCAATTGCAACATCGAGCCTTGCGGCCTCAGCTGTAATTATTGGTGTTCCACGATCAGCGTAGTCCTTCTTATGTAATTGACTGCCGAAAGGTCCTGTCTGAATACCCCTGCATTCGACGCAAATATCAGCAAGGAGATAGTTTCTCCAATCACCCATCGACGACCACTTCCTCCAACTTTGCCTGAATGAGTGCACCCAGCTCCTCACCCTGCGCAAGCTGCTCGTCCAGCTTTTCCTTGAGCGCTGCGAAGCGCTCAGGAAACGGCTCGCCCTCATCCTTGGCCGCGGCGGTGCCAACATACCGCCCTGGTGTGAGGACATGATTGTGTTCGCGGATTTTCTCCAACGTCGCCGCCTTGCAAAAGCCAGGCACATCCTCATAGTTGCCCGCCTCCGGTTCCCCCCGCCATGAGTGGTAGGTGCCGGCGATCTTCGAGATGTCTTCATCCGAGAACTCCTTCCGGGTCCGATCGACCATGTGGCCGAGCCTGCGGGCGTCGATGAACAGCACCTCGCCGCGCCGGTTCCGACACCTTTTTCCAGAGTTCTTGTTACGCGCCAGGAACCACAGGCAGGCTGGAATTTGTGTGGAGTAGAGGAGCTGACCCGGCAGGGCGATCATGCAATCCACCACGTCGTCTTCGACCATGGCGCGGCGGATATCACCCTCGCCGGACTGGACCGATGACATGGAGCCATTGGCGAGCACTACGCCAGCTGTCCCCTTCGGGGCAAGTGGTGAATGATGTGCTGGAGCCAGGCGAAGTTGGCGTTGCCGACCGGAGGGATGCCGTATTTCCACCTTGCGTCTTCACGCAGGCGCTCCCCGCCCCAGTCGGAGATATTGAAGGGCGGATTGGCCAGGATGACATCGGCCTTCAGGTCCTTCAACGCGTCCTTGTGGAAGCTGCCCTCGTTGTTCCAGCGGATATCGGCGTCGATGCCGCGCACCGCGAGATTCATCTTGGCCAACCGCCAAGTCGTGTAGTTGCTCTCCTGCCCGTAGATGGCGATGTCGCCGATGCGCCCGCCGTGCGCTTCGACGAACTTCTCGGACTGCACGAACATGCCGCCGGAGCCGCAGCAAGGGTCGTAGACCCGACCCTGGTTGGGTTCCAGCATTTCAACGAGCAGGCGCACGACCGAACGCGGCGTATAGAACTCGCCACCACGCTTGCCTTCGGCCCCGGCGAAGCCGCCGAGGAAATACTCATACACGCGCCCCAAAATGTCCTTCGAGCGGTCGGCCTTCTCGTCCATAGCAATGCCGCTGATCAGGTCGATCAGCTCCCCGAGCATGACCTTGTTGAGCGCAGGACGTGCATAGTCCTTGGGCAGCACGCCCTTGAGCGAGGTGTTGTTGGCCTCGATCGCCAGCATGGCGTCGTCAATAAGCTTGCCAATGGTCTTTTGCTTGGCATTGTCCTGGAGGTGTGACCAGCGGGCATCCTTCGGGACCCAGAAGACGTTCTCGGCCAGGTATTCTTCCGGGTCATCCTGGTCTGCGTGTCCATCTTCTATGAGTGTCGCCCATTTGGTTTCGAAAGCGTCGGAGATGTATTTGAGGAAGATGAGGCCCAGAACAATGTGCTTGTATTCGCCTGGCTCTAGATTGCCGCGGAGCTTGTCGGCAGCCAGAAATAGCTTGTCCTCAAAGCCGAGATTTGAGCCGTTGTTGCCCTGCTTCTTCTTTGCTCGCGCCATTGCCACTCCCGGATAAATCTTTCAAATCATCACGTATACATTGAGCATTGACATCCTCCCCGGCCTGAAGAAGCGAACGTCGAGTGCCCACATTATCCTGACCGCAGCTCATTGCATACGCAATCACCACGGTCTACCTTGATGTGGGTCAGCGCGTAGCCTTGAACATTTTTGAAAGCATAGCGCTTTAGTTCCTCGGGACTTGTGTTCGCCTATCCCGATCCCTATTGGGGCTTGGGTTTTCCCGCGTCGTCGAAAGTCCGGTAGTCGCAGGCGGGGAATCCGCTGCACCCCCACCAGTAGGTTTTCGCCTGTCGTTCCTTTGTTCCCCTTGGCTCCCTTCCCTGCTTTCGCCTCCCTGCGGATCAATCCTTTCCGGCATTTGGGGCATGCATGCTCGGTGGACACGGTGACGCCACCGGATAGGTCCGGTTTCCCGTCCTTCCCGTCCGGGTAGGTCGCCCGGCAATCGGGATACCGGCTGCAGCCCCAGAACACCCCCTTACTCCCTTTACGCTTCCTGAGCGCCCCTTCTTGGCACCGGGGACACTGCACGGCATCGATGGTCATTGCGAGTCTTTCCTGGCGCACGCGCTGAATTTCCGCCTGGATCGAGGCGTCAACGCTGCCGATGAAGGATTCATAGTCCAAGTCGTCGGCTTCGATACGCTGCTGCTCGGCATGCCACAGGGCGGTCATATCGGGCCGGACGGCGAAGGGCGGCAGGGCGTCGTGGAACTCCCGTCCGAGCGGGGACGAGACCAGCTGCTTCTGTTTCCCCGTTCCCCGCTCCTCGACATAGCCGCGCTTGAACAGCGTCTCGATGTGCGCATCCCGCGTGGCCGGGGTGCCGATCCCGCCGGCCTCGTCTTCCAGATCAGCGGCCTCGGCGGGGTCCTCCTTGGTCTCGGCGGTATAGAGGCGGTGGTGGTGCTTAATGTGTAGTGATGAGCTTCCTGCTGAACCTTTTTCTTCTTCGATGGGATAATCACACGATCACTACATATTGAGCACTACCGAGGCGGTATAGAGGCGGCGCCAGCCCGGATCGACGACGACCCGTCCCGTCGCCTGGAGCCGGTGTTCAGCGGCCTGGAACAGTATCCGCGTGTTGCGGGACCGCTCCGGCGGGTAGAACTGGGCCAGATAGGCCCTGGCGATCAGGTCATAGATTTTTGCCTGGCTTCCGCGTCGAGCGCGTCCTTGGGGACGTTCTCGGTCGGAATGATGGCGTGGTGAGCGCCCACCTTCTCTGAATTGAACGCCTTGCTTTTGCGCTGCGCGTCGGGCGTGGCCTCGAGGTAGAGACTGGTTAACGCCTGGAGCACGGCGGGGGCTTCTTCATACCGCTCTGCGTTGAGATAGCGGCAATCGCTGCAGTTGTAGGTGATGGCCCGGTACTGGTCCCGGAGCCGTTGGGTGATTTCCAACACCTGCACCGGTTTGTATCCGAACTTGCCCGCTGCTTCGGCCTGGAGCGACAACAGATTGTGGGGCAATGGCGGCGCCGTCTCCTGTTCCTTGGTCTCGGCGGACAGGACCTCGGCGCGTTGTCCCGCGATGGCGACGGCGATCCCCTCGATGAATGCCTTATCAATAACCCGCCCCTTGTCATCGACCGGCGCGTTCTCGGACGGCACATACTTCGCCGCGATCGGTTCCGCGCGGGAATCGAGCGCGATCTCGGCGTCGAGGGTGTAGAACGCCTGTTTGGTATGCGCCTCGTGGGCGCTGTCCACGCGCAAGAGTTCGGTGATCGTCCGTTTTCCGTTGGATCGGGCCGTAGCCGCCTGCTGGCCCGCAGAAGATCGAGCATGTCCACCGTGGCGCTGGTGTGGAGAAAGAGCGCGTTGTCGGCCTGGCACTGGATTCCCGCCGTGTCCTCGATAATCACCAGGCGATCGTCAGGGCACAGGCGGGCGATGCCCGCGATCAGGGCGTTCGCGAAGGTGGTCTTGCCCGATCCCGTGCCGCTCCGGCCTCAGCATCCCGTCCCGCACGTAATCCTCAAGCGAATGGCGAACACGGGCCGTTTGACGACCGGCGGCAACAGGCCCTGGAAGCGGGAGCCGTCGAGAATCAGCTCGCCTTCCACAATCGGCTGCTGCCGATTGACGACGGTATCCAGCGTGCCGGCGATGGTCCCGAGGAGCCACTCGGCGTCGGACTGGCTCATCGTGCCGACCGGTTCCAGGGTCCTGCCGCGCCGCTCGGTCCACAGCCGCCCGTCGCAGTTCAGCATCACCTCGGTAACTAAGCAGACGTGACATACCTATGCACGCCATGACTGCCCAGACCAAACAGGCCGCGCTTCTAGTGTTGGCCGCACTGGCTACCTGCCATGTAGCCGCAGAAGCAGGCCGCATGCGCGTCCTCGACGGGGACACCCTGGGGGTAGGGACAGCGCGAGTCCGGCTGTGGGGCATTGATGCTCCAGAGCTTCGACAAGGCTGCACGCGGGACGGGAAGGCTTACGCCTGCGGGAGCAAGGCCCGCGAAGCGCTCACGCGGTTGATTAGGGGCCAGGACGTGACCTGCGAGGAAGTTGACCGGGACCAATACCGACGCACGGTGGCCCGGTGCACTGTGGGGGGAGAAGACCTGGGAGGACTTCTGGTGCGGGCTGGCTGGGCCTTGGATTACCGCCGTTACAGCAAAGGACGCTATACGACGGATCAAGCCATGGCGAAAGCCAGCAGAGCAGGACTCTGGGCCGGCACGTTCGAGCTGCCTTGGCGGTGGCGATCACTCCACAAGCGGGGTAACCGATGAAAGATCGAAAGCCACGACCCTTGAGCAAGGTCGCGAAGCGCAGCCTGGAAGTTGGCATTGCCATTCCGAGATCGTGGTCGAGTGTAGCCTGACGGGGTTCGTCCGTCGCCTGCAAGACCCGACCAAACGGGTCAAATCAGGACCGAACGGTCCCACCATCCGCGCCTTCAAGGACTAGTTAGGGACTAGTTAGCGCGGCTTTCAAGCGCCCTCATTCGCATGGCCACGACAGTTGATGACCGCACGCTGCAAACCAACACTCAGTTCATGGATGCGGTCGAGTTTTGGCTCACGAAAGCCGAGAACAACCGGTTCCTTTGGAACCAAACCCTCCATCTGAACCACCGCTACTTCGACAGCCTGCAACAGCACGCGGTGCCGCATGAGAAGCCGCAGTTCGTCTCGTGGGCGGCGGTCAAGGGGCAGTTCGGGCCGGAGTTCGGGAGGATGGACTGTTTTTAGGATACTTGACACCTTCAGTAGCCGGAATAATCCTTCCCTAAAAGGAGGAACACCCATGAGTCTCGCCGCGGAAGACATCAGAGCGATCGAGGACCACCTCAAGGGCCGCTTCAGCGAATGGCTGACCGAGCAATCGCTCGGCAAACCGCCGGCGGTCTACGAGATCGAGCTGCGGGAGCGGATGGTGCGGGTCGAGGAGGAACTCAAAAATCAGCGGGAGTTGATCAAGACCGTCCTGGAGCAAATGGACAAG
>JAAUYL010007295.1_pt1 | contig 12069 bp, 9 predicted proteins | sample 7278011 | NCBI WGS metagenome assembly JAAUYL01 (sample SAMN14350225, study PRJNA611818) | marine sediment metagenome | isolation source: surface marine sediment (1.8m) | place: French Polynesia: Moorea | collected 2018-08 | reverse complement strand
CGTACTAAATAAACCAAAAGCCCGAGCCCGACTCGGGCCAAAAATTCCAAAAGCCCGAAAAGCCCGAGCACCGGAACCTCGAGCCCGAGTCGGGCCAGAATTAAATAGTTGTGAAACATCCAGCATCAAATTATGATCAAACTATAATTTTTTTCAGAAATTTCAGACAAAAACTGCCTTTTTACCCTCTAAAAATTATATTTTTCCTCAATTTCTCAGGAATCCCTGCTTTGATGTCGTTTTTACGCTCAAAAATTGACCCTCTGTGCTCGGACCAATAAAAAACAGCCTATATTTATTAAAGCCCGAACGGGCCCGACCCTAGCCCGATCGGGCCAGTTTTTGAGAGGCAAAAGCCCGAGCCCGAACGGGCCGAGTGTCCGGAGCCCGAGCCCGAGACGGGCCGGAAAAAACCCGGCCCGATCCATCACTAGTCGTGAGCGTGATTCTTGAATAGATGAGAAAAAATAAATCAGAATGACCCTCACTTCTGTCAAACCATCTAACTTGGTCAAAATGCAATATTAACCCTAAAACTTAGCAAATAGAAAAAAAACACCCAACTTTTTCAAATCAGTTATTTATAATGCACACTAACTAAATTGCAATGTAATTGTTATTTATTTCCCTGTTTTTTTGTAGCAATCTTTTCTCGAAAACGTCCGCCACGCTCGCCGCGCCATCTCGTGTTAACGAGATGACAAAATAAACAAAAATATCGATGCAAAGATGAATAAAAATATTGTCTTTTGACTTTCGTTGGACCACGTCCATGAAGAAGACAGCACGGAATTCAAATTCACTCCGCGAGGAGCAACTGGCAGATGTCAAATTCAGACAAAAAGGAAAATTGAGTCAGAGAAGGAAGAAAGAAAGTCAGTGTTTCAGAACAGGCAAAAAGCCCGGCTTGACCTCTGTTCCTTTCGGTATAAAATAAATATAAATAGAGTCGGTGCTGCTGGGCGGGGGGATTTTTGCCGGAGTGCAAAAACATTCTTCAGCGCATCATCTGAGATCGACCGGCAGAGCTGAGGAAGAAGAGGAGGAAGGGGGATGGGGAAAATGCAGTTCCCAAGGGAAATTCGGTAAAACCCACCAATGCTGCTTCGCTTGTGCCTCCGCCGCTTTGTTCTGGTTTCTGCCTCAATTTCCGGAAACTTTTGGGCGATGAGAAAGCAGCCCTAGAAAGCTCATTCAATATATATTTTTGAGCATTTAGAGGGGATGCAGCAAACCAATAACACCGCCACCACTATTATTATTATTATGGTGATAACCTAAGACGCAATGTCTTTCTCCCAATAAAGGGGAAGGCCGGGCCGTGAGGAGCAATCGTCTTGCAAGCTGTAAATGGGACTGGGAGTCGCGTTGCGTTGTGTAGCTCGGTATTTTAAAAGTTTTGCGACCGAGAAAAGAAACTACTACTACTGAAATAGGACGCTAGGTGGTGCTTTAGCGAAAAAGTTGGCGTCGTTTTTATGGCGAGCGAACGGGAGCACCACCGGAAGTGAGCGTATGTCCCATAAACTGACTTCCGGTTTGGAGAAGCGCCGTGAAACTAGTTAAACCACTTTAAAAGCTTCAATGCCATCAAGTAAGTAATATCTATCTAAGTATGTACACAGAAAAAAATGTCACGTGCTTTGACGGATGGTGTCACATTTACAATTTATGCACTGCAAGTCATGCATCTATATCTCATGAGAGGACGTGCAAGCCGAAGCAATTGCAAAACACTGTTTAGGTCAAAATATCCTCTTTGAAAAAATTTGAAGACTGCCTGCTAAATCCAAGTATGTTGTTGTTTTAAATCTATTTTAGAGCTGTCCTGATGGAGGAGGGATGCTGTTATTTTTCACTCCATTTTGCCCTTTAACAAAACGCACCTTACACGTGTTATCGTCAAACTGCAATATTCATTAAAAATATTGGAAAAAAGAAGATCCAGGAAAAAAGGTTACATTAAGCTTTTTCGTTTGTTTTGCGAGGTGCGCACTTTTTCCGCGAAAAATGTACTCTTCGGACAACTTTATCACTCCCCAATTTACCATATATTTCGGGGGTCAGAATAGTATAGCGGAAGCCTTCTATTTTCTCCACCGTTTTCATGTAAATTCAACAAAAAGCCAAAACGCGAGTCGATTGAAGCAAATGGCCAGGACAAGATTGCCAAAAAGACTACACCCTAAAAGTAGACTCACGGCAAATAGTGTCGTCAAAAAAAGGGGGTCACAAAAACAAAGCGATAAAGGTGTGCAGCACTGACACAATCTTTCTTTTGCAAGATTTCCGTACAAACGAAAAAAATATGGCCGCGTACTTACATAAATAATTATTGAAGCAAGATCGATGTCAGGTCTAACCTTTAAAAAACTTCTTGTTCTCTGGAATCGACAGGTAGGTAGGTGTATTTAGTGCAATCGGTTTTAGATAGAGTTGTGAGTGCGGGAGAAATTGTGTTTGCAATTGAAAATTGAACTTCGGCCCGACGGAAATGCATTTACGCTCACACATTCACAGATCCAATTTAATTTCAGGAACCAAACCATGGCTCATACGGGTAGTTCAACCGTTTGTCCACCGCCTTGTCGTGGCGCCACCGTCGATATCGACTTGAGCGTCACGCCGTTCCGCCGTTGGCGGAAATCGCATTTTCCGCCGGTTACCGGCGGAATCACCGGCACGACCCGGCGGTATTCCTCCGGACCGTTGCCCATTTCCCCACTGGCCAACAGATCTCTTGGAGAGTTTGCTCGACCACGGTAATACTAATTTCCTCGTTTCCTCATTTTTGACCGTGATTCTTGTAGGAAACTTGATGCCGTCCTTAAGGTTTATCCGGCGGACATGCCTCTGTCCAGCTTTTGCCAAATTGATCCCAACAATGTTAATGTCGAGGATGAGAATCTTCGCGAAAAAGTGATAGTGGCCCTCCATGCCGCCCGAGCTTGCTGCGTCAACTTGGAGGTAAGAATAAGAACCAACGATGCAATTTCTGATAAACCGGTTAATTCAGGGGGTTATTTATTGATGACAGTGTCGGAAACATAAATCAAAACGCTGCCGTGAAGAAAATGAGGATTCTCTGCTTTGCTAAAAGGGGGCGCTGTTTGTTTAGAGAAAGCTCTACAGATGCTGCCATCTTTACAGCGCGTCCGGAACTAAGTTGGAATATACTTATAAACTGAGTGGAAGCCTTGTCCTTGCAATTTAAAGAGGGAAATCTTTTATGAATGCAGTTCATTTCCTAAGTTTGCGAAACATAATGGACTCTTTTGTACTTTGGAGAGGCCACACATGTGCTTTTGCAGTGGAGAAGGAAAGGTCGTGGACACTTATATAATGAAAGATGTATTTCCAGTCTCCTCTCTTATTCGAGATGTCGACAGCGAAATTCCCAAAGTGTTTAAAGTTCGCTTCGCTTTGAAAAAAGTTCACGCAACCGAGCTATGCACGTTGACGTTCAGGGGGAAGTCCCTAGGGAGGTCGACAGGGCTTTCACCTTGAAAAATGAAATTGGAAAAGCAACCAAAATGCAGTCAAGCAAAAACATGTAATCGTTTGTCTTGAGACAAAAAAATAAACACACGAATCGAAAAGTTTGACTGCATTTATCAGGCATCAGGCCTGCCCTTTCTTGACATCAGCATCGCCAAAAAGAAACAACAAGAGTGAAGAAGTTAGCAAGAAGTTTTTCGTCTCCTGCTTCGCCAGGTGGCACCAACATTAAAGTTCCATTTTCCTCAGAAACTGCGTACAAAAATACAACCACACGAGAAAGCTCATTTTACAAAGTAGGCTGGAGAAGGCCTGATACCAAAAAAAAGAATGGGAAACAACTGGAAACAGAAAAAAAGAGGAAGCAAACGCGAGGTCGGCGACTTCTGAGGCCAAAGCCTTTAAACATCTGTCCAGGGCAGCAGCACACAGCATGCATATCTGGCATTAAACATACGGCACGCAAATGTAACCTAACTTCAAAGGAAGGCCTGGCTGCTTTTTCAATTTTAAAAGCGGGACTACAGTAAAGATACGACAAAAAGCCTACATGTACGTAAGTAAGCTGTAGTTTAGAAACGAGACGGCAATTTTGAGCTGGATGTTCTCCTCATACTCTCAGGGTACAACTTTTCAGACACGCGCCGTGCTACAACTAACAACAAAGTTTATTTGCCTACTTTGTGCCAGATTATATATTCTGCATCTCTTTCTCAAGTTCTATAACATAACGATGTAGGCAGGTAGGTTAGGCCTCGCTCAAGCTCTCGGCTTTTGTGGTTTGCGTTCGCCTATAATGAATTATTTATTTGTAAGTAAACAGGCCCTGGATTAAGGCATCACAGCAGAAGCTAATGCGCTGCCTGGCAGTTCGTTCTTTTTTCTTTTCTTAAGTATTTTGAGGTTTCTTGCCTTTACAAGATTTGTATGATTCTTTGTAAAACGGTTGTACAAAATAAATGGAGGTTGTCATTTTGCTTCTCAAAAAGGTATTTTGGTTGCGACGGAACGGCTGTCTATATTTATCCATCCAACCCAAAAAGCTTGTTAGCGGTAAAACCATTATTTTTAGGCGTTTGCTTTTTAGAAGCCATAATAGCTCTCCCGATTATTTATTATATTAAAGTAGATGTTCACTCTTTGTGTAAGCAGCTTTCTCCCTCCAGAAAAGGGGCCACCTGTTGATACAAGGGGGAACCTAAAAGACTTACTTACTTACTTTAAGGGGATCAAGATTAGAGAGAACGTGGATAGTGTTCTTTACAAAAAATATATCTTAGATACATATGTAGTTTGCCACTTTTGATTTGGTAGAAAATTGTTGTCTGTGGTTAAACAAATTAAAATACATCTTTGATTTATCGAAGCCCTGGCATATAGGCATTGAAAAGAGAGCTACACTTTTGGTGAAAGGAAGAAAGTGTCATCTACTTTCTGGTTCACTGAATCGTAACAAAGGTGGCGCCTATCGTAAAAGACGTGGTTGGTGAGAGATCTGTGTGATATCAGCTGTCTCGTTTGTATCAATCTGCTTCACTGACGAGGTTTCAAGAAAGAAAAATAGAATCAAAATTCGTGGCATTAAGGTACATTTTGACCTGTCTTTCAGTTTGCTTCCACTTTCCAGGTGTATTTTTAGATCCAAGCAACTAACTGTCAGTGTGCAAAAAATATAGAAATGGCGGGCGAAAAGGCAGGAAAAAATACAATATTGGCCAATTTTTGGCAGTGGCCTCCAAGGTATAAATAAAAAAGGTCTCTTATATTGTAGTCCCTCAATATATCAAATATACTATAAGCTTCTGTTTCTTGTCGTGTTGACCTTATCGGGGGTCAGAATCAGGCCACAGAGAGAGAATCCTACATAAGTCGTTTAATAGCTTATGCACACAAGCAAGTTATTATGGGGCATATTGGTGAAAGCACATAAATATCTAGATATCTGGTATATATCGTACTCTTGTCTCGACTTTCTCGATGCATCAATTCTGGCGACGTTTGATTTCTTCATCCACTTATTTGTGAGAGGTCCCTCTCTTCTCCTCGCTCTCAGCTCCAAGGCATGCCTACCAGCGACGACCTCCGTTCGAGGCCGTGAGGCTGCGAAGCTGCCACCACCACCATCCTCGATCCATGCTAACCTCCATCTGCTTACTTACTTACTATAGTGTTCTATACTTTTCTACTCTGTGTAAGTATATCCACCTAACTCTTGGTTGAGTCGAGAACTATAGCTATAGCTTGGTGTGCACAAAATGTGCCTGCTGTTACATATTTAGTCCTCCTCTTCCTTCTTTCCTCGCTGGCTGCAATAGTTTTTCTTTTATGTATTTTGGAGACTTTTCAGTCTTCCTTTTGGTTTGTTTGTTGGACTGTCTGGTAAGTTGTACTTTGCCAGCCCAGCCACATAAAATAATAAGACACCTGTTGATTCCTATATTAGGTATCTAGTTGTAGAATGTCCAGATGTAATCCCCACCACCTGCACAGGTGGTCATTTGTTTGTTTTCTGCCAGACAGGTGTTTTAGCGTTGTGGCAAGGCCTACCACTATGTTATTGGTAGAAGACAGAGGCAAGACTGGAAGCATAACGAGCAGTGGAAGACTTTCCAAATTGTGTGTATCAAACTGACGGCAGCGCCCTCTATCTCCATATACTGTATAGTACAACAGTTGAGAGTTGAGTGAGCGAGCGAGCTGAACATGTAGTAAGTACGACGGTAAAAGGCATTTTCTCTGTCGAGTGGTGTGGTGTTTCTATTACAAACATCGCAAGAAGAGCGAAGCTTGCACACCTTCTTTCACCATTGCTTGCGTCAGTTCAGTTAGGCCTAGCGGGTTCGCCGGCAAGGAGGCCGAAAAAATCTGAGGCTTCTCGCGACCTCCTCTTTTTTTTGAGGTTGACTTTGTGTGTGGAGTGTGCTTTTTTATTACGAATCTATCTCCCAAGAGTGTTTAATAAAATGGCAAGGGAAAAACCCAATAATGCTGTGCTTACATATTACAATTGCCTAAAAAGTTGTGCAACATGTGGCGCTGCAACGAATTGAAATACTAAACCACAAAGGCAAAGTACTCTGCTTTCCCAGCGGTCTTTCTCATAATCCAATATAAAATCTTTTTGTATGAAGACATTTTCTAGGGTTTTACTTACGTTCTACTCTTCAAAGAAACCAGCTAAAGGTCAAAGTCAAACGCAAAGGCCTTGCTTTGCTTTTCCAAATAGACTTTTAGAGCTAGGCCTTCCTTGCAAGTTGCAAGTACAGTTAATGAAATGACGGCCTTGGTCGAGGGTTTCGGCTAGAAAACTTTTTTCAGTCGACTCCGAACCCGTGAAAAAGTTTTGCAGTTCTTCACCAACAGCTCCACTGCCACGCTCTGCCTCTGCGTTCGGCTTGCCTGATTTTGACATTTTGTCATTTTCCGATATTTTAAGGGGGAAAAGGTGGGGCTGGTGGACGACAGTTGCTATATTTTTTCATTTTTAGCAAGCCTAACGCGGGAATATGTAAACAAACGAAAAATCAATTTATGATCTTTGACACTTTGGGTAAATACACAATTTCGCTATGTTTGCCTTCTTTGAGAAAGCTTTTTCATGGGAAAACATTTTTAAAACATCAGAATGAATGATTGAGGGCAGAAATGTAAACTTTCCGAAAATTACAAAACACATATAAACTCAACTGTCTATCAACATGCTGGAAAGCTTGAAAAGCTTTCGAAAAACACAAGTACTATTTTCGAAAAAAAATACGAATCTGTAATATCTTTAGTGTACACGTACGAAGCTCACTACTCTGCCTCGTGAATGAATATTTGCTGATTGAAAAAGTAATACCCAAGTAAGTTATAGTATCAACTTTTTTGCTCCTCCACTCCCTCCGGAGTGTAACTTAATTGGACAGGCCTTTTGGAAAGCAGAGAGAAATGGATTTGCAGACTATAGACACGATGGGTTGAAGAAATTGAGTAAGTGAGAGCCTATTTTTTTCTCTCGTGCACTTGACAATAATTGCAACAAGACGAAGAGAAGTGACAAAAACGAAACAACTTGTCATTGACGGCGATTCGGAAGTGCATCCCAATCCATTAAGAAACTCACCCTTTTTTTCTACACCAATTCCCAAGTACCTGCGCTCAAAACATTAACCGAAATACCCTTATCAAAACCTGTGAAATTACCTAATTACACTGTCATTAACATCATCATCATGTTTGATCGAAAAAGCAGCGTTGTCTTCGAGGGAAACATTCCCGTGAATATGAGGAGGGGAAGTTCGACAATGACTGTCTTGCTGACACCCATGGACAAGAGTCATGAACAAGGTCTGGACTGCTTGTCCGGGGACAAGATTGAAGCCATCGACGAGGAGGACGACGAAACAGGAAGTGATGTGACCGTTCTGGATCACGGAGCAGCTGAGACCCGGCGGTCTTCCGGTCCGGCCTCGGTTCACTCGTCCACCCATACGCTTCAGGTGCCGCAATATCTCGGCGACTTCCACCACTTTGTCGGCGGATCCCGCCGGCGTAACAACTCGTTCGACCTCGACCTCGAGCTTCGGCGGAGATCCTTGTCTTGCTTACCCGAGCACCAGACCTCGTCCTCGACGAGGTCGAGCGTCGGCGACATTGTGACCCCGCTGCGCCGGTCATCAGCTCCCTACTCTTCGGCACGCCGGTCAAGCAGCGGCTGGGGTCCAATCTGGGAGTTGCGTAAGCAGTTTCTCCACCATCGCCGGAGGCAGTCTTCCGAAGATTTTGGCCAGGTGGGATTTGAATTACTTTTTGGTTGAAAAGATAAAAAGCTTTTAACAAAAAAAAGGGTATCATTGTGCTGTGTGTGCGTGGCCACAACTTTCGAGTCCATTTCCAATCCCAATTCAATGCGCTGTGGAGAAGTAATTATAGGGGAAAAAGGGAGCGAAGCGAGGAGGAGGGAGAAGCTTTTACGTATCAACGGAGATAAATGTTAGCTATCTACTTTCTTTCTGCCTGCCAAGCGACGGGAAAGGCCTTTCAAATTAAAGTCTTGATGCGAAGCGAAGCTATACAATGAAAATGGTAGTGGTGCGTCAGTTTCATTAATGAAGAAAAGTTGGAAGTTTCAACGCAGCATAAAACCCGTCGACCAACACAAAAGCGTTCTGCTTTTACGAATATACTTTTTAGAATCTAAAAAGTATATCTATTTTGGACTAGCAATTGATAGTCATCCAAATATGAAATCCATTAACAGTTGAGCAAAAGCCTCGAGAAAATGATGCTTCTGTTTTCGGAACGGCTTAATAGATGGCGCTGACTCTCTCTTCTCTCAAAATATTTCCCCTGGTAGCAGCGCCCTCTATTAGAGCTTTTGCAAAACTTCCTGAATAGTGGTCAAAAAACTTTAAAACCATTACAATTCACACGTCTAAGTCAAAGTTTATCCATTTGTGTTGCATAACAGTCGAAACAATTTATTCCAGAGTTAATGCATAGATAAAGCCACCTTTTCTTAGCTTTCAAATTCACTTTCTTTGGTGAAGGATGTGGAAGTCCCATGGGACTGAGCACAATATATTTCCAGTACAGCAAACTCTTTTCTTGGTATTGAAAGAAAAATCACAATGGAAATCCGTGATTTTCAACCTTGAAATTCTTCCTTATTTCAACTATCCATCACTCAATTGATGTTTAGTAGTAAAGAAAACTTCACTCTTGGCCATGAACGTGAAATAGTTTGAATGTCAAAACTCAAAGCTGTTTCTCTTCTTGACTTCGAGCTTTGAGCATCTAAAAATAGGCATTCAAAACAAACATTGGACAGAACACCTTAGTCACCAAGCATCAATTTACATAGCTGCTTCACTCTTTACTCTTTTGAAGTAAATCTGTAAATCGAATTTAAGTCTAGTATTTTTCGCGGAAAAACTGTTTCTGCTGTACTTTCCAGTAAGTTAGCAATTAGCGGTCAGCTTTATCGTGACGTCCCGTTAAGAAAGAAAGAGAGGGTTTGCAATGCAAATAAACTTTTTGTGGGCTCGGCCTGGTATTTACTTTGCTCGCTATTTATTTTTTGCGCACGAGAGTCTCGAGACCATTAAAAATTGCAGTCAGAATCGTCCTGGCAAGCTTTCAAAATTCCTTACGCCCGACGTTTGTAAGCCTCTTGCGGCGGCGAACTGTTTCTTGAAGTAAATACGTAGCCGTAATGTTTCACTTGAAGCAAGTTTCACGAGAATTCATCCAATTAGATTTTCAAATCTTAATTGGCTACCTCCTTCGGTAATTCAAAGAGCTTGAATAGCATATTCGTACACTTGTTTTAAACGGTAAAAATCTACCAAAAAAACTAAGCATATTTCTGACGTCTGTAAAAAAGAGCAAGTACGTAACATAATCAACTTCTCGGTTCACTGACTTTTCGTGCCTGTGAAACTGAAAAATGAGTAGAAAACATAGGCTTCAAGACAGTCGCAGTCGCAGTATTTTTTCTACCTTGACAATTATTTAACTTTCCAGGGATTGTTTTGAAACTCCAAATTCATTGGCATACAAAACTATTTTAATATCAGCTTTGAAAAGTTTGAGTAGATATTAGAAATTCAATCCTTTTTGGCAGTGAAATGAATAGAAAAGCAGAAAACTTTCTCATCACTCTCCGATTTTTGCGAAAAAACGACGCTCGTACAACGTCTGCAGGTGACACGGTTAGAGATAAGTTTGTAAATAAATACTGAGAAATGTTCTCTCGAGAAGAAGAAGAAGAAGCTGAGAGTAACATTAGAAAGCACTAGCAATTTGAGTTGAGGCCCCCTGGAAGTGGAAGTGTCTTGTCCTGAGCGTTGGCGTTGCTGTCAACGTTATAATTTGTTTTGGAAGCTCGAGTACATTAATCTCATGATGTTCTCAAGAGAGAGGGAGAAAAAGGGTAGATGCGCATTAAAATTGCATTATTGCATTTAAAAGGCCTATGTCTATATGATGGAGGGGATTGCTGTCCATATGGCGCAATCTATGGTTTACATTCCTATGTCAATGTCATTCAGTATAGAGAGTGAAAACGTGGGCGAGCTCTCTACTCTCTCGTGTTACGCGTCGAGCAGCAAAAGGAACGTAGAATGTAGATCTTTCACTCAGTTGAGCACCGGCTCCCGGAGGTGTGAGAGGGAAATGTTTTGAGACACTTGGATCATCTTTTACGCTATGAAGAGCATCTAGTGTGAGAACCTTCGACCTTTGTTGTCCTTTAGTTCGTAGTGAAGTGTAGTGGTGACAAGAGGACCCTGATCAAAATCAACAACCGGCAATGTCTTAAAAAGAGAATCACTGAATCCAAGAGTGTATTGTGTGTAGTTTTACAGTCTGGCTGAGTCTGGAAATCAATTGAGCTCGGGCTGACAGAGAGAAGAATATCCTTCCTCTAAGCAAATTAGATTTCCAAAAGGCGGATATCTGTTGTGTTGTTTTTATACGCTGATTTGAATCTGAAAAGATACCTCTGCTTCCTTTTGTTTTCTGTGCTTTCCTTGAGTAAGCACTTTTACAACTGCCTTCGGTCGAAATATGCATATTGAAAAAATAAAGGGAGAAAAGAATCTGAGGCGGCTTCAAATCTGTCTCACTCTGTTACTGGAATGTAGACATGAACTCCCTCTAGAAAAGCAGAAAGAACTTAGAAGGAAAATTGCAATTTTTCCAAACTTTTCTGTGGGCATCAGCAAAGCAAGTAATGGCAAAATTCCTTTATTTGGTTGACCATTTGTTGATTGAAGCTAGAGGAGGAAAAGGCTGCAGCCTCTAAAATCCGAGGTCGTGGCTCTGAATGAAAAGTTAATTAGTCGGAAATGAAACAAACTTTTCTGCAATGCCTCCCCTCAAAAAGAGTGGCTAGCTGTTGAAAGCATGATTCCCCAGCCTTGCACAACATCGGTCTGTCTGCTTAATAATTCATTAAAGAAATAGAGAGAGATAGAGAAACACAACTACTTACTGTACAAGGAAGCTTTTCGCCACGCTCGAGTAAAGAATGCTCTTTTGTAGAAGAGAGGAAACAGGCCCAACATGGATCTGACTTGAGCTGAAGGCCTTCCAAGTTTTCCCAGTCCACGATCAGCCAAGCTAAAGAATCTATATCTATTGATAGTACTTAGGAAAGTTTGAGTTTTTTCGGCCACAGCCTCAAACTGCACTTGTATTCATAAGATGAAGAAGGAGGAGGAGGCTAGGCTGCAACGCTAAGATTAATGTCAGAGACTTATCTTTCGAGTGCTTGACTTTTTGGGGCCAGGCATTAATTCATGCTTTTAAGGGAAAACTGTTGCTCGATTTCTATTTTCTTTTTTTTGAGAACAGATGATGTTGGGCGCAGGGATTATGTGAACGCGCCATTAGCCTCGAAATGGAAGCCACAAACATTCATTTATAGTGGCAAGATACAATAAGATATGGCCAGCTGCGATGTTTTCGTTTGATTTAACCAATTGCACCTTTTATTTCCCAATGGGGAAAATACGTAAAATGAATCTTGGTACAAAAGACGAGCATTTGTCTCTGTTACACCGAATCGTATTTGACAGTCTGGAT
>JAAUYL010073300.1_pt1 | contig 12078 bp, 8 predicted proteins | sample 7278011 | NCBI WGS metagenome assembly JAAUYL01 (sample SAMN14350225, study PRJNA611818) | marine sediment metagenome | isolation source: surface marine sediment (1.8m) | place: French Polynesia: Moorea | collected 2018-08 | reverse complement strand
TGAAGTTATGAAAAAAATTAACTCCAGAACATACTTTAGTAAAGAAACGCAAAAATATTTAGATGAAGTAATGGAATGGATTTTAGATAATCCAGCTAATCAAAAATGGTTGTAACATTCGGGAATGAAAGGTGGTTCAACAGCATTCGTTCTGACAAAAGCCTTATCTGCTAGAGATCAACAAGGAAATCAAACTCAAATGGCTTATTTTTTTAATGATTTAGAAATCATAGAAAATACAAGGCTAAAAATCAGTATGAACGAATTTGAGCGGAATATTTTGACAAATCAAGAATTTAGAGATCGAGTCAAAACTGAATTGATGAATTGAATTTGATATTGTTTCCAAAAATTTTGCAGCAAATACAGAGGAAATGAGTCGCGACTCATTTCCTCTCTAACTTCCTTTTGAATACAAAGCACAAAAACGACTACATTTGTTGGGAGTATTAATTACCCATAACATCAATTTTTTTTTTCTTATAGAAGAAATAAATGATGATTATAATTAAGTTGATTTATCCTCAGAGTTTTAATTTTACTCCCTTGAGTCTCAATTAATTAATCTACTGCGCTCAAAACTGCTGTTGGCTTTGAAGAAGACTTTAGTCTTTGAGGTAAAGTAAGTGATTTTACTACAGACTGTTCAGTTTTAGTAATTGAAGAATAAGGACCTTCATTTATTTGTAGGCGATCGCAAGGTACTGTATCTGATAAAATAGAACTGGCCATCATACCTGTATGAATCTCCATACAAGCACCGATAACTGCTTCAAATACTAAGCGTTGCCCTGGAAAGACAACTCTTTCAAAATACCAATTGGGTACATTACTAATTTTAGCTATCTGGATTTGACTTGTGGCATTAACGTAGCAACAGAGAATTTGATTTGAACTATTGGATGGTAAGGGATCAAGAATTTGTGCCATAGTTAATCTTTGAAAAGTTTTTGCTTTATACAAATTTAGTTATATTAACAAGTTAACACCAACTGATCCCTATCAGTTGTAATCTTGAATACCGAGTTTTAGGTTTCTCATCACATGATCAATATAAATCTTCACAAGGTCTTAAGGCTTTCTTAAGACATGATTAATATTATCGCAAATTTTTAACTTTTTCTTTAATTTGTGCTATAGCATCAAATTATACAGACAATTTGAATTCAAACTGCTTTTAGCTAGGAATACAAGCTAATTTACTTTTATTAAGATGGCGTATAAAAATTTTAATAAAATTCAAGATTAAAATTAAATAAGTCCGACATATTGGTCATATTTCTTAAAAAAGGATTTACAAAACGTTGTATTACACAGATACTATGGAAAACAAAGTTCTTTATGTTCGTCTCCCATGTAATCCCATTTTTCCTATCGGAGTTGTTTATTTAGCAGATCATGTCCACAAACTCTTCCCAAAAGTAGAACAAAGGATATTCGATCTGGGGGCCGTACCACCTCTAGACTATAGAACAGCCTTAGATAATTGTATCGATAAGTTAAGACCAAACCTATTAGTATTCTCCTGGAGAGATATTCAGATATATGCACCTGTCGGAGGTCGTGGAGGCAACCCTCTGCAAAACGCCTTCGAGTTTTACTACGCGAAAAACCCTCTGATTAAACTGAGGGGTGCAGTGGGAGGCCTGCGGTTAGCTGCTTCCTATTACACGGAACTCTGGCGTAACATAGGACTAATTAAACAGGGTCTAAAAAGGGCCAAAGTTTATCGACCAGAAACTCGTGCAGTAATTGGTGGTGGAGCAGTCAGTGTCTTTTATGAACAACTGGGTCGTAGTTTACCTACTGGTACTATTGTATCTGTCGGGGAAGGAGAGGTCTTATTAGAAAGACTAATTCGAGGAGAAGATTTTAGGGATCAACGATGCTATGTGGTAGGAGAAACATCACCGCGCGATCGCATGATTCACGAAGCACCAGCTTCTATTGAGAAAACTGCCTGTGACTATGACTATATCAATAGCATCTGGCCAGAATTTGTATATTACCTCCAAGACCAAGACTTCTACATTGGGGTACAAACAAAACGCGGTTGTCCCCATAACTGTTGTTATTGTGTCTATACAGTTATTGAGGGTAAACAAGTCCGGATCAACCCTGCTGATGAAGTAGTTGCAGAAATGAAGCAATTGTATGCTCGCGGTATTCGTAATTTCTGGTTTACTGATGCTCAGTTTATTCCTGCTCGGAAGTATATTGGTGATGCTGTGGAGTTATTACAAAAAATCCTTGATGCAGGGATGGATGATATTCATTGGGCAGCATATATTCGCGCAGATAATCTTACTCCCCAATTATGCGAGTTAATGGCAAAAACTGGGATGAATTATTTTGAGATTGGCATTACCAGTGGTTCTCAAGAACTTGTCCGCAAAATGCGAATGGGTTATAACTTACGGGTAGTATTGGAAAATTGTCGAGATTTAAAAGCTGCTGGTTTTAATGATTTAGTTTCAGTTAATTACTCTTTTAATGTAATTGATGAAACTTATGAAACGATTCGGCAAACTATTGCTTATCATCGGGAACTAGAGAAAATATTTGGAGCTGATAAAGTAGAACCTGCTATCTTCTTTATAGGGTTACAACCTCATACTCATTTAGAAGATTATGCTCTTGAGAAAGAAATCTTGAAACCTGGATATGACCCTATGAGTTTAATGCCTTGGACAGCTAGAAAGTTATTATGGAATCCAGAACCTTTAGGTGCATTTTTTGGTGAAGTTTGTTTAGAAGCTTGGCAAAGAAATCCTAATGATTTTGGTCGTGAAGTTATGGCTATTTTAGAAGAAAAATTAGGTTGTGCTGAACTGAATGAAGCTTTAAGTGCGCCTATTGTATCTGAGAAAAATCAAAAACATTTAGCAAGAGTTAATTAATAATTAAAAAGGTGCGTTACTAGCGCATCTTTTATATGAATCGGTAATTTTTACTTACTTAACAAGAACACATAATTTAACGGAAAAAGTGGAATAAAAACAGAGATATTAGGATGATAGTGATACTTATATGTATGATAGCAATAAAGATTCCAGTATTTATCGCTCCTACAAATTTATGATAAACTTTAGTTTGCTTAAGTTGATATTGTATTGTTTTTTTGATTAGTGTGAGACCAAAAATATCAAGATATTTTCTAATGTATGTAAATTTTTATTTTTGCCGTAATCTATGATGCAAGGAAACAGAAAAACTAAACAATCCAGCTACTGATACCAGAATGTAAGCTAGTATAATTACTGTGTTATCAATTCCCTCTAATTCAAGCCCTACCACACCAAGAAATAATAACAAATTATTTGTTAGAGTTTTCCATGTTTTATTTCTGATATGGTGATAATCTTTCTATTGAATTTATAAGTCTTTAAGAATAGCCTCCTTTGAGGTAGCATCTTAGCTCATAATTGCTTTTTCATATCAAATTACTTTAAAGGAGAGGCTTTAAACCTTAATTATTCGGTAAAGTAGGGATGTTCCATGGAAAGTCTCTACAAAAATATTTTGTTTATAACTGATTATCCAAACATGATTTTATTGAGTAAATATGCTATACTACAAGTTAAAATAAGATGGGTAATTCCGTGAGTTTTAATCTAGGTTGAAAGAAAGATAAATTCAGCCAAAATACAGTCTTCAAGTAAATTTTTGTAAAAATAAACCCTAAAATATTCACATTTTACCTTGATCCCTCTAGAGAATAATTACGAAATAATACGAGCTTCAAACAAATATTACAACTACAGTCAAGTTAGGTAAGAACAAGCTAGAGTAAAAGTGTAAAGGAAAAAAGTTTGAACAACAAATAAAGAGGTGGGATTATGAATATTTTCAAATCTATAGAAGAGGCTGTTGTTTATATCTCAGAAGCTATTCGTCGCATTTTTGGTCCTAGTGATGATATGTATCCAGTGATTGGTGTACAACCTTTTGAAGGAGACCCTTATCAAGGACCTATTTGGGCAGATTAGTCGTTAGCTCGGAGTAATTTGGAAGATTCAGAGTAATCTTAACTACGCCCCTATTAATTGCCTCGCGCACTATGCTTTTTCAGTGACGACCTCAATGAGATTACCTAGTCTCCAAAAGAGTAAAGGAAAAAAGTTTGAACAACAAAAAAGAGGTGGGATTTATGAATATTTTCAAATCTATTGAATACACCATTGTTTACATCGCAGAAGCTATTCGTCGCATTTTTGGTCCTAGTGATGATATGTATCCAATGATTGGTGTACAACCTTTTGAAGGAGACCCTTATCAAGGAACTAGTTGGGCAGATTAGTCGTTAGCTCGGAGTAATTTGGAAGATTCAGAGTAATCTTAAATCTTAACTACGCCCCCATTAATTGCCTTGCGCACTATAGTTTTTCAGTCACGACCTCAATGAGATTACCTATTCTCAAGCGGTTAAGAAGATAATTATCTTCTGTGTTGCCAGTAGAAAAATCTACTCTAATACCAAGCTTGAAAAGGATGATTGAAGTAAACATTCCCTGCAAGGGGGCGTGCCTCTTTCAGAAGAACTCCACTATTAGATGAAAAATATAGGTGTTTGTTCTTAATACCAACAAAAGCAATAAATAGTTAACAGTTTAAAACCCCATCTCTCAGCAAAGATGGGGTAAATTTGTTCTAATAATTTGATCAAGCCAAAACAATTGTAGACATCTTGTAGATAGTTGAGGTCTAAACCTAAAAAAATTGATTTAGGACAAAGCAAAGAGCAGCACTACCTAACGGTACAGTCAAATTATCCAGACCAATTTTTGATAAGGTCTCTAATAAAGTAGCAGCTAACGCCACCGGAATAGCAACTACCCAAGTTTGCCAAATATTGCCTTGAACTGCTAAAAGAATTAAACTGCAAACAGTATAGCTAACTAAACACATCGTTAGGGAGCCTTCCCAACTTTTCTTCATGCCCCAGACTTGATAGGGATGTTTGCCAAAATTTTGACCAATAACAGCAGCTAAACCATCACCCCAAGCCATAATTAAAATACCAAGGGCAGCATATTGAGGTTGTTGGATAGACCAAAACCAACCGATGAGAATACCAATACTAACTGCGTAGAAAAATGTTCCTAAACTTTTGCGCCCCACACTATTAACACTAGGAAGAATAGGTAGTTGGTAAGAAATAAGGGCGATCGCTGCGGAGAGAATTCCCGCAGTAATACCTACCCAGGCTGGAATTTCCAACCACCAAGCTAATAGAATTACATTACCTGTGCCAATATGAACGACCTTTCGCGATATCTCTGGGTCTACTTTGGCAAAACGGTTAAGTGCTTCGGCAAGGATTAAAATAATTCCTAACCATGCTCCGACTAGGGAAACTTGGAGCCAAATATTGGGAAATGTACTGATGATAGACACTATAAAAGAAAAAAAACGTTGCATAATCAAGATATGAATTATAAATATTAAACTCTTTGTTACCATTCCTTTCCTATTGAGAACTACTCCCTACCCCCTACTCCCTACTCCCTTGATAGACACTATAAAAGAAAAAAAACGTTGCATAATCAAGATATGAATTATAAATATTAAACTCTTTGTTACCATTCCTTTCCTATTGAGAACTACTCCCTACTCCCTACTCCCTACTCCCTATTCCCTTGATAGACACTATAAAAGAAAAAAGGCGTTGCATAATCAAGATATGAGATCAAATCTGGTAGCATTGGTGTAATTAGACAAGGAGTTAGGAGTCAGGAGGGGGAAAGAATTTAGAAAGATTTGGCAATGATTGAAGATGGAACATTTGTTCCGACTACCTCCTCTGCAATTCCTCACTTCCCCACTCCCCTACTCCCTACTCCCTACTCCCTACTCCCTTATTTTTAAAATTACGAAGTAGCTCAGTTGCGTGGTGACTTTCCAATGGTTTTGAAAACCAATATCCTTGTCCTTTGTCACACTGAAATTGCTTAAGTTTTTGTATTTGATCTTGGTTTTCTATTCCTTCAGCAATTACTTCTAAACCTAAATTATGAGCTAATGCAATAATTGCACTGACAATTTTTAACGCTTGACCACTCGTATCCGAGTCTAATCTACTGACAAAAGAACGGTCAATTTTCAGAGTATTAATAGGAAACTGATGTAGATAACTTAATGATGAATAACCTGTACCAAAATCATCTATTGATAATTTAATATTTTGATTTTTCAGTTTATTCAACTTTTGAGTAGCTAAACTAACATTTTCCATAATTACAGTTTCAGTAATTTCTAGCTTCAAGGAATTAGGTTGACAATTCGTTTCTTGTAAAATTTCCTCAATTTCTTCTGCTAAATTTGGTTGTGAAAGCTGCTTACTAGAAAGATTGACACTTATGGTCAAATTGGACGTAAGAAATTCACAGTTAGAATTATATACAGAGCAAGTAGAAGCAGATTTGCCATTGCCATTTTCTTTGTGAGATAAAGAGTTAGACATCAGGGATATTTTTGGAGTGTTATTTGTTGCTAATTTCTCATTGTACTGTGTATATTGACAGTTAAATTCTTGCAGCCAAATAGTTAATTGATGACAAGCAGTTCGCAATGCCCACATTCCTAGAGGAATAATTAAGCCTGTTTCTTCTGCTAGAGAAATAAATTTTCCTGGAGAAATCAAGCCTTTAGTGGGATGATGCCAGCGTACCAAAGCTTCAAAACCAGTAATTTGACCTGTAAATAGACAGATAATTGGTTGATAATTTAAGCGAAATTGAGAATGAGCTGGATTTTGTTTAATCATTTCTATGGCTCGTCGCAGATCGTTTTCCAGGTCTAATAAAGATATAGCTTGGCTGTGCATTGTTAAATCAAACACCTCATACCTTGCTTTACCTAAAGCTTTAGCCCGATACATAGCAATGTCTGCATCTCGCAGTAAGTCTTCCGGGTTATTGTAAATAGGACAAATATCAAGCTGATTTCCATCGGCACTATCGGCAAAATTTCCACGACTGCCAACAATGCCAATACTTGCTGTAGTAAAGACTTCATTCCCTTCAATATATACAGGTTTTGCCAGTTGTTGATTGATTTTCGCAGCTACTCTGGTAGCATAGTTAATATCGGGTGGATACTCTAGTAAGATCGTGAATTCATCTCCTCCTAATCTCGCCAGAGTATCTGAAGCTTTGATACAGTTCTGTAGTCGCTTGCCGATCGCTACTAATAGTCGATCTCCTATAGTATGTCCCAAACTGTCATTAATTATTTTGAACCGATCTAAATCTAGAAAGAGAACAGCAAACTGATAATCTGAGTATTGTCTAGACCGACGTAATGCTTGCCTTAGTCGGTCAAAAAACAAGGTACGGTTTGGTAAACCTGTCAGTGCATCGTGAAGCGCCTCATAAACAAGTTTGGCTTGTGTTTGTTTTTGTTCGGTGATATCTCTAATAATTATCTGGGTTGCTGCCTTACCATCATAAGTATAAGGTATTCCAACTATTTCCACATCTATGACTTCTCCATCTAGTCTAATCAACTTTTCTTCTTGTAAATGTGTTTGTTTTCCTTGTTGTTGAACTTGTTGTAGTCGCTGTTTTTCTATTTCTATATAGTCTGGAGGAATGAATTTCCAGAGAGATTGACCGATAATTTTTTCTAGGGAATTTGCGCCAAGTAACTTAGCTCCTGCAGAATTTATATAGACAAACTTTTCCATAAAATTGACGGCGATCGCTTCTGGTGAGTTCTCTACCAAACGACGGTAACGTTCCTCACTTTCTCGGAGTGCTTCCTCTGCTTGGTGGCGTTCCAACTCCACTTGATTAGTTGCGATGAATTTCCCTATACCTTGAGCCATTAATTCAATAATTTCTTGTTCGTGAGACTCAAATTCTTTTGTTCTAGCTTGGGGAGATGAGAAGGATAAAGTACCATAAATTTGATTATTTACGAATATTGGAGTAGCAATATATAATTTTATCGGCATACCTTTGGCTTCTGATTCTTCTAATTCACTCCTTACAATTGTTCTTTGTTCTGCGACTACTTTCTGACATAAAATATCGCCTAAATTAAATTCTTTTCTTCGTGCAAAATAATCCTGTTTTGACTGTACAGATTTAATGATAAATAATTCGCCTTTTACTTCACCAATAACTCCAGTATCCGTGCCAAAAATTTTACAACCTGCTTGGAGATAATCAGCAAAAAGCTCTTCTATATTATTATGATTACAGGTAGCAATTCTATGCAATTCCTTTAAACTAGAACTGAATTTTTCTAAGGCTTTAGTTTTGATAAATAATTCTGCTTCCCAATGGAATCTTTCTGTTATATCTGTAATAATACCAATAAAATTTGTTAAATGGTTATAAGAATTATAAACTGGTGCAATGAATAGTTCATTCCAGAAATCTGTGCCATCTTTCCGCACATTTTGCAAAATAACATGACATTCTTGACCATGTAAAACGGCTTTTTTGAGCTGAGAAATTGCTGGCTGATTTCTGTATTTTCCTTGTAAAAATCGACAATTTTTCCCCATCACCTCCCCAGTCTGATAACCTGTGATGCGCTCGAAACCAGGATTAACATAAATTATGGGATTATCTGGCTGAGTAGGATCGCTAATGACGATGCCGTTATTACTACTATCAATAGCCCGCTTCAATACTTGCAAGCGTTTCTCCTTAGCATGATGTTCAATAGCAGTGGCTAGAATATTAGCGATCGCTTGGAGAAAGTAAATATCATCTTGGGTAAACTCTCGATACTGTCTAGTATGAACTCCCAAAACACCCCAAGTTTTTTGAGAGTTATGGGAATTGCTATTTTGAGATTCTTTGATTTCTAAATTAGGTATTATTACAGTTGCACCACTAACTATTCGGTGGTTATGTAGCAAGGGTGAACCAGGAAAGCGAGTTTCCACGAGCAAATCTTTGACAATGACTGGCTGATTTGCCAACAAAGTGTAACCTGCTTGGGATTTTTCCCCAGCACTAACTGTAGCTTTACCTACTAAATTCTTTTCCCAACCTACACCCGCATAAAGAAGAAAGGCATGATTACCAGGCAACAATTCTAACACTTTGCTAAATTCTACATTTAAAGTTTTAGCAACTATGGCAACTGCTGTATCGATTAGTTTATAAATATTTGATGTTTGCAGTGCCTTTTGTCCTATTATTGCGACTGCTGCTTGTAGACGTTCACGATATTTGAGGGACTCTAACAGTTTATTTTCATTCTCTTGCGCTCGTTTTTGTTCAGTGATATCTCGGTTAACTCCTATAGTTCCAACGATTTGATGAGATTTATCTAGCATTGGTACAACCGTTGTTTCACATAGACCCTCACTGCCATCTTTGCAAATGAAGTTAATTTGTCCTACCCACCGACCATTGGCCTTCATCCCCTCAATTATTTCTGATGTTAATGTAGAAGATACTTCTGGTTGGTGTAAAATGGTTGGAGTCTTGCCCAATACCTCAGTTTTACTGTATCCAAACATTCTAGTTGCTGCTGGGTTCCAGTCAATGATGTAACCTTCTATATCTGTCAGAATCACCCCGTCGTAGAGATTCTCAAAAGTTAAAGCTTGTCTTTGCAGTGATTTTTGAGTAATTTTGTCTTCTGAAATATCTGAAAATATTGATAGTATTGCAGTTTCCCCATTGAATTGTACAGAACACATTGATATATTGGCCCATAACAATGTACCATCTGCTTTTTTCATAGGCACTTCGCGATGGAACATCCGTTCCGCTGCGGGAACGCATGTCAGACCTTCTTGATGTAGATTTACGAGCAATAATTCATATTGTTGAGGATTAGAGTAAAAATTAGATGTTGGAAGACCGATTGATTTGTGGTTAGGAATACCAAATTTAAGTCTAAATAATTTGTTACTGAAGAGAATTACACCATCAACTTCACGGCTAATTACTATTGCTACTGGCATTAGTTTAGCAATAGTTTCCCATAGCTTTTCAGTTTCTTGTTGCATTTTTTTCATTGCTTACTTAAACTAGATATCTTTTTTTGATCCCCGTCTTATATTTGATATTTTTTTTGATTTTTTTTATTGACTTTAATGAATGGCAACTTTTTATATGATTTATTCTAGATAACGATCTCTAATCATAAAAGTTAAATTTATAAACTTTTAACATCAAATTAGCACCTGGGTCAGATCATTATATTGTAAAGTATTTTTTCTGCACAATGTAAATTTTATTAATAGGATTTATGAAGATTTATTGATTTTACTTGACTTGATGACTTATAGTTAGTTGTCTTTTAAAAAAAGACAAAAGTTTAAAATAGTTGTATCGGGGTTTTCACCCCAGATGGAACACCTTGTAGAGGCAATTGATAAATTGCCCCTACTGTGGTAAAATAAAATGAAAGTTGCTATTTAGTGGAACTAAGAGATTGTTTGTAAAGGAAATAGGACTTACGCACCTGCAACGTATTTTCGTCCCTATCGACCGACAGGGAAGCAATCTCAAATCTTAGTTTTTCGTACCTCATGCGTAAGTCCTGAGAAAGATAAAAAAGAGGATAGGGAACATCGGATATGGGAATAGGGAGAGGCAAGAAGAGGCAACTATTTGCGACCATAACGGTAGGGGTTTGGTCACCAAACCCCTACGACAACGTATTGGAAAAATAAATCTCTACTTTTAGTTTTCAAAGTCCTAGAAAACTCAGTTCCCGTCTATTCTCCGCCACAATATGTGAAAATTGCAGATTTAGGGGACTTCCAAATAAAAAATTATCCTATTAGCTATGAAAATAAGGGAGTAGGGGCGATTCGCGAATCGCCTGTACGGGAGTAGGGAGTAACCAGTTAACGCGATTAGTAGAAAAATTGGGATAATTTATTTTCTGCTATTCCCTAGTTGTGATAGAGACAGGACTTACGCATGCATATCAAATTATACGCCATCTGTAGGGGCAAACGGCCGTTTGCCCCTACTAGATATAGTGGTTCTGCGTAAGTCCTGAGAGACTTAAATGCTAGTTTAAATCTAGCAATGGCGGTCAGTAAGATCTCCGCTCCGAAATGCGCGTTTAGCGATCTTAGTTGCGTTACGCCAGTTTTGCGAAGCAACAGCAAAAGAACGTGACAGCTTGTGGACTGGATAACACCGACGTTGCCAGGTTGAAGCAGGAATAGAACAAACTAGCGCAAAAATCATAGATTTTTACAGATAGTTTTCAGCAATTAACAATGAACAATTAATAATTAATAATTACCCCTTCTGAACAATTAACAATTAATAATTAATAATTATTTAGAGTGAAGCATTCATAATTTATAACAGACTAGCTCGTGCTTCTTTATGTTTGTCAATTATTCATTATTCATTATTAATTACAAAGGGGGGAGGCTTTAAACCTTAATTGTTGAATGAATAATTAATCGACTATCAACTCCTAATTATTAATTCTTAACTATTAATTATTAATTATTCGGTAAGTTTCTCAGAAGGGATAAATCTTCTGGGAACTTTCAGACCGTCCGTTTTTATGTTTAAGAAACTATAAGCATTGAAATACACTGTTTTTTTTAGTGAACCTAACTCTCCATAGGGGTGATTAACTGTTAAACTTAAACCGTAGAAAATAGTTGTAAAATTTACACTCATTGTTGTAATATTAAATAGGTAATAACTTAAGATGAAAAATCGAAAGTGAATGCGACTTGTTGACAGACATATTATCAACCGAACACATAAATTTTGGCGGGTGTGTGATGATTTAGCCTTTAAATCAAAAAACTTGTACAACCTGGCTAACTATTATTGTCGTCAGCATTTTTTCAAGTGCTCAAAAAGTCTGGATTTAACTAAACTATACCACGCCACCAAAGATAGCGATGCCTATAGATCATTACCAACTAAAGTATCAAAACAAATAATCAAATGCTTGGTGGCAACTTGGCGTGGTTATTTTCAGGCCATCAAAGAATGGTCAAAACATCCCTGTAAGTTTTTAGGTAAACCCAAAATACCAAAGTATAAGAATAAAACTCAAGGTAGGAATGTAGTTATATATTCAAAGGAATCAGTCTATAAAGCTCCTCTAAAAGATGGTATT
>JAAUYL010065477.1_pt1 | contig 12085 bp, 5 predicted proteins | sample 7278011 | NCBI WGS metagenome assembly JAAUYL01 (sample SAMN14350225, study PRJNA611818) | marine sediment metagenome | isolation source: surface marine sediment (1.8m) | place: French Polynesia: Moorea | collected 2018-08 | reverse complement strand
CCGGAGAGCGCGGGTCAAGGGCCAACGTTGAGATAAAAATTTAAAATGCTCAAAAGCTTACTCTATAAGGTTTTTATGATTTTAGGAATGAAAAACACTATAAACCTTAACTAATAAGGGTTTTAGTAATTTTTTTAGCTTAATTCCCAACAACTCTATTAAGTACAAGGGATATAATAGAAATATCCGATAATACAAAATAAAATCAATTATCGCACATAAATAATCAATTCTTTCCCCCTACTCCCTACTCCCTACTCCCTCTTTTCCGGAGAGGTCTAATATAGAATCAGGTTGAAAAGTTGTCCGCAGCGACCAAAGGGAAGTAGCGACCAAAGGTAAGTAATGTCCTGCAACCCCTGAGATTGCGACTGGAACGGAGTGGAAGGAAGCAATGACTACAATAACTAATCATCCTGATTTGATATAATCAGGAGATTTCTCAAACTGAAATTCCCTTGCTCGGCGATAATTCAAAATTACCATGATTTATATGAAATCGGGTTATACAGTTATCGCACTCCCTAAGTCCACTCAACATAGACTTTCCATAAAATGCCCACCCTCAAATCCTTCTTTTGTCCTGACTCCTGACTCCTAACTCCTGTACGTTACCAATTTGACTGCTCCCCGACCTGACTCCTCAATCATACGATAACTAACTTTCTATACAAGTCCTGATTACTTTCCTCCCTAGGAATAGGGAGAACCAGGTACTTTCAACTAAACCCTAAATATGGCCTAAACGCAGATATAAAGGGCACAAAAAAACTTAAATCGATTTGATCGATCCAAAAATTTACTTTTATGTTACAATGTAGTATACATCTGAATGATGCTAAAAAAAATCCATAATTTTTTGGTAGTCTTTTTCAGGAGATTCTATGACAAAACAACTAAACTTTGAGTCTCATTTGTCAACCCCATGGGAAAAGTTCGGTTATCTCTCTGTTGTTATAGTTGCTTCTTAACTATATGTTAAGCGATTATGGAATGGAGTAGATAGTTAACTAAATAGATAAATAATCTTACCAAAGTTTTGCGGAAATCGAGAAGGATAAGTTGAAGTTAATCTCAGTCCCTAACAGTCTTAAGGAAAAATTAAGATTTTATACCTATAGAATGAACATTTTATCAAGGAATTTAGTCTAAGCTTGTATTACAAACAAGAAAGGCAAACTCATAATTAATTTAGTTTACATGGAAACTAAATTATAAATTTTATAAATATAAATTATGTAAAAATTGAATTTGTCTTATAATTCCGTGCAAAAATCAAGATAACTAAAGTCCAATTATAAAGTTTTTCCTACTTTATAGAGTTTTTGGGGGATGGGCAAGCCTATCCTCGTGTAGTTGTCTCTATATATACTCCCACTATCAGGAGCCAATTATAACTACTGCAATATTTATTAAAGGAGTTTATTACAAAAATGTCAAAACTAAATCAAGCAAATAAAACTCAAAAGACAACTAAAACTAAATTTAGTGCTAGCTCTTACTCCTCAATGGATACAGTTCGTACTTATTTACATGAGATTGGCCGTGTACCGCTCCTAACTCGTGAAGAAGAGATTATTTATGGTAAGCAGGTACAGCAAATGATGCAACTGCTGGAGTCAAAAGAAAAATTAGAGGAAAAAATAAATAGACCAGCAATTGGGCCAGAATGGGCAGAATATGTAAGGCTAAGTGTAGAAACACTCCAGCAAGCAATCAAGCAAGGTCAACGTGCCAAGCAAAAAATGATTGAGGCTAATCTTCGCTTAGTCGTGGCGATCGCCAAAAAGTACCAAAAGCGAAATATGGAATTCTTAGATTTGATTCAAGAAGGTACTCTTGGTTTAGAACGAGGAGTAGAAAAATTTGACCCTACACGGGGCTATAAATTTTCTACTTATGCTTACTGGTGGATTCGCCAGGCAATTACTAGAGCGATCGCACAACAAGCTCGTACTATTCGCTTACCGATTCACATTACTGAAAAGCTCAACAAAATCAAAAGAGTTCAGAGAGAACTAATTCAGAGTTTGGGTCGTAGTCCTACTCCTTCTGAGATTGCCCAAGCTTTAGAACTAGAGCCATCTCAAATTAGAGAATATCTCTTGATGGCCCGTCATCCTATTTCTTTGGATTTACGAGTTGGAGATAATCAGGACACTGAACTGCAAGAACTTTTAGAGGATGAAACATCTTCTCCAGATGACTATATCACTGGTGAATTGTTGCGTCAAGACTTAAATACTCTACTGGGGGAATTGACCGAGCAACAACGTCGTGTATTGATATTGCGTTTTGGTCTTGAGGATGGTAAAGAGATGTCCTTGGCTAAAGTCGGAGAGAGACTCCAACTCAGTCGTGAGCGAGTTCGTCAACTAGAGCATCAAGCTTTGGCCCATTTGCGCCGTCGTCAGGCCAAGGTACGAGAGTATGTAGCTAGCTAGGTATAGCAGTCGAAGCAAAGAGCACGGATATTAATAAATAGACATCTCCAGAAAAGAGGGAACAGGGAACAGGGAAGAATAATTGATAATTTCTGGATAATAATTGATTTTATTTTTTATTTTTGGAGATGTCTAATGCTAAAAATCACTCAGAGATGACTTCTGACTTCTGACTTCTGTACGTCGCCAATCCTACGGCTCCCCTATGCGCGTAGCGCTATATGAGTATCTTCCTAGCATAGATCCCTCTATTGTTAATCTCAAATTGACATCATTCCTTGTGGAGATAGTTATTTTTAATGATTATCTCCACAAGGAATTTTATTTGAGAAAAATAACTTTTGTTTCAGTTGAGTAAGCAACAAAAATTGTTAAAAAATAGACCTTTATGCTTTGATACGGGTATGATAATGGTGCAGATAATAATTTAGCAATATTCGTGATTTTTAGGTTAGTGGCGATCGCAACCTACTCTATATTGACTTATGGTGTAGTTAATAGGCCAGTAATACAGTATAAATCTATTTCTGTTAAGTTTAAGGAAGAAAGGCCAAAGTTTTCTGCAGAAATAGACAATAATAATATATTGGGGACTGATGGAATTTACCTTTTTGGTCAGTCTAGGCAGCCAGATCAAATTCAGAATGAGTATTTTGTCTTCAAGTTGAAAAATGGTAAGGTAATAGGTGCTTTTTATCTACCCCATTCAGTTTTTTACTGCTTTTATGGTATTCATCAAAAAGATAGTTTACAGGTAAAGGTTATAGATAGTTATGATAATAGTGCTTCTGACTACACAGTAGACCTGACAAAATATCACCGAATAAATCATGTTAGTGATAATGATTTCCGAATATTAAAAACTTGTCAAACTAACTATCAATATTTAGTTTGGTAATGGAATGTTATACCAAATCTCAAAAGTTGGTAACATATCTAGAAAAAAGGTGTTGTACCAATTTAATAAATGTTTGCTACAAATACCTAGTAGATTTTTCAGTCCTCAGGTAGGGGAGCTGTCTTTTTGGCGACCTGGGGATTGAGACTGAAGGATTTTTTTTTGATTTGATCCCTGATCCAAGGGGAGGCTTTCAACCTGAATTGTTGATAGCAATTTTAATTTAGGTAGACCACAGTCAGGATGTTCCATAGAACCTTCCTACTAGGGTTGTAGTTATTACTGTGTCTTCTATCTTTCTTTTAACCTCTATAGTGTGAATTAGTACAAGTTAGACGGGAATAATTTAATGTTGAAAACCCGCCTTGAGGTTATTATTCCTGAATTTAATAATTCATTCATTCTATACTCATTAACAGAAGTTTTGTAGTCAACATTTTGGAAAACCGCTATATAGCAATTCCCAAAAAGTGTGAGATACAAAATTCCCTGGTTTTAGGGAACACTTAACTGGGAACAGGGAATAGGAAGTAGTAATTCTGGTTCCATAGGAATAAATAAAGAAGAAAAACAACTGTACCTCATTAGCTTGGGAAACGCTATAATTATTAATTATTAACTATTAATTATTAATTATTCGGTAAAGTCTTTCTATCTCCCTTATTATTTGTAACATTCTTTTTTCAAATTGGTATGATACCAGTTTGATAAACATTGGGTACAAATAAAAAATATTGATTATAACTAATTACTTTTCATTGTTCTATAAACTTCTCGATCTAATTGAGCAATAAAATCTAGAATTTTTCTACTTTTTTGCTTTAGGAAGAAGAGACTTAAACCCCAAAATATCAAACATTCTTCCTTTTTTACATCAATATTAATACTCAATGCCAGGCTGCGCTTTTACACCTTGCTCTCTAAAAGGATGCTTAATCATCTTCATTTCTGTCACTAAATCAGCCCTTTCAATTAAATCAGAAGGGGCACCTCTACCTGTAAGAATAATATGAGAATCTACTCGTTTTTCATCTAAGCCAGCCAATAAATCTTCTAACTTTAAATAACCCAATTTTAGAGTAACATTAACTTCATCAAGCAAGACTAATTTAAAATCTGGGTTGCGGATAAAATTTAAAGCCAAATTCCATGCTTCATAAACTTTCTGAATGTCGCGATCGCGGTCTTGAGTTTCCCAAGTAAACCCTTCTCCTAAAGCATGAAAAGATATTTGTTCGCCCCACTTGCTAAAAATTGCTTTTTCTGCAGGTTCCCAAGCACCTTTAATAAATTGGATAATTGCCACTCGGTAGCCATGGCCCAAACAACGCATTACCATACCCAGAGCTGCCGTAGTTTTTCCCTTTCCGTTGCCAGTATTCACAATAATTAAGCCTTTTTCCTGAGCAGCTTGAGATACTCGTTGTTCTTGTACTTGTTTACGGCGCTGCATTTTTTGTTTATATTGCTCTGAAGTTAGGGATGTCATTGCTAGATAATCTCAAATTTTACTAAGTAGAGTTTATATCATAATTAATATTAATTTGTCAATCAATATATATAATAATATTACGGCGTTTTCAAACACTAAATCATACCATTTTGAAAAAAAAAATTATAAATACTGTGACTAATAAATCAGGAATAAGGAATAAAAATATTCAAAAATCAATAATTAACAATTAGATATTCTGGCAAAAAATAGGATTGAACAAAAGTGTTTTTGTCTTTGATGATGGATAAAAAGATCAACAATAATAACCATATATTTGTACCATTAAAATTTATATTATAATTGCTTTTTTAACTAATAAAAGCCTTTGTATGGTAAATATTTAACTAACTTATGATTGGCTTTTCATGTCGTGCAGCGAAACATTCTACTAACGTTTAAATTTTCAATGACGAATTTGCCGTATTTATTGGCTAAATAGTTAATCAAATTATGCAATGTATCTTGATTAAGATTGACTATTTTTCTCTGCAACCTTCCTATGTTCATAGAAGCTCTTTTCCAGTTAGTAGAAGGAAGGAATTTATGTAGGTTGAGCCATTCTAGGCGAGATAGTTTAGCAACTAAATTTCGAGAAGGTTTTGCACATTCAAATACTTTAGCTGTTGATAAGGTAGCTGCATATTTTACTTCTAAATCAACTCCCACAACATCTGCTGATTTAGATGTTTGAACCTGATTTCGACCAGCTTTTTTAGCATTGTAAAGAGCTATGTCTGCTGCTTCTAGCAACATCTCAGGATTAGATCCATTAGACCAGTTACTACTTGCCACTCCTAAACTACTTGTCACCCAGTTACTCACTGTCGAAGTTGTATGAGGAATTTCTAAAGCTTCTATTTCTCTTGTGATATTTTCTGCAACCTTCAATGCTCCTTCTATAGGAGTATTTGGCAAAACAACCACAAACTCTTCTCCACCATATCGAGCTACAAAATCTCCTGGTCGTTTGACTGCTGCACTAATAGCTTGAGCTACCTGTTGCAAACATTTGTCTCCCTGTTGATGACCGTAAGTATCATTGTAGTGCTTAAAATAATCTACATCTAGCATAATTACTGACATATAACCATCATCCCGTTTTAATCTTTTCCATTCTTGGTCTAGTTTTTTTTCAAAGTAGCGACGGTTGGCAACTCCTGTCAAACTATCAATATAAGCTATTTTCTCTAATTTTTTGATTTCTTTGTTCTAAACTATGAAAAAGTTCAGCTTTTTGAATAGCGATCGCTGTCTGAGTTGCCAAACGCTTTAATAAATCAGTATCTAATATTGGCTGTCGGTTATGAGTACATTGATGAGCTATTATCAACCCCCACGCAGTGTTGTCTGAAGCTTGTTTTTCCTATTGTTGATTAATTAAGATTGGCAGTACCATACTTGCTTTGACTTGAAACTTTCTGAGTAGCTCCGCATGGCATTTGTTGACGTCTGGGGTTTCAACATTATCTATGAGATTAATACAACCCTGTTTGTAGCGTTCTATGATATTTGTATTTAGAAAACATGGGTCGTCAATAATTTTACCTAACATTGGAGTGCAAGTTGCTGCAACAGATTCTTTTTCTATGATACCTCTTCCATCTTCCAAAAAACGATAAATCACCACACGGTCGCACTCCAAAAAAAGTCGTACCGACTCTACTGTAGTCTCTAATATTTCATCCAAATTTAAAGACTGATGAATCTGGTCTAAAATAAGTCCCAAAAAATGTTCTTTTTGTCTAAGTTCCTGGACAGCTAATAATGTTTTGAGTGCATTGTGAGGTTCTGTTTTTTTAGAAATAACCATAATTATCCCCTGCGAATTATGAGTGAGTGTTCAAAGCAACCTGATGATCTGTTATACCATGTCCGGATAAGAGCGTGATGAAAACACTTTTTTCCCTATCTCCTGCTTTCTATCTCCTGTGTCCTATCTTCCCCTCCCAGGAGGGGTTAGGGGTGGGTTGTCTTCTATCTCCTGCCTTCTATCTCCTGTGTCCTATCTTCCCCTCCACCGGAGGGGTTAGGGGTGGGTTGTCTCCTGTCTCCTGCCTAATTATTTATAACTGTTCAACCGGACATGATATTATTAGCTGTTTCCAGCAAACAAATTAATTAAAGTAATTTGTCTGATGTTCTTGTTTCATTACATATATCCTAACCAACTCAGTTGTGAAGTGGTGAAAAAGGTGTTTACTTGCAAGTTTAATCTCAAAAAAAACACTAAATGTAATTCCTGACCAGTTATTGTGTATTTTTTTGCAAGTTCAAAACAACAGCATGATTTTTTGTGACTACTCATGCACATTCTCGCTATTCATCCAAAATTACACTGATAATAAGAATATGTTGAGGATACAACAAAAAAGACTCAACAAACCAATATTAACACCTACTTGTTGATATGTAGGTTCAAGAAATATTTTGAACAGAAATAAGGATATCTCCAATGATTCAGACTAACTCTCAAAAGAAATATATCAATATTATGGAAGAGATGGTTGCAAAGGAAGTCAATCGCAAAATGAAATTACTGCCTCAAAAGTTGGCAAAATATATTAACGGAGCTGATGTAGAAACTTATGCTCTGAATCGTCTCCCAGTATTATATGCTTGTAGTCAGGAAGGTTGGCAATTTCAAACAAAAAAAGCCGAAAAAGATTATCAACAAAAGATTGCTCTGGTAGTAAATCGTGCTTTTATTGCAGTACAGAGAGACCTACTGAAAAAATCAACTCCTCTATTTAGAGAGGAAACCAAAAAAGCATCTTCGGAAACTCAAGAAAGTAGCAAGCAAAACTTGAATTGGCATCATAGTCGCTACTATCGACTAGGGTGCGCTAGATCCTGAAGCACCATTACCAAATTATTTATAACACTACTCAAATAGTTGAGGACATTGATACAAGTCCAAAAGCTATTGTCATCAACTGTTGCCTGTTGCCTGCCACGTCAGTATGCAGGGCTAAAATTAACTTGTTTGTAAGTCGAAGTTTTTTTGTTTTTAGGCTGTTATAGCGCTTTTGAGATGGGTGAACTACACAATCAAAACCACAACCCTTGCAGGGACGTTCCATGGAACGTCCCTATTTTGATCTATAGCGCTACGTATTAAGGTTAGGACATTTCTAAATCCTGAAACCCTTTAACAGTTTACTATTCCCTATTCCCTATTCCCTATTCCCTATTCCCTAGCGCGTAGCGCTATATATCATTTGACAAATAAAGTTAGAAGTCATATCAAATCCTGTTATACCAAATCAGAAAAAACTTCTGAGTCATTTGACTTATTCTTCAATCACCAAGGACTACCAACCATAGTAAACCCCGCCCAATAATAAGGATGAGATAAATCTTGATTCTCAACATTTCCTAACGCCGACGGCAACACCACTGCACCACGCGCAGCACTTCCCCTTAACTCCCCTTCTGCAATAACTACCTCCCCTCGCAACATTGTTAACTGTGCCTGTCTTAATGCCTCTGCCTTAATCTCAGCATTATTCAGATGAGTATAAAACTCGGTCATTAACCCCAATGTACCCTCATCACTCACATACCAAATACTAGCCAAAGCTGACTTCACTCCTGCTGCTACTGCTAACCCCGCAAACCCTAATTCCGCATTTTTGCCTCCCACAGCAGTCTTACAAGCAGACAATACCAATAAATCAACCGCAGGTTGGCTCCAACCCAACTCCCTTATTTGGTCTAATTTGATTTTTTCGTCTCCCCACAACTGAATGTAGGAGGTGCTGGCTGAACCGGGTAAGAATTCTGCATGAGTAGCTAGGTGAATAATTGGATAAGGATATTTTTTTCGTTGATTCAACAAGTTATTACGAGTAAATTCTTCATTTATAAATTTACTACCTTGCCACAATTGTTGAGAAATAGTTTCTAACTCTATGGGTACTGCTGGTAAAGGACTTTCAGATGTAAATTCACTGGCTCCCATTGCTAATACTTTAGTATCTTGAAGAGGGCGATAATTAGTATCCATTAAACTCACACTAGGAATTAAACTCACACTATATTTTTCAATTAAAAATTGTGACCCATCATGTAAGACTGCTACAGGTAAAGTTCGTAAACCTTCATCCATACTAAATAATAAAGTGTCTATATTTGCTGCTGCTAATTCTGCTGAGATGGGGGCGATTAACCAATCATATAATTGTTGTGCTGGTGCGAGATAACTATCAGTGTCATAGTTGATTATTTCATATCGCAACTTTTTGACTAATTTTTTTAATTCCTTGTGTTTGACATTAGGAATAGTTTGAATAATTGGCTGACCTGATTTGGTATATAAGATTAGTTGTAATTGGTCTGGATAAGCTTTAATATAAACAACGGCAGATTCTTTTCCTGTTTGGTTAGCCATGTCGGTTAAGATATCTCGGACGTTTTTTGTACTGAGAAATTGTTCGTTTAAATCTAATCCTAAATAATTAGAATATTCGGATATTCGAGTTTGTTCTAACATGGTTATTACTTGCTCTGAATTTGTGGCAACTGTGAGAGGATTGCTATTAGGAGTATCAATGATTTTTAAGATTTGTTGGGTATCGGTGCTACTGTTAATGGATGATTCTGTCTGATTTTGGGCAGTTGTTGTGTTGGCTGTTTGGTTATTGTTACTGGGGGTTGTTGTGGAAATTATATCGGAGGTTGTGGTTGTTGATAAACTGTTGGTTTCTCCGGAAGTGGAAATTATATCGGAAGTTGTGGTTGTTGATAAACTGTTGGTTTCTCCGGAATTTGTGGTGGTATTATTTGTGGAATTGTTGAGGGAATTAGTATTATTCTGGGAATTTGTTTGATTAATAACAGAATTAATATTGGTGCTATTATTATTAGAAATTACTGAGTTACTATCTGTATTTTGATTGACTCCATCGTTCTGAATGTTGATAGATTCATTACCAAAAGTTTGATTAACTTCTCCTAGATTTTGCTGACCACCTGCGGTTTGAATATTGGTGGCATTATTACCAGCAGTTTGAGTTATATTGCCAATGGTTTGGTCGCCACCTGCGGTTTGAATATTAGTGGCATTATTTCCGGTAGTTTGAGTTACATTGCCAATGGTTTGGTCGCCACCTGCGGTTTGAATATTAGTGGCATTATTTCCGGCAGTTTGAGTTATATTGCCAATGGTTTGGTCTCCTCCTGCGGTTTGAATATTAGTGGCATCATTACCAGCAGTTTGAGTTACATTGCCAATGGTTTGGTCTCCTCCTGCGGTTTGAATATTAGTGGCATCATTACCAGCAGTTTGAGTTACATTGCCAATGGTTTGGTCGCCACCTGCGGTTTGAATATTAGTGGCATTATTACCAGCAGTTTGAGTTACATTGCCGATATTTTGGTCGCCTTCTGCGGTTTGAATATTGTTAGTATCTCCTGCTTCTGCTGTTTGATTGATATTTCCTATATTCTGGTCTCCTCCTGACTCTATATTAATATTTGCATCTCCCTCTCCTGCATTTTGATTAATATCTCCTGTTGTCGTATCATCTGAGCTTCTTAGTGTTAAACTGCCTATGGAACCTTCTGATGCTATGTCTATATCAAAAGTTGTAATGGAGCCATCTGTAGCTTCTACTTCAATGGCATCTGCGCTAGTTTGACCGATGGAACTCAAATCTCCTGTACCTACTTCTGTTCCGTTAATTACAATACTGCCACTGCTTCCTGCTGGTGCTTGTGTTTTAACATTTCCTGTTTCTACTGTTGCTGTGCGACTTTGTATTCTCAGGTCTCCACTTTCTGTCATGCCGAAGGATGATACATTTGCTAGAGTTACATTTTCAGGGGCGTTAACTTCTACGTTTCCTCCTCTTCCTTGGTCTGAGTAGGAGTCTATATCCCCAGTTGAGTTAATTTCTCCTATTTCACTTTCTACTGTAATATCACCTCCCTGTTGCATTCCTTGTGAGCGAATACCACTAATATTAATACTACCTGGGGAGGTAAGGTTGACATCTCCGGCAATACCTTCCTCTGAATATGTGTTTAATGCTCCTGTTGCATCTATGCTATTTTCACTGCGACTGTTAATGGTGATATTGCCTCCCTGCTCCATTCCTTGAGACAAAATTGTGTCTGTATGGATATGACCTTCTGCTGTGAGATTAACATTTCCGGCGGTGCCTTGTTGGGAGAATGTTTCTATTTCTTGGGTGACGTTTATTTCTCCCTGTTGACTGATAATTTCAACGTTTCCGCCTGTGGTGGGTTTGCTTTCGTTGAGGGCGCTTGCTTCTAATTTGCCTGTGGTAATATTTTCTCTGGCGTTGAGAGTTATATTTCCGGTGCCGTCTGGGGAACGGGAGTTTATTGTGCCGGCGGTAGTGTCTATTGTGCTGTTGTTGCTGTTGAGGGTAATATTTCCGGCGACTCCTTGGGTTGCTTGTCCTTGGGGTTGGGGGATGAGGGTGAAGTTGTTGTTATTGTTAAATTCTTGTCTTTGTCTGACAAAACCTGATGCTAGGTCAATTTGACCTGTTTCTATTGCGCCATCCGCAATAATATCAATTTTTCCTGTGTCGCCCTCGTCTGCACCGGAATATATTTGGGCAGTCGTAGTGTTAATATTGTTTCCTGCTTCAAGAATAATATCTCCCCCTCTCCCTGCTCCCCCGCTCCCCTCCTCTTCTGGCGGTTCGGATGCGGAGATAATATTACTGTTTTCTTTGAGGTTGATGTCGCCTCCTGCTTGGAGGGTTATTTGTCCTCCGTCTCCGTCGGCGAAGGAGTAGAGGTTGGTGGTGGTAATATCTCCTTGGGGTGCAGTGAGGGTAAGGTTGCCTGCGTCGCCTCCTCCTGAATAGTTGGCTAGAAAGTCTCCGTTGCTGGTGTCTATGTTTCCGGTTTCTGAGGTGATGGTTATTTCACCGCCTTGTTTTTGTCCGTGGGAACTTATGGTATTGGTGGTTATGTCTGTTTCTGCTTGGAGGGTAACATTTCCGCCGTTTGCTCCTTCTGAAAATGATTGAATTGCTTGGGTGGCGTTAATTTCTCCGTGTTCGCTGGTAATATTAATGTTACCTCCCTCGGCGGTTTCGGTTTGACTGCTAGCTTCGGAGGTAATAATTCCTGTGGTTATGTTGTTTTCAGCTTCGATGTTAATTTCTCCTGCGTTTCCAGCATCGGTGCTTTTGGCGGAGATGGTGCTGTTGGGGGCGGTCATTTCTCCTGTGTTGATGTTGATGATGCCTCCATCTCCTGTGTCTGTGG
>JAAUYL010036815.1_pt1 | contig 12096 bp, 13 predicted proteins | sample 7278011 | NCBI WGS metagenome assembly JAAUYL01 (sample SAMN14350225, study PRJNA611818) | marine sediment metagenome | isolation source: surface marine sediment (1.8m) | place: French Polynesia: Moorea | collected 2018-08 | reverse complement strand
TCCAAGCAGACGACGAACAGGCTCTTTTTGATGATGTCGAGAGTTTCGGCGTTCTTGCTGGCGAATGCTCCGAAGGCCTTGTGCCAGTCGTCGCGTGGGGCCGAGGTCAACACCCCAGCGAACGAGTGCTTCTGGCAGCCTCTCCTCTCAGAGTCGTCGACAATCTCGGCCAATGCAGAGGCTATTGAAGGGACGCTAAAATCGGTCAGGTCCAGCTTGTACATCTGGAAGAATCAATCATTTTGGTTGACGCATTCGATAACAAAATATGCTTTTCCTACATTTCCTTGATGAGCTATCACAGCGTGCTTCGAGTTCTGGAAGACTTCCTGCGTGTCGATGTCGGGCTTGGTGGGCAGACGAACAGCTCCAAAAAGGCGATAGTGTTGAATCATGTCCATTGGCATCTTGCCGCTCATGACAATGGGTATTCTCTCACTGGAAAAAAGTGGTTGATGTTGATTAACTCTTAAAGTAGGTAATGAGATTAATGAAGTACTTGTCCAAGAGGCTCTTGTAGTGCAAGGCTCCCTCGATGAACTTGGCGGTGAAGGCAAGCCAATCGTTCTTGTTGGCAAATCTCTGGGTTGGCAAAATGAGTCCTGGACTTGAAAAGACAGGCAAGGGAGCTCGGTATCCCAGATAGGCCATGTCCAGCCACCAATCTGCAAACTAAGACAAAGCTCTAAAGTTAAATAACTAAATATCTACTTATTTACACATTTACTGTTAATCTTCACTTACCCAGTTTTGGCTAGTGCTTTGACGATGCGCTAAATATTGTTGCAAATCTTTCCCTATGCCGCTCATGAACTCCTTGGCAAGGCCTTCGGTTTTGGCATATTCTTCGTTCGTAACCTTAATTTTGAAAAAAAGAACATCTTGAATTTTTGCTTTGATGTGCAAAAATAATATTTACGTGGGGTTTGACAGTTCTCAGCCATATTCGAAGAGTGTCCTCCAACGATGGAAGTGGAAGCTTGGGGAGTTGATTTTGCTTGGACAAAGTTTTCGGTTGGGATTTCGGGTCTTCTGATTCAGTGATTGCTTGCTTTCCAACAACCGAAGAGACAGATAAATTCTGGCGTCCTTCGGTGAAACCCTTCCTCTGAAAACCAGTAAGAAAAAATTAGTCCACGACCTAGAAAATTGGTTTTTTTGTTCACTCACCCTGCCAGCCTCGCCTAAAAAGGCCAACCTTCGACTGTTATTAACCAATGCCGAAGATCTTCCACGAATCATATTTGTTTTCTTGTCAAATTCTCTCTGGTGGTGTTGGCAGTGGCGATGATGTTGTTTTTGTTGCACGGCTGCTGCTCTGCTGCCGCCGTTTGAACTTTGTACCAGATGCAGAGGAGTCTCTACTATGTAACCACCTGCTATACGTAGGGGTCTGTATACGAGTATTACTGTGCTACGATCTCTTGATAAGTTTCTGTATGACAAGCTTAAAATCAACAGTTTATTGATGACAGTTATTGAACAGTAAAAAGAATACTAGCAGAATTCATATGGAATGTAAAAAGATGTCTTGTTCACGCTCAAGCATTGGGAACACAGAGAACGTCGACGGCTCTGAATATTTCAATGCCGCCATGCAGCATGCATAAACGATTGTAATTGAGTCGAAGGAGAGCCAAAGCGAAGGCATTGGCATCGTCGTTCGTCGAGTTGCTGTTTGATCCTACAACGCAAAGAACTTTGGATCGTCTTTGATTCAGGGTCTGGATGACCTCGCTCGGCGCTTGAAGGTGTCCCTCGTCACCGAAGGCACCGGCAAATGGAATGTTGATGCTACCAGGCAGCGATCCCAGCTTGTAGTCCGCTTTGCTCCGCACGTCCAAGACAATGACTCTAGATCTTTGCTGTTGAGGACTTTGGTGATGGTGATGACTTAGACGCTTAGATGGATCCAAGCTTGGACGGAGGCCAAGCAAATTGAGCAGCTCTTCGCCACTGATGCGGGGCACTTTGTCTGACCGTTGCATTTCCAGAGTGACGCTCTCCAGCGTCAATTGCGAGTATAAATCTGACGGCCTCGACACTGTCCTCGCGCTCCCGTACTTTCGATAGGTGAGGCTCTTGGGCGTGGAGCAGAAGATCTGAACCGAGTCGGACACGCACTTTTCGATGTCAATAGCCGGGAGGTCGCTGAAGAGTAGAATGCAATCGTTGAACTCTGCAGCCAGCAATCGTTCCCTCAGCTGATACAGGATTGAGAGTGCCACGCACAGAGGAAATGCTGAGGACCCAAGGAGAAGCTAAAAGCAAGAATAGAAAGATATTAAAGTCTGGACAGATATTGGCAAAACGTCCATGGCTTACCTTGTCCCATAAATGGAATATATTTTGCAGCGGGAACACATGAGCAAACATTGTCAGAACCCAGGGAATCGCGTACAGCTCAGGGATGAAGCCGATGCCGTCCAAGTGGTTGAACAGGATCGGGTCGTGGAATGCCTGGATGTGGCTGAACTTAGCCAGGTACTCCTGAATGACGGCCGCGTTGTCTCTCCGAAACATGCCGTACAGGTACTTCGGAATGAATGCGGAGAGACACGCGAACGCCAGTGCCTCGTCGTTGAAGTTCAAATAGAGGAAGGGAGCACACAGGGAATCCAGACCCTGCCAATAAACGTACTGGTCCAGATTGGTTTGCACCCATGCTTTAAGGACTCGCTTGAACTTTCTGTGTCCCTCCGCAGATGCGAGAAGGTGGTTGTACTGGTGGCATCTCGGAATATCGACCTCGATCTGTCGGTCCGTCGGAGTCCAGGACTCCTTATCAATGGCCTCGTAGGCTGCTCTCACGTCATGCTCAATTCCAAGCAGAGACGCCCAGATGTAAGCTAAAATTCAATTGAAACAATCTAATAGACCATGACTTGTCAAAGTTGAGTTAAAGGTACTAACCTCGATAGAGTGGCAACACATCCACCTTGGCCTCCTTCCATATTGCTGGTCGCATGTAGGGATAGCCGCACAAAAGTCGCCGATACAAGATGATCCTTTTAAATTGGTAACGAACGTCCTTTTCCTTGATGATCAAAGGAAGGGAGGAAGTGTCTTCGTCGTAGTCCACTTTGCCGCTGCTGTCACCGCTATCTGTCGAGCCCAAGGTAGCTGCATTTTTGGGCAGATCGTCGTTGGCATCAAAGCAGAGAGGGTAAAAGTCCAGAGTGTTGAGGTCTTCAAGGCAGCTCCTCAACTGATTCAAACTCAAGCTCATCACTTTCGGCTCGAACAGGGTGCATCGCTCTTTTGTCTGGCCAAGACTATGGCCCTCGTTCATCACAACTTTTGGAATGGTCAAAACTGGCGGGAGACCCGTTAGAAGGCCGTTCTTCCTGAGCTCGCCGACCAGGTCCCCACCGGCAAGTTGAAACAGATAGTAGATCTCCTGCAGGGTGAGGACGTCCAACGCGGTCTCGTCGTCCTCGTCGTCCACGTTGTCATCGCCTCCATTCAACACTAAATCTTCCAGCGCGAGGTCTTTACAACGGAGATTGATCGTGGGAAAAGCAGCCTGATCATATTTGGTATTGACTTCAGCCGAGATGTCGGTCCTTTCGAAGGCACGAATCTTATTTAATATCGTCGTTGGTCCTGGTCGTTCACTAGGGTTTGGCTCTAGCGCTTGCGTCAATAGCGCTTTCAAGTCGACTGGCAGCTCTTCTAGCCTCTCCAGGCAGTTATGCTCTCTGGCTATTCTCTTGAGAATGTCGTCACAGTTCTGAAGGCTCAAGACCTTCCTGAGCACTTGCGAGATATTTAGCGACGGCCAAAGCTCACACTCGTCTTGCATGCCCAAGGACTTGGATAAAATAATCAAACCCATGGTCCAGACACTGACGTTCGCCTTGTAGGGCACCGTTGGAGCCGGCAAAATATGCGCGATAGAGTCTGCGTTTGCTGGCGAATCGGGTTGAGAGTCATCGTCGCCCCTGACAGAACCGTAGGATGAGGGAGAATTGATGGGTCCTTCTGCGAGTACTTCTGGTGCGCAAGTTTTGGGATTACTCAGGGGGAAGCCGACCAGAGCGCCATAATTGGACAAGTGTCCAAGTCCGTAATCAAAAAGTTTCACTTGTTCCTTGTCTCCAGATTTGGTCAGTAGAGTATTGCTGCACGACAGGTTCAGATGAACGATGTCCTTTGACTCAAGAAACGACAAGCCTTCCAGCAGTTGTATTGCAATTCGAGTCAATGCGGAAAAGTTGGTCTTGTCAAAAGGTTCTCCTCGTAGACTTCGCTCATGATATTCTGACACGCACACGATTCGTTCATTTTTTCCACGTTGAAAATCCAGATATTCACACAGGCGATGATGCTTGAGACACTTCAAACGTTCAGCATGTCCAAGGATGTTGATCTGGAAAACAAAACGGATTGCGGTAAGTGAATTATTCGAACGTAACGTCATAAAACATCTCAACCACTTACCGAATTGGGTGTCAGTGGAAGTCCGTTGTGCCCACAAGATTCTGCTGGGTGTTCACTAGCAACAAAAGTAGTCATTGCCAGGCGAGCATCGCCGACCCCGAGATCGTGAAAAAGGTCCATTTCTATATTTTCTATCTGTAATAACACTTCAAAATGGTGAAAATTTCGGACCGAAAACGCCTTTCTTTTCTCTACATTTTTTGCTTTTTTGTTTTGTTTTGATTTTTGCGGCGCTACCAGATAATGTACTCCGATCAGTGTTCAGTGTTTCAAAAAATGCCTATTTTTAATTTAGAATTTTATTGAGAGACTTGCAAGTTGTTTCACAGTCGAAATAACTGATACCGATGATTTGGGCAACATGACAATTACGTCAACGTTGTCCGGATGGAGGAAGCTCTGAATACACTCCTTGGCAAACTCTGCATAATCCTCCATGGTAGATTTTCTAATATGCTCAATAGTATCATTTTGGTCCATCCCAATCACAGCTCGATGGAGGAAGCTCATTTGAAAAGATTTCAGTGGGGTTGATTGCGTTTCCATCTGGGTTATTATGGCCGCTCTCTTGGCAGCCTCCAAGGCAGTGTCCTGGGGTAAGTTAATACTGGTCATTTCGCTGAGCTGTAATTAAAATATTAAGTCGAATTGACGTCTGCTTTTAAGTTCACATAAATCCTACCAGTTTTTTTCTCAGTGCTTCAAATGACTTTGCCATATCCATTGTGTCGTTAATGCACAGGATCAACTGCATATTGGCATTGTCAATTCTTAGGTTGCAATCGATGTATGCCAGCCCATTCTGTTCTCCGGAAGACTTCTAAAAGAAATTCAATTATTGATTACCCATAATATTTTTTCGTGAAATGTTGATTACCTGCTTGGCATTGATGTATTCTGTAAATGTCAATGCCATAGGCCACTTCGATTGGTCGTCAATTTGCAAAATCATCATGGCGTGTCCGGATTGAATACCTTTAGTGACGTTCACATGGTGGCACCCCTTTTTCTCGGATCGAGTGCAGGTAATGGAGGGAGGATTTTTATCTCCCTTGTCAGGCAGTTCTTTAACTCGATGGCTGAGATCCAATCGTGACACGACTTGAGCCATCAGAATGGAATCTTCAAAACCCTTGCAATGATCCAGCATTGGCAAAACTGCCTTGTCTTTTCCAGTTCTTAATCGCTCCATCAATTTGATGTATTTCTTGAGTCGTGGGACTAGGGACCATTTGTCCTTGTCAGAGGGGTCGAACGCCATGACCTCATCATGGAGCGTCTGTCCGATGGCTTGGAGATCCTTTTTGCTAATCACTGATAATGGACTCTTGATGAAGTTGAACATTGACTTTGTCTGCTTGGAATCCTGAGAGATTCGGGAGTATAGGTACAGGAGGAGCAACCGATCTCCTCGGTGATTTTGACCGAGCTGGACTTTCACATCAACCACACCTGGAGCATTCCGTTTGGCCGATATGAGAAGACATCTTTTTAACACATGCAAATAGATGTCATTGTCCTGAAAATTAATATATTAGGATATTCAACTGTCAACTACCAATAATAATTGCGAATCAACTTACCTCTGACAACGTTATTTTATATGCCACATGAATGCCGGTAATGGTCAAGCTTGGATCATGGACGAAACTCCATGCTCCGACATTGTTCGTAGTTGCATGAGTCTTCAATGCAAGTGGGGGTATCATTGCTCTTTGCTCCGGGATTCCATGATCTGCATCATCTCTCTTTTGTTCCTGTTTCCTCCTGACTCCTGGATGGGCCCTTTTTAACTGTTTCTCGGCTTCCTTCATCGCGTCTCTATATAACTTCGAGCTGAAGTTCAAGCGCAAGCAATGCCAATCCTGGCTGGTCATGAGGTGCACAATACCAAGCCAAAATGAGAAATCTTTCTTGGCGAGCTTCTCGTAACATTCCCATGAGTCACCAACGCTCTTCTGGATCTCTTCTGACAAATCGAATTCTTCAGTATATTTCGTGCTTAAAAAGGCCATGCGCAATTGCTCCCCGATCATATCAGGGGCGCTTGATTCGAACTTGTAGCACACTTTATCCAATTGTCTGTGGCACGCTGTTCTCAAGCATGCCACCAAGTCCTGTTGGCTGACCTCGTTGATGTAGCTCAGAAATTTCGTCCTAGTGGTCTTCATAATGCTTTCTTCAGATGATTCTTGCTCGAAGTCATGGTCAATGGTAACCACGTGCATGTGGTTGCCCCAATCAAGCAGTTCGAATTTATTGAAATACCCGAGCTCTTTGAAGAGAGACAGCAATATCTCAATGGCCATCAGTTGCTCCCTTGACAATGACGAGCCCTTGAATAACCAACCAATCTTCAGCGCCACGTTATCACTCGTTGATGGCAATGTGATCTGATGGCAGACGTTCTTCTCTTCTGGACTCTCCAGGATTGGCGTAAATGATGGTGTTGAGGTCGGTTCCAATGCTGGAGCATTGGTCAGGAATGGGTCCAGGAGATCCTGGAGTTCTTGGACCAGGACACCTGAAGGACCAGTCACAACGAGAACGGCATTGTCAAGACGATAGTGGTCTTTATGATAGGCTTGGATTAAGTCGATGCCGACTTGCTCCTCGCGCAATATTGAAGCTTTGCCAGCCGAATCATAGTGCAAATGGCAGTTCTTGTTAAAAAGGACTCGCATAAGTTCTTGATTGGCATTGAGGTCGTCATCAAACTCGCGGTCCAGAAGTTCGCAAAACCTGGACAAGGGGAAAAACTACTTCCAACTCTAAGTTAAGTAATTGCTTATTTTAATATCTTACATGACCCCTTTGTGTGCGTGATTTTCGACCCTGTGAATTTCGCTCCCATAAGCATCTTCGGGAAGTAGTGGATGAAATATGTGGTCCATCAAGGCCAGAAGAAAATCCTTCCAATCACTGCCAGCATTAGGGATGGCATCAAAGGAGTATCTGTAAAAGTCACGTAATTTTACATTGATAACAAGGAATCTTTTTGAGGTTCACTTATTTCCTCGTACATTGTGTGGTCAGATGCTGTGACTGCTTTTATTTTTGAGCACATCCGGAATGGGGCGAGAACATCAAGGTATCCCGGCATTTGGTGTCTTTGACTGCCAAAAAATATCAGATGTTCCAATGCGTGTGGCAACCCTAAGTTATTAGAGGAGGGGGTCCCTGAAGCGTTAAAAAAATTAATTATCAGCAGACTGATAACTCCAAGGATATGTCTATTTTGTAACTTACATAGGCACACAGAAGCTTTGATGACTGGACTCAAGTTGTCACAGACAATGACAGTCAAACCACTCGGTTCATGTCGCATTGACCTCACCGTGAAAGGAATATCCGAACATGGTTTGTGGATTGACGAATTTGATGTTTCAGTCCACATGATTTAACCATAATGGCAAAGATGTTAAGCGACCAATCGGCTCATATTTAGTGCAACAGATGTGCTCAAACTTCACTGGAGCACTGGCATGATGTTGTGAGGGTAAGTACAAGGTGAACTTAAAGCCGTGCTGGGTGTATTGGAAGGTACTACCTGTGCATATGTCATTAAAGGTCTATGCTTAAATCGGAGAAGCAGCTTGTGAGTTATCGTAAAGAAGCATTGTAATTATGGTTACTTTTAAACAACTTATTCATTTACTTTCTACCAGCATAAAATGGCAATTATTGTATTACATTTTGGGGTTAATGTCACTTTTGGCACTTTCGCGAAGAAATACAATTTACGCTCCTTCACTATCTGGCAGCGCTGAATGTTTGTTTTGATTATCAAAATCCAGACTTTTCGAGACTTTCTCTGGCCTTCTTTCCTAACAAATGGACACCGATCTGTGCTGGATTAGAGTGAAATGGACATTTAAAGACACTGGCACAAATACCTTCAGATCGTCGCTATTTTCGGTTCTCAACCGGCGGTTTCCGGTTTGCTGATTCAATCAAAAAGCCAACGCAGAAGCTTGAGTGAGTAAAGGCACAAAAATCTGAACATGGCTATGTTTGGCCTTGTAATATCTGGACGCCTTGTGGACACGTCCTTTCATCAAGTGGACCCGACACATTTCGTCGTCAACATTGCTGACGTCAATTCTTTCAATCACATTGTGGTGAGAAGTCAAGTTTTCTTGAACAGAGACATTTTATTTTAACAAAGATTTATTTCAGGTCTTCCTCACGGGTTCCAGTCCTTTTCCCGAAGGTGCAGGAGGAGCCGTTTACTTTTCCTGGCCAGAACCCGAATCTACCTCCGGACCAAACTGGCAATATCTGGGGATGATTTCCAACGCGAAACCAAGTGCGATATTTAAAGTGGCCAAACTCAAAACTGGCAACGACGAGCTTAGCAGTATTTCGTCAAAGTTCGGACAGCAGATGCTGCAAAGTCAGCCGGCAAGAGAACAGCAAACCGCCCAAGTTGGCATCTCTTTGGAGTCACTAAGCACTCTCGACAACCTGCAACAAGCCTCCGTCGAAACAGAAGCCGCTCAGGTGCCAAAGTTCATGGAATTTGCACAGAAGATGGTCAACTCCCTTTTCAATTATACCGCCAGTTTCGCGATCGACTCGAACGAGGCCCGCATGCGGACAAGCGAGACTTACGTACCGTACTCGGCGGTTCAAAACTGGTGCACAAACTTTGAGCGAAAGCTAAAAATTGACCCTTATTTTTGGGCGAAGCAGTGAAATCCTCGATGGTCTATAATATTCTTTGCATCGTCAATCAAAATGTCTACGACTAAGTAAAAATACCTGTTATTATAAACATTACAAACAAAAATGAGGCTATCATTAACGTTGTTAATATAGATGTATTTTGTAACACACTTCTTCGTATAGAATCCCGTAAGTACGCCACAAACTCTGATGCAGAATTGTGTATAGTTTTCGGGAGGAGATCTTCCAGCAAAATAATCTTGTTAGACACATCTTTAATGTAAAGGTTTCCAAGAGCTAAAGAAGTTTTGATTATACTTGTGCACCATTTGAGATTTTCAACCACGGCTTCTATTTTAGTGCTCGTCGTCCGACGAAAACGTGGGCTCCGTGTACATTGGAGCTGATCTCACTCGCTTTTCAACCGGAGGACAGACCTCGACGCCACTGTAATCGTTGACCTCCGAGAATCGTAGCTTCGGACCTGTCCTCTCGTCCAGCTCACTGTTTCGTCTCTTTCGTTTCAAAATGCTCGGACTCATCAGCTCATCTCGACCAGGCAAAACAATTGGCGAGTCGAGCCCTGGCACGGCATTCTGTTTGGAAGCCCTCTTCTTGGCAGCCGCCGATCCTCCCAATGCTGGAGAGTTACCCTGGACGGACGAGGACTCCTTGCCTTGCAGGATGTTCCTCATCTCACGATCTTTGGCCAGCGCCAAGGGCGACTTTCCACTGGCGTTCACGACGTTGTTCTTCCCGTTTTTCTCCATGATTAAACGCACTAGATCCCGATGCCGACCCCGAACGGCTACGTGCAGGGGAGAATTGCCACTATTGTCTGCAATATTCACATCGGCAGTGGACTCTTTGCCGTTACCCTCAACCAGCAATCTGGCGATTTCGACGTCCGGAGTGAGATGAAGGGGTGTCGAACCTGAAGAGAGCAATGGTTGTCACTTTAGGATTTTTCATGACAAAAAATCGCAAAACATACCGGCTTTGTTTGTCGCATTAATATCACAATTTCTGGAGACTAGCAGCTTGATTCGCTCCATATCTTTTGCCATGACAGCAAAATGAAGTGCAGTATTTCCTAAAATTAAAGAACGATTGCATTGAGTTGAATGGCATTACAGTTTATTTTTACTCAATTCTTAATTACCTGTCGCATCTTTTCCATTGATGTCAGCTCCATAATTTAGCAAGATTTCAAGGTTCTCTGCATCGTTGGCGTTGTGAATGGGCTTTCGCCCGATCGCATTGACAAGCTCCGTGTTGGCACCATGTTTCAAAAGGAGCTGGACGTTCTCGGTGTTGTGGTAGAGAAGGGAGGCATGAAGTGGCGAGTCTTGACTGAAATCCACGGTGTTTGGACTGGAAATATATTGCAATATGGAGGACAGCAATTCATTGATGATTAATGATCAAACTAAACGACTCACCTTGCACCATGTTGAAGGAGGACACGAGCAACGTCCGTAAATTGACAACCATGAGTTATTATTTCGTGGAGGCAAGTCCAGCCGTCTGTTGAGATGTAGTCAATGTCCACTTCGTGCTTGTCGCGTTGCTGAAGAAAGTCGTCCAATTCTTTCACTTCGCCTTTTTTGCACAGGGCTCGCAACTTTTCGCAAGGATCGATTTCTTCTAATCGCTTTTTCATTTGATCTGCTGCATGAAGTGACGCACTCAAGGCAAGATCAGTTTCGCTATCGATGCTGTCCTCCAGTAAGTCTGGCGTTGCAATCTTTGAACCATCCTCAGAATTCGAGGATTCCGGGGTCGCGTTCTTTGAAGGATTTTCGGAGTTGAGAGCCTCCTCATTATTAGCAGGCTGAACTTGAGATTCTGAGGGCTCAACTTCAGCTTTTTCCGGGCTTGTGTTGGGGTCAGAGGGCTCTTCTTCGAGTTTTGGACTCTCACTTGCACTCGTACTTTCTGCTTCTGGGACATTCGGAGGATGCACACTCTCGTCTTGCGATTCGGGTTCTGTAGTCTCTGGTTTCACCTCTTGAGCAAAGCAATCTGTTTCAGTGTCCTCCTTGATAACTTCTTCATCTTCCGCGTTTGTTGCCTTGTCTTCGTTTTCACTAGTTTTCTCAACCGGCTCCTCAGGGGCGACATTTCCGTCGCAAGTCTGGCTGTCAGAGGCGGACGGAGATGCTTCCATGGTCATGGCCAGAACTTTTTCTTCTGATTTTAAGTTTGATCACGGAAAAGACGAGAGATCCAAGCTGCTAAGCAGGCACAACATTTCAAGTTGAAGTGTCAAATTTCACTGTCAAAACTTGACGTCGTTCCCTTCATTTAATGAGATCGGAAAAACTGTCGATTGCAGGGTCCCGAGTTGATTCCTATAATCAATCCAATCCTGGACAGTGGCAATCTGCTTACCAAACTCAACTTGGCGATCTACTCTGGTTATTGCGACAGTGTCAAAATCTTCACTTTGCGTACGTGAGAATCGAGACTTGTTTTGCCGTTGTGCTGCTCTGCTGGCTTGAATTTGAAAGATTTACTTGCAACTGAAGCGCCACCAACTCAACTGCGAAAAATAGACCGATCAAAAGCCAATCCAAAGAAAATATGGTAAAAGCGCAGTACTTTAATGCAGAATATTGAAATTCATCTAATTAAGATTCCAAAAAATGTTAAAACTTCGTGTCTTAAAGAACTTCGAAATTGCTAAATCAGAGCCATAAACCATATTTAGCCGGTCTATCAGCTTCTATGTGGGCCTAATTTTTATTGCATCAAAACCACAAAATCGCTGCCAGATAAGGCAAATTCTTGGCTATCATTGGTGTTCCTTGAATTTACTTTTCTGCGCTGAAAAATCCAAATGAATTCCCCATTTAGATAAGTATGCACATGGTGATCATAACTGGTAATTTTACTGTTAATAACAGGTACGGTTGGCACATTTATGACATTTTGACCTTTTTTTGGTCCAACTTCTTTTTTATCGTTGAGCGGCTCTTTTCC
>JAAUYL010023242.1_pt1 | contig 12098 bp, 13 predicted proteins | sample 7278011 | NCBI WGS metagenome assembly JAAUYL01 (sample SAMN14350225, study PRJNA611818) | marine sediment metagenome | isolation source: surface marine sediment (1.8m) | place: French Polynesia: Moorea | collected 2018-08 | reverse complement strand
TGGCACTGCCAAATGAAATGCATGGAGACACCCGACTGCACCTTGTTCTCATGGACATCCTCCGTCACGAGCTTTGGTAAAACCTATGTTTTTAATGATCCACTGGCACTCAAAGTGAAAAGTACTTTATCTAATTATTAGTTGAACTTAATTGCCACTTGTTAATCGGTAACGATTCGTCATCAAGTACCGTCAAATCTCTGGATGACTGGATGCTTGGTGCAAAAGACTGCCAGGTTTTTCATGACTTTCTTAACAGTGAGCCTAGACAATTGACAATGCCAAGAATTTAGATCTTTGAATTTTTTTAGAAATTGGCATATCATCTGCTGTCAAAAGCTCCAGCATTTCATTTTCTATTGCCATCAATTACGCCACAGAAAACCTCATTGATGGACATATCTGGGATGATTTTCGCACAGAACCTGAGCCCAATCCTTGGGTTCAGCTAATTTTTTTCAGCACAGTCAAAGTCAACAGCCTGACCATCATAGGCTCAATTGATGAGCCTTTGGGTAAGGTACACATCCATGTCGGCAATTCGGAGATTGGCCAACAAGGAAGTCTCTCAGAGGATCCACTATGTTCCGTCGTTGTCGGTGGATCAGAGACTGGCGTTATCCACCAGATCAGATGTTCACAACCACTTCTTGGAAAAAGACTCACAATCCAGAAAAGATGCAACATGGTTTACTTGGTTTTAAATGAAATCATCATTTTTGATGGTTAGTATGTACTTAGCTACCAAGCATGAGAAGAAAAAAATGTGAAACATGAATATTTCCAGATGACCAATCGCTTGTCCCAGAGGTCACACCACAGAGCTCTTTGCCAGATGAATGCTTCAATATCTTCGCCGTCGATAGCAAAGTGGGCAGGAGTTTCATGACCGCACAAGAACACCAACCTTGGTTTCAACTTGATTTCCCTGAAGTGGTCCATGTGGTTCGCATCATAATTGTTCAGAGCCTATTGGTAGAAGAGGTGGCCTTGAACAATGTCAGTTTATTTGTCGGAGAAGGGTTGGAAGCACAAGACCCATCAAATAACCAACTTTGTCATGAATTTGTCCGTCAATCCAATGCCAAGAGCATTGATGTGATCACGTGCAACCACATGGTCAGTGGGAAGAGTTTAATCGTGCAAGGTCTCAGTGATGGTCTCCAGCGGCTAGGATTTTCAGAAATCATTGTCCATGTCGCAGATGACAATGAAAGTGGTCAGCATAATTATCCTGGACACGAGGATCTCTTGCTGATCACAACTGGCTACGACAACGATCAACACCGATATGCTCATGTGACTGAGCTCTTCAGCATTGGAAAGAATTATTCTGCTAAAGAGTGTATCCATAATGGGAACTTGTTTGACGGTTGGATTGTCAATAGGAGGAATGCCATAGGTAATGTGCTCAAGACGGTCGAGGACGAAGATGTGCTAGTGATTTGTGGTGGAGACAACAAAGAACACTGGCAAGGATCAAACCAATGCTTTAAATCCGGAAGCTCACAGCCATTTACCCATCTCATTGAAAAAAGGATCAGTGCTGCCAGCATTGTTATAGCAGATGGCACAGTGCTCTGGGTAACAGGAGGTTATTATTTCAATGACGATGGGTTCGTAGACTTGAGGTATTGTCTCAAGCAAAAAGTGAAAGCCTGCTTCACGATTTTTTCTCTTTTTTAAGATCAACAGAGTATGTTTTGCTACAAGAAGTTTGGCTTGGTCCGGAAATGCCAAGGAGGCGATATCGCCATTGCCTCGTCCGCGTTTCATTGACCGACGACTCGTCAGCACTGATGATTGCCGGATCTGATCAAGGATCATCCCAAGAGGTTGACGAAGTGTTCGCATTTGATTTCAAAACACAGTCCTGGTCGCAGACAGCCCCGCTTGGAAATGCTAGAGAATCGCCATTCTGTGGAACCATCATTGATTCTGTGAATGCAAGCAGAAAAATGATCATCGTCGCTGGAGGAGAAGCGTTGTTTTCTCCGGTCACCTCAACCGAAATTTTGCAACTGAACATTGTTGATGACATTGTCATGGAAACTGATGTTTGGATGCAAGGGCCTGATCTTGCAGGGATCGATACTTACGGAACCGGGGCAACTGCAACCTCCTCCGATCGGACAAGACTCGTTATCGCTGCTGCGTGGGTTATGTTTCAGATAAGATGCTTTGCCGGGGACTGTCAATGGACAAAGTTGGCGCACGAACTTGCCGAGTTCAAGCATTCTCCTGTTGCAGTTATAATACCACCAGGAATCCTACACTGTTTTTACGCTTTACCAGGTAAAACTGACAGAAAAAAAAACAAAAAAAGATATATTTTTGAAACCATTTTTAAGAGCAATCCACGTGTACGAACCAAAGCTTCAGGCATCAAGTCCTGTGGAAGTCAGGTTGGCATATAATCGACTGATTCGAATCGAATGCCTATCATGGTTTTAACAAATATTTTCTAGAGTGCGACCAGTGCGTATTTCCGTTCATTTATGACAAGAAAATCTTTGACGACTGCACGACGTACGATCACGACACCTACTGGTGCTCCGTCGATAACAACGACAGTGGAGAAATGAGGGACTGGGAAAATTGTCCTGAATGGATCAACTCTTGCTACGAGGATATGTGACTTAATTTGATTTCCAATACTTTTTGAGGTTGAAAAAAATACATTGTATCGAGATCCTTCAGTTTACTTTTTCATGAACTTGGTGATCTTGGACTGAGATTTTCCATCTCTTGGTGCTGGGCGTTTCTTCGGACTGGCTGACTTTTTTCCGGGATCGGCAGACTTGGCGGCATCGTAGGCAGCCTTCATTTTGCCAATGTTTTCCTTGTGGACTTTATCATGAGCGACAATTGGTTTTGGGTAATCCTTTCCAATTATGCAACCGGCGGCCTAATTAAATCAAGGATAAAAAAGGCTTTCATTTAAAAAAGTTTTTAAATGACCTGCTGAACGCTCATGGGTGCGTTCCAGGGCTCGTAGATGTACTTGTCCGGGAACTTTGCCAGCAATGGTAGATGCTTTCGAATGTACGATCCTGTAGGGTCAGTCTTCTTGCCAAAAGCGATGGGACTGTAGACGCGGAAATACTGGTGGAAGAAGGCTGAAGCCGACAGCCACATCCAGTTGCCAGCGTTGAGAGACCAGTCTGCATCCAGAAGGAGCTCTTCAAAGACTTCTTTTCCTGAAAATTATTTATCATTTTTGAAAGTTGAAAAAAGTCGTGAACTATGTCTCACCCCGCTCCCACGAAACCCAGAGGTCCCCTCTGGTCAGAAAGCATGCAACGGCATGACGCGCCAAGTGGTGGATCCAGCCCTCCTTCCTTAGCTGAGTCATGATAGCGTCGATGAAGGGATAGCCCGTCCTTGCCTCGGCCCAGGCCGCCAGCTTCTCCTTGTCGTCCTGCCAGGGAATCTGCCGGCAGACCTTGTTGCCCTTCATCTTGTCGAAGTTGGCGATGGTGGCCCCGGCCGTGTAGAAGAACTCCCTCCAGAAGAGCTGCCCGACCAAGGAGACCGGCGGGTTCGAGTGCTTGCCCTTGTCATTGATGGCGACCAAACGCCAGTACATTTCTCGACAAGAGACACAGCCGAACTTGATGTACGGACTCAGCACTGTCGTTGACGGCTCGAGACTGTTTGGCGACGTGTTGGGCTTCTCGAAACTCCGTACCCATTTGCCATTCGACTCGCAAATGAATTTGTCCAATCGTTTGAGGCCTTCGGTTTCTCCTCCTGGATAGAGGCATGGCTCAAGATCAGACTCATTCTTGATTCCCAGCTCTTTCAGGGAAGGAGGATCGTAGGCAGTCTTTTTGAGATCGTCGTCTCCCTCCGTAAATCGGCAAGCTGAGGGGAAATTCTCGGACGTCAGCGTGGCCACAGGTTTTGGCGGGGGACCGAGCGACGCCGCCAGGGACTGGAACTTTTGGTACGTAATCGGCGTGACGCCGGCGTTGGCTTTCACAATCAGATCGGGATTGTACAGGGTATTGGACAGCTTGATTAAGACGTCGACGTCATGCTCCTTGGCCAACTTCTGAATGTCACTGTCGCGCGTCACCGCGTACGGCTCGGTGTCACTTTCGAACGTCAATTTTTTGACGTTCCACTTCTTAAACAGATCTGGCATCACCTCTTTGGGGGCGCCTCTCACGACGAAGAGCCGGCTCCCGAGCTTGCGGAGTTGGTCATCGAGATCGGCCAGAGTTTGGGCCAGGAAGCGCCACCGGTTGACGCCGACGATGGCATTCTTCACAAACCAAGGGTCCAAGATGAACACCGGGCGCAACTCCAAGAGCTGTCCACTCTTCTTGTCGGGTTCTAGAGCGGACAAGAGTGCGGGGTTGTCGTGGAGCCTAAGCCCCTTCCGAAACCAATGAATGCAACTTGGCTTCTTCGCCATCTACACTTTTAAAACGTCGAATTTTTCTCGTCGATTAAATTTTTTGTTGAAAACGAAAGCCGTTACGCAACAATCAAAACAAAGAGAGGTTGCGCGCGCGTTCGCGCAATTTCTGATAATTTATGAAGAACATAGAGGTATGTTAATTAATTAATTAATTAATACATTATTAGTCAGATCTTAGTCGGTTACGGGGAGTCCACAGACTTCATAGAGTTCAACTGGATCTTCTCTTCTGAAGTTGTCGGCCTGTCATGCACTTGGCCGAATGTCTCATGCAAATGTCTGCCCACCTCTGGGTCTGTGTGAAAGCGCTTGTTCCGCTGCCGATCCTGGCGGGTCTTGGCCTTGGGGACGGTGAACCTGTGCGGGGTCGTCCTGTCGAACTCGCCGTTGGCGTCGGCGTAGACGTTGGCCCCGGTGAAGGTGTACCTCCTGGCAAACTTCCGGCAGAAGGTCTCCAACATGGCCTCGCGATAGTACTTGTTCGAGACGATGTATATCACGGGGTTGACGAACCCGGAGCACCAGAAGATGATGTAGCCCGCCACGTGGAGGCCGGGCATGTCGGTGTGGGGTGGCATGGGGTGCAGGGCCATGATCAGGGCGGAGGGCATGAAGCAAATGATAAAGCTCATGCAGACAAGGAGCCCCGTGCGGGTGATGTTGTGCTCCCTCTTTTTCAGGTGGTTCTCGACAACATGGTCAACGTCGTCCTCGTCAATGGCATCTCGCATTTGATTCCCAACGGCCCGGACCCTTCGGTAGATCATGAAGTAGCTCCCCGCCATGATGAGGCTGGGCAACAAGAAGCCCATGATCATGTTGAACTTCATCGGTGACTTGTCATACCTTTCAAAGAATCCAATATTAGTCTTGATTACTTTTGATATTTTTGTATTCTGTTACCTCGGCAGAATTGTGCAGCTGAAAATCTGGGGATCGTACCCCAATTGGCCCCAGGTTTTCGTCAAGGGCAAGGCCATGATGCCTAGTGACAATGCCCAAATAAAGGCCACTAACGCCATGCTTTTCCAGTACGAAAAGAAGGTGTCCATCTTTCTCGGACAATAAATTCCGACAAATCTGGTAAAAAATATTTAATAGGATAAAAAACTCGTGAAAATACTCCAAAGTCAATTTTACCTGTTTAAGGCTATGAAGGCCATGCTGAAGGCCGATATGGAGATGTTGGCGTAGAAGAAGAACGGGAACAACTGGCACGTGCACATCTTGAACACCCAGGCCTTTTTGAAGAACCTCACCGCCGTCAAGGGCAAGCAGAAGGTGCAGAACAGCAGGTCGGAAAAGGCCAACGACAGGAGGAACGGGGTGGTCGTGTGCCCGCGGAGGCTCTTCTTGGTCAGGAGGACAGTGATGGTCAACACGTTCCCGAGGGTACCCAGAATGGCGCAAATGATGGCGCCCCAGGCGGCGACCTCGCAGCTGAGGTCGTCGAAGATGATCTTGGTGCCCTCCTCGTAGGTGGGCTTGCCGCCGGAGCGCAAGCCGTTGTCCTGCCCGAAGTTGAACCCGTACTTCTTCCTTTTGGCAACCTCGACGACACCCCACTCCCAAACATTGCTCTCAGTGTCTTCACAAAACTGCATGATTTCTATTCAACTGCCATGTTGTTTCATTCACTAAATCCCCAAGCTCGCCTTAAAAGTCAATGTTGACTTCCGTTCACGAATCTTTTTTTCGAAGAACTGTTATTGAAAAATCTCCAAATATTCCAGGCATGACACATTGACTGAAATGTTTATATTCTGGCTTATCTTTGCTCAAGGAGAGTCGGCTTGAAAAATTACCCGAACCTCACCAATGCAAACTGAAACTGTTCTTACTTACATTCAAAACTATTCGTTATCAACTTCATGCTTTCGGTTGTAGGGACGAAAAAAGAATATCAAAGTTCTCCGACTGATGATGTAATTTTTTTCGATTGTATATTTCAATTGTTTTGTAGAATAATTGAAACAAGAAAATCTTTTCTTCATCATTTGATAGAGATATTTTTGACAAAAATGCTGGACAGAAAATTTGTATGGGGGGTTCATCGTACTGTTGTTGGTATATAGAATGTAAACTATGTAAGAATCGCATAATTTTGTTCTATCATTTTTTGAAAGAAGTTTCATATCAGATATTCATTTCAATTACATTTTCAGATGGTGTAATGTTTGTGAAATGGAAATCCTGGCCTTGTTTGAAACGATAAACAAAAACAAAGTCATTGATGAAGGTACATATACAAAGGCAAATTGCAGCCTTCAAATGATGTGGCCTTTTCAATTCCTTCCTTTCTTTTCGCTGGCCTTAAATTGTGTTCTTTTTGAGTTCTTGTTGTACGCAGATAGAGATTTAGATTTACATTGATTTTCAAATGAGGGAAGCTTGGAGAGTCGACCAGGACCTTGTCAAGTTCTTTGTCATCAAACAGGACGTCACTGTTATCATTCGAACTGGGAGACAAGGTCTGGCTGGCCTACGCTCGCAAGCTCCCATTTGACCCTTACAATCTAGAGAGCATGTTTAAATCTTTGGTCGACCTCGATTCACGAGGATGCTCGAGATCACGACAGTGTTTTCGTCGTGACCTCGGCGGCCTCGCCAATCGGGTGAGCCAACAAGGGGACGTTTTGTGTTTTCTTAAGTAATACATAGGTAAAGTGTGCAGGTGTTCTTTTTACAGGGGGACATTATTTTGCTTGGTGTTTACTGCTTGAGGATGCCCAGCTCGACCATCAGCTTGCGCATCGTCCTGATCTCGGACTCGAGCTCGCTGACCTCGGACTTCAGGGTCTTGTTCCTCTCGGCGAGGGTGGCCTCCTCCGACTCGACGTCGTTCTGCTCGGCCTTCTTCTTGTCGCGGTACCTCCTGGCGGCCTCGACGTTCTGCAGCTTCTTGCGCTCCTTCTTGTCCTTGATCGAGTAGGGGGCCTTGCGGGTCTTGCTCACGAGGCTCCTCTTCACGGTGGGACGGCCCTTGACCACGGCCTTGCTGGTGCTGGCCTCGCTGAGGGCCTCGGACATGGCGGGCGAGGCGGCGTTCATGAAGGAGCTGTCGTCGAGAACGGCGGGGAGGTCGGACGAGACGTTGGTCGTGTCGGTCACGGCAGGAGAGGCGGGGGCGGCAGCCACCATGATGATGATGTTGCGCCCGTCCTCGGTGACGATCTGCGACACGTTGCTCAAGTCGAGGAAACCGCTGTCGCCCAGGATCTGGTTCTCGACGGTCTCCTGCTTGACAACGGCAGGGGCCTCCTTCTTGGTCTCGTCGACCACCTCGATGTCATCGCTGTTCAAGAAGCTGGTGTCGATGTCGACATCATTGCCTTGGAGCAGCGAGTCCAACAAGGCCTCGGCAACCTTGGTGTCCTCCTCTGTGAAGGTGGAGTTGGCGAGGGGAAACTCAAGGGAGCCATCGACGAGATGGTCGGCGTCGGTGGTGGGCAGGATGGCCTCGCCCTTGCCGTTGCCGCCGCTGGCCTCGTAGGTCTTCAAGAAGTCCTCCACGTTGTTGATCAGGGCCTCGGCGTCAATGTCCTCGTCTTCCTTGGACTCGTCCTTCATCTCCTCGGTGAGGTTGGCGGTCAGGTCCACGAAGCTCTGGTAGTCCGAGGTGGACTCGAGCCACGTGTTCATGTCGCCGCCAACGGCCTCGGCGAAGGCCTCGCCCAGGACGTTCTTCTTGTCCTCCTGCATCCTCTCGACCAGGCTGGTGTCGTTGCCGGTGGTCGTCTTGTCCTCTTGCATGCAGACATCGTTGTTGATGGCGATGGTGGGCTTGTCTGCATGGTTGCCCTCAAAGGCGTCGAACGAGCCGCTGCCCGACTCGAAGAGCTCCAGGTCGAACTCCATAGCTGTTGAGTTGAACATGCTCAATGTCTTGTTGTTCTTGGTCGTAGGTCAAATAAATCGATGGATTAATCCGGGACTTCAGTTGGTGGTGTTGATCAGGGATTTGGTTTTCTCTCTCTGTCGGCTGAGCGACGTCAAAGGATAAAACGAACCTGCAATTTTGGAAAAGAAATCGAACATGAAGAAAAGCAGTCATATTAAATTAAAGAAAATTTCTCCGTTTTCGAGGTAAACTAAACTATGCCAAACTATAAATTGAGACAGTACCTTCCTGGATTGTCTCCCATTTTGTCTAAAAGAAGGCTCCAAGATTACTATGAATACTTGGGAAGTCTTGTAAAAAACGAAGGAACCGTGAGAGATCTCTTCTTAGCCAATTAAAGGAAAGGTCACTGTACTTTTGCTTCGCCATATATTTAATGGAGGACAAAGAAAAATTGACGAGCAGCTGTCAAATTTTCAGACTTGAATTTTGGCGAAACCAGTCGAGAAATGTTGGAAATAATGATCAGAAAATGTACTTACTCCATGGTGCTTGGGCTAAAAGCACACGAGGTGCTTGGGTTGTCAAATTAGACCATCGTGAAGATCAAAATTCGCACGGATAAAAATTCTTTTTCGCTTTTTCTGTTCACTTTTGGAAATTGACTGAGCAAAATTTTGAGGATCGGCTAGGACTATCCCACTGGTTGTCATAGAATCCAAGCGAAACACAAAACAAATTCGGCAAATTCTTGGATCAAAATATTACGATTGGACTAGACAGATTGTCAATTCATTCTCAATGACAAAAAGTCAATCAGGTTTTACGAGAAATTATGATCTAAAATGTAATAATGCTTGACATTTTGCCTGAAACTTTTTAAACATGGCATGTGAAAGTGACTCATTGTGCAATGACGTAGTTGCGGAGGCCAGATTTCCAGAAATTACTCCGCGACATATTTTGGCTATTTTCTCTCAAAAAAAGTGTCTACGATAAAATTGGCCTGGTAAAAGTCATTTTTGCTTTACTTTCCATTCTTTTATCCAATTAAAATAGCAGTTAAATTGTGCTAATAAGCTGGTAAGTTTCCAGACGTGGATTACTTTCTGTGACGTCACAGTCTGGTTGGCAACTATTTCGTCAGAAAGGTCAACGTGTTCTAAGGTCTCGCGCCAAAATGACTCATTTTGCTAAAGATAGCCCAAAAATTATGTATTACAAGATCTTCATCAATAATTTTGGAAAGATGGCATTATTCTTGTAATGGCAGAATATTTTACCAGCCTTCATCTGTAAGTCAAGCTGCTTGATGGACCGAAAAATTAACAATGACCAGCAAAAGCATGTTATAATGAAATAATTATCAAAGTAATCTGTTGATACATGAGAAAAATATTAAAATAAGAGATTAGCTCATGAAGTTTAACTACAATAACAATCTAAATTAAATAGTTTTGCCCTAAACAGCATACACAGCGGCTTTTCTTAAAAATAATGGAAAAATAATGAATGTTGGATTTGTTGGCACTATTTTTGAGTGAATTTGGCTTTTTTGGAAAGTTTTTGGCGTCATTTTTCCCCGACGGTCTTTGTCACTCTGTTGCACATTTTGTAAACAAATAAAATCCGTGAAAATTGGCGAAAATTCGTGAAAATTGAAGAAATTAGAAAACTGAAGAGAGGCAGAGCTTAAACTTATCAGATTCTATTCCCCGACAAGACAACCACTGCATTTAAAACCATGTCGGCTTTACAAATTGGGAGACAGCTCGGATTCCGCGCTCGCTGTCTGACCACTACACAGTATCAACTTTCATCCTTGTTACTAAGTGGTAAGGAGACTCAGACTAAGGACCAAGGACAATGAACTCAGATCTCCTGACTTTTTGCAATCTATACACTTTGGCATTTACTTTCAGGATCTGGTTCAGTTCCTCCGCAAACTTCATGCAGTGTTGTTACCTTCGAGCCGAAATGCCTCCTTGTAAGTCAGACCAAGTTGCTCCACACGTCCTTCCTGAGGTGCAACGACAGCAGCACCAAAACGGAGGCTGGAAAACCTGATCCTAAAGGAGAAGCGGGAGAAGAACAAGATCAGCAACAAGTTGAGTCGGCAGCTGAGAAAGAGCTCAAGGCACAAGTTGAGGAGTTGAACAAGTCGCTCGACGAGTGGAAGGCAAAGCACAATGACATCATGGACAAGTACCGGCGGTCCATCGCCGAGAGCGACAACATGCGAAAGCGGTTCACGAAACAGGTCGACGAGGCCAAAGTGTTCGGCATTCAGGGCTTCAGCAAGGATCTTCTGGACGTCGCCGACGTTCTCGAAAAGGCTGTGCAAATGGGCAGCGAAGGCCAAACTGTCGACGACATGCACAAAGGCCTCGAAATGACCTTGGCCCAGCTCAATCAAGTGTTCAAGCGCCACGGCCTGGAGCAGGTCAACCCGATGAACGAGAAGTTCGACCCCAACTTCCATGAGGCCCTGTTCCAGATTCCCGCGCCAGACAAGGAGCCTAACACTGTCCTTGATGTGCAAAAAGTAGGCTACACGTTAAAGGGACGGACTGTTCGACCAGCATTAGTAGGAGTGTCGAAAAAGTGATTTACTAAAACAAAAACACCAACGCGATGAATTTTGGCGAAACAAAGAAGACTACTTGTGATTGAACCTGTCCTCTATCTAAATCAAACAAAATCTAATCATCGTCTCGTGACAAAAATGAAAATTCGACTGGGCCAAAGTGTTTTTGAGATCATGTTTACTCCGGTGGCAGTGATCTAAATTCATTAAGTTTGGTACTCTTTGAAAGAATTGAAGAATGGATATGGCTGTTGTTGTTGGTTGATAAAATCTCATTAATCTTCGAAAAAAGGATGCTCCAGGGCGCTTTGAGCAGTGATTCGCTCGTGAGAAGACAGGGTGAGCAGTTTGCTCAAGAGGTCGACTGCTTGATCGCTGGCCAAGCAAATCGTGGACACGGAATTGTAGGAGCGCTCTATCTCTTCCGGCGGTCGGCGTTGTGCCAGCCTCTGGCAGAGGACCTGAAGGTCGAGAGGCTCGATGTTCTCGCTGCAAATCAACTTCTTCCCGTAATGGCTAGCTGCTTCCTCGACGGCCTTGTTGCCGAAAATGGCCACAAACTCCCCTAAAGCGGTGATGTCATCTGGTGCCCTGAAAAACGGGTACGTCCTGGAGAGCATGCTCAGGAGGATCACTCCCGTGGCCCACATGTCCACGGCTGTCGTCTGGTGCTCGAACTTCATCAAGACCTCAGGCGGTCGGAACCCTGGGGTCCCGGCCCTAGCCGCCCTTTGCGATTTCTTGCCCAAGCATCTTGAACAGACTCTGGGTTTTCCGAAGCAATTGCAGGCAGTCTTTCGCGGATTTGGAGTTGCAAACCGGTCTTTAGTTGTCACGTTGATCAGTGGCTCTTTCTTTTCTTGAGGCAAATTTTGGCCAGCAGCTTGGGGATTATTGCCACCACCACCACCGCCGACCACGAAGCTCTGATGGGTTTGGAACGGGGCTGCACCCCCGGCCGCCGCTCCTGGCGTTGTCGCCGTCGCCGAGGCCGAGCTCAAAGAAATGTGGAAGTTGCTCGGCAGGAGCAGCGAGTGACCTCGAGAGGTCAAGCTGGCCTGCAACCGGGGTGTGCCGTCAGACGGGATTCCAGACGCTGGATCCAGGATGGTGAAGCTCCCTTGCCGCTTGAAGCCACTACCCTGGCTCCCCTTGTGATCGGACAAGATGGCCGAGGCCGAGATGGTCAACTTGGAGAAACCGGGCGTCTTCATCAGTGACGAGCTCATAGGGTTTGGAGT
>JAAUYL010002011.1_pt1 | contig 12099 bp, 19 predicted proteins | sample 7278011 | NCBI WGS metagenome assembly JAAUYL01 (sample SAMN14350225, study PRJNA611818) | marine sediment metagenome | isolation source: surface marine sediment (1.8m) | place: French Polynesia: Moorea | collected 2018-08 | reverse complement strand
GTACGATAATTACCTGGAAGGGTGTTTCCTTGAACTTCTTGTCATCCTTGGGTCCGGAGAAGGAGTTGGGATAGTAATTGGGAGCTCCCTCCTGGTTCATGTCGACGCACATGGGCCCATCTCTCTGATAGTTCTTCATGCTCGTCCTGTAATTAAATGTAATTACAGTAGTCATTTTGTAATTTTAATGCAATTAATACCTGTAAGGACAGTTGACAGGGAGCTGCAAGTAGTTGGCTCCCAGCCTGTGCCTATGGGTGTCGGAGTAGGAGAACAGGCGGCCCTGAAGCAAAAAAAATATTTGTATTCTGTAATTAGTAATTAATTTTTGGTAATTACACACCTGCAACATCTTGTCCGGGCTGGGCTCGATACCAGGCACCAAATAAGCCGGGCTGAAGGCAATTTGCTCAACCTGTCATAGACATTGGGTTAATTACATGTAATAATATTGTAATTGTAACAAAATTACCTCGGCAAAGTAATTGCGGGGATTACGGTTGAGAACCAGCTTGCCAACGGGCTTCAAGGGGAACTCCTTGTGGGACCAGACCTTGGTCAAGTCGAAGGGATTGAACTTGTGCCTGTAATTGATGTATTAATTTCTAGTTAATTACATGTAATTATGATTGTAATTACTTCTCGGCCTCAGCGTAGGTCATCACTTGGATGTACATCGTGTACGAGGGGTAGTTGCCCTCGGCGATGGCATTGTGCAAGTCACGGATGGCAAAGTCCGGATCGTCCCTTGACATGTTGTCAGCCTGCTCCCTGTTAAAGTTCTTGATCCCCTGGTTGGTCTTGTAATGGAACTGTAATTAAAAATCATAATTACCAATTAAGTACATCATATAAGGGCAAAGGTTACAGTGATCAGTCAAGCAAAGTACACCTCTTATATCACATGACAATTGACAATTCTCGTACCTTACAGTAGACCGGCTCGCCCTTGGCGTTGACAAGCTTGAAGGTGTGGCTGCCGTAGCCGTTCATGTGGCGGTAGCCAACGGGGGTACCCCGATCCGAAAACAGGAAGCTGACCTGATGAGTTGTCTCAGGCCTCAGGGTGATAAAGTCCCAGAACATATCCGGATCCTGCAAACAAAGCATGTTTTGACATGCTCAAACTTGTCCAGACTTGTTTGATTTACCTTCAAGTGCGTCGCCGGATTGCGCTTCTGGGTGTGGATGAAGCTAGGGAAGAAAATCGGATCACGGATAAAGAAAATGGGAGTGTTGTTTCCAACCTGAAAAAAATACGTGATTTCACATGATTTTTCGAAAAATCCGTGAAATTGACTGAATTTACCAAATCCCAGTTTCCCTCGTCGGTGTAGAATTTCACGGCAAATCCGCGGGGATCGCGAGCTGTATCTGCGGATCCGGACTCACCGCCAACGGTACTGAAACGAACCGCTAGGGGAGTTTGCTTCCCAACTTGGGAGAAGATGGAGGCCTGAAATATCACATGCTTAAACATGTCTGGACTTGTTTAATCTTGTTTTGATTTTACCTTGCAGTATTGGCTAATGTCATGGGTGCATTCGAAATAACCGAAGGCTCCAGCTCCCTTGGCATGGACAACACGTTCCGGAATCCTCTCACGGTCAAAGTGAGCCAGCTCGTCGATCAGGACATGATCCTGCAAGTCCAAACATGTCGAATCTTGTTTGAATCAGGAATAATCGTGATCTTACCTGAAGCAGGATTGGTCCGCGGGGTCCAATGGTGAGAGAGTTCAACTTGTCACCGATGGGGACGCCATTTCCGGTTGTCAGAGTGCCAGGATTCTAAAAGACAGGCATGTCTAAACATGTTCAATCAAGAAAAATCAAGATTTACCTTGCACTGCTTGCGGAACTCCTCAATTTGGTTGGTTGCCTTGTCACGTCCGGCCATCTTGGATTTTTTTCACCTCTTCAAACAGAGAAGACTGCAGAGTCCAAACTTCAAAATCAGACTAAATCAAATACGATGATTGGATTTATCTTAGGTTGCGGCCCCCAGCCACAGTTTTAATTATATTGACCAGATTTGAGTAAACAAAATTTCTGTGAAAATGTGCTTATCTCACGAACAAAGTTCAGGTTTGTCCGAATTTTCTAAGCGTTAAACTTTGATAACTTCACTATGCTATATGTAACCTTAATTTTTTATAGGAGAATTATGAATTATCTTCAGATCGTTAAGTTTAATTTAACTGCTCCATTGTACATTTGCCATAAAAATCTGTGAAAAAGTCTCAGCTTGGCAACTGTTTCTGGGGCCACAACCTACCTCCAAATGAAAAGTGGTACCTGGTTTTACCTCATCTATAAGTTGTATTGTAGAATACAAATAACAGTTTAAATCATCAGATTAACCCGTCTCTATGGGATTTTTTGAGTATATTTAACCTATTATGAGTATATACTCAAAATCATAATTGGTCATAGGTGAAGCTCTAAATACGAGTACATGTGATGTGTGCATAGGGGGGCCTCTGTTCTGCAAGCAGGTTTTTCTTAAAGACGAGTTTGCTTAAGGAATTTTCATTGATAACTATGGCTTGTTCAGAGGGGAGTGTTCTTAAATATGCCCGCCTTTAAACGACGAGCCCCTTGTCGTTAAGGTTAAAATGTACTTTTGCAACGTGAGGAGAGACTCACGTTCATTTTACCACTACGAAAAATCAGACGCCTGCCCAAAATCTTTTTAAGCATGGTAACCTGGATTTTAGTTACCGGCCGGCTAAAATGAAATATGTCATCTTCAAATACCAAAGTCCAAAACTCTTTTCGAAACATTTTCTTATGCGAAGCAAACAACAAAAATATGGCTACCAATGATTCAAACCAGTGCCATTTTTTCCGGTTGAACTACCATCACAATTCTGCTTTCTAACAATTAAGGTACATCTCGTTTGAATTTCCCGCCTTCTCTTACTACATAAAAATGAAAACAAATCCCCCTGCAAATGTCAGATCAAAATTGGCTTCCATAATATTTTCTGATAACATTTTCACAGAAAATATCTCTTTGCAGAAGATTTGTCATTTCTAAGTCCTTGCATAAACTTAAACTTTTAAAAAATGTGAGATATCTTATCTGGCTTCCAGTTTTCTAAACATGATTTGAAAACAGAAAACATAATATCTACATTAAATCAAGAAAAAAACATGGCCTCTCTGAGGTACTTGATTTTACTGGCTTTGATATACCAAACATGTAAGTATAAAATATTATAATCATTTAAAATAAAATGCTAGAAAAAAATCAATTTTAGGTGGCGAAGAATGCCCTGCCAAAAAGGGCCAGGTTAGCCCAAAAGAGGAGGCCATTGAAACGGTTGAATTGGGGGATTTAATTCTCACAATAGATGGCGCTGAAATCAATCTGGAATTAAAATCCGGCTCTGATGGAGGTAAGTAAATTTCTAAAAAGCTAGTTTCTTGCTTGTCATCGCTGTCGTCATATTGTAGTAAAATGTATAAATGATTCTTAATTTCACAGGAAATTTGCTCAATGGATTTTTGGCGCTTGATCTGCCGGCGGTTTTGGGCACTGCGGAAGATTGTTCCGCAGAAAATCCGGACAAGGTATGCCGCAATTGGGGATCCGCTGCTCAATTTTCCGTTGAGCGAACCGCTGAAAACCGCTGCTACGATGTCAGTTGGTCAACCAGAATCCTGAGATCACACAGGGATTGCTTTGATATTGGTACCGAATCCAATACAAAGTGGTTCGGTGGACCGGAAGAGTACTATCAACATTTCCCTTTGAATGCATCGTTTACAAGGGAGACAGTTCCATATCTTCCAGGTAATTATTTGAAAAAAAAATAGTCAAATGCTGCAAACTTATTGTATGTTATAGGCGACATGCTGCAAGACAAAGAAATGTATTTTGGAGGAGTGGCAGAACCTTATTGGTTGAGTTCGAAGGGCGTTGCAATTTGGGTTCCAGAGGGAGTGCCACTATTTTACAGGCAAGCTGAGATTTTCTCTTTAATTTTACAGTAAAATGCCTAATCAATTCATTTAATTTTAAGCTGGAACAACGATAGAAATCCAGGGCAACTTTGCATGGAGTCCAAAGCCGAGCCACCCTATGTTCTCAGCGAAGATGGCGACATAAAATTGAACTACAAAATTTGCTCCCACTCCGATCCAAAAGCAATGCACATGTTTGCCATTGATCAGTTTTTGGGCAAGCCAACCGGTAATGTCACCAGCAAATTATGGCGCAAAATAATTAATTAATTAACATATTAGGCATCCCTGATGAGGAGATGATTAAGCACCCAATTTGGTCTTCTTGGGCGCAATACAAAGCCGATATTAACCAGTCAACCATTTTGGATTTCGCCCGGCAAATTCGTGAAAACGGTTTTGAAGCTTCCCAACTCGAGATTGACGACAATTGGGAGGTGTGTTATGGTGATGCAGAATTCGATACTGGCAGCGGAAAGTTTCCGGATCCTGGAGGTAAATAATGTTTGCTTCGCTCAGATTTCAATCCGCTTCAACCACTCATTTAAAGGAATGATCAAGCAAATCAAAGAGGATTATGGATTTAGAGTGACATTGTGGATCCATCCCTTTGTCAATTTAGATTGCAAATCATGGCTTGAAGCTGCCATTCCCCCGAAAAGTTACTTTGTCAGAGATACCAAGGGCAAGAAGGATGATGGGGTAAGCTAACAAAATATGAAAAATAATACTAAATTAGCCATTTTTAATTATTTTTTTAGGTGGTACCTGTTTATGGACAACTGCCAGGATTGGTTTGGTGGTGGCAGGGAGTGCTTGCAAGTTACGTTGACTACACGAATCCGGAAGCAGTCAAATGGTGGTCAGATAGACTTGAAAAACTAAGAGCAGACTATGGCATAGATTCCTTCAAATTTGATGCTGGAGAGGTAAAATACTTAACATTTTGCGAGACAAATGTAAACAAAGTTGTTTTTCCTTTAGGTCAATTGGTTGCCTTCCTCTTTTCTGTTCAACGAAACTTACGATGAGAGCTTGTGGCCTGCCGTGCAAACCACATCTTATGTTGATGCTGTATCCAAATTTGGGCCAATGATTGAGGTAAAATGCTTAAATCATTAATTTAAAATTAATTTTTAAAAGCATTCATTTAGGTCCGAGTTGGCAGAAGAACCCAAAAATACCCCATTTTTGTCAGAATGCTCGACAAGGACTCCAATTGGGGATACAATAATGGTCTCAAGACGCTAGTCACAACGCTTTTGCAAATGTCCATGGTCGGTACGTTAAGATCCATTTTTGGGTGAAATAATTGTATAAATGGCTCTTTTAAATGCAACTTTAGGTTACCCATTTGTGCTGCCTGATATGATTGGAGGCAATGGCTATTCCGACGATCCTCTGCATGAATCAGAGGCTCCAGAAGTCGAGCTGTACATCCGATGGTTTCAGGTGAAATATATTTCCATTATTTTTTCTGTTTTTACAATTTATGCTTGATATTCCAGGCCAATATTTTTATGCCTTCGATGCAATTTTCTTTCGTACCCTGGCAATACGAGGATCCAGAACCTTTGATCGAACATGTCAAGGATTTGCTGGATTTCAGATTCAGCCTCAGGTATTCGAAATCAAATTATCAAAAAAATAATAAAAAAAACTTGTGAAATTGCGAATTTCAGTGACTATATCATCAAACTCGCCAATGAAGCCACCAAAACTGGAGAGCCCATTAACAGACCAATCTGGTGGCTGGATCCAACGGACGAAACTGCTTTTGGAATTGATTCTGGTAATCCTAATTTTCTCAACATGATCCATCATGATTTGTTTCTTTAATTCCAGAATTCCTTCTCGGCAATGACTATCTGGTGGCTCCCGTTCTAGAAAAAGGAGCTAGGAGCAGAAATATTTATTTGCCAAAAGGAAGCTGGTTGGATATGAAAGACAATTCAGTACACGAGGGGCCCATTTGGTTAGAAGACTACGCAGCTGACCTATACGAGCTACCCTGGTTCACCAAAATGTAGACATGATTTTCTTTATTTCTTTGGTCTAAACGTGCAATTCTTCTCGAATAAAAATGGCAAAATGTGGTATCAAAAGTATATCATAATTCTGTTGATAAATATCGTGAGATCGCTTATAAAAAAGAGATTCCTTCCTATGGAAGACTCATATTCATTCTGTTTCAGCATTGGGGTCGATTTCGTCTGAGTCAATGTCCTTTCTCACATTGTGATCGATTTTTGGCTTTTTTGAAGGTGGTTCCTTGGCATCATTGTTCTCATCACTAGAACTGCTGCTTGGAACTCTGCTCCTAGATTTGAACTCTTTCTTGGATTTGTTTGTTGGAGCAGTCACCTTTTCTCTCGCCAGCTTGAGCAGATTCACACTCTTGCTCTTGGCATTCTTGGCCATTTTCTTTAACACTTTCTTTTTCTTCACCTTGCCACCAGAAGATCCTGATTTAGCTTTGACACTTGCAGGAGGATTTTGTGCGTCAGGTTTGATTTTGAGCTTCAAACTGATGGATTTCTGAGCGGATTCAGCTTCTTCGTCCGAAGAAAAAAGCGCTGTTGGCGAGGTCCTTTCACTGTCTTTTGGCAAGTTTTCTCTTGACAATGGCTTTGTGGTATTGTTGTCCTGTTGTTTCTCCTTGGTTGTTGTTTCAGTCTTATTCGAGTTCAGTTTGGTGCATTCTTCTGACTCCTTTTTGTACTGCAAAAGATAAATAAAAAGTACTTGAAGAAATCTGCAAGTTAAAAACGTTAGAAAAAGTTACCGTCTCTTTGATGTAAGCTTCAATGTCTGGCAGGTGGGAATTGTAATGCTCTTCAACGAGATTCATCAAGCCTCTCCCGTTTGGTCCAATGTGGTTGATGTTGTACCGGCATACAATGCATTTCACAAGTTTATTCGATTCCACCAACGGCTTGACTTTCTCGATCTCCTCTTGGATTTCATTTTTGTGATGATCCAGCAAATCTCTGATTGGAAGCTTCTCCGTACAGCCTGCAAATTGCAATGGAAAATGGATCTAGATTTGAAGAAACATTTGGCTTACCTGACAGCATGCAATCGCCCAGCTTGAGCAAGTTCAAATCGTGGCCGCATCCGGTCGCCATCGTCTTTGGAAAACCGAGTGATTCGGTGAGAATTTGGAAGATGTCATCAAACTCTTTTTGGCTCGAAAACAAGAGTTCACCGGTGTGCAAGAATTTGACTATTTGCTTCAACTGTTTCTCGTTGACACCACAAAGGAGAAAACCAAGTGGTTCACTACACTGACAAGAACATTGTGGCAGACCATCGGCGATCAGTTGTCTCAGAAATGGTGTTTGGCACAAGACAGCCTAAATATAAAAAAAAGTTTTCAGATTGAATCTACTATTCTTTGTAACCATTTTCTTACCCGATTGATGTGGCATTTGTAGCCGTTTTCGCTGTAGAGCACACAATCTCCTCGCTTCGAAACAGCTTCTGTCATGAAGTCAGCCATGAATTGCGCGGGCTTTCTGTAAAACCATTCCGGCTCTGGAAGCTCTTCGGTCACGGGATTTTCAGTGGATTTTTGCATCTGAACAAGATTTGGGAACGGACGCTGCATGATGGCTTGCACTAGTTTTAACATTGGGCAACGATCGATATTAAATGAAAATCTCGAGTTTTTCCAGTTTTTTGTCACCGTGTGACAGTCTTCAGATGCCTGTCATTTCGTTGTTTTGGTTTTTCGCGTCAATTTGCGTTTTTTGCTTGGCTGTTTCTACAAGTAGCGTGAATTTCGGTAATATTTTACAGAAAACGCCTAAACCGTCGTATTTTGCAACTCAAACCTAAGAATAGTAACGCTGTCACCAATGGAATGTTATGAGCTGAGCTGTTTTAATTTGAGGCAAAAAGTTTCCGAATTTGATATTGCACTCCTAAAAAACTAAAACCATGTAAAAGACAAGGCCTTTCTCATTATAACTAATGACCAATTGTTGCTTTAAGTAAACAGCTTTGCCATTTTCTCGTGATTAACCTCGGATTTAACACTCAAAATTGAGCTTGTCTAGAAACCGCTCTGTAAATACCAGTTTATGACACTTGGGGCAACAAACAGGCGAAGCAAAGGCAAGCCCGTTGAACTTGAAAAGAAAATGTAAAAGTGAACAAACAGAATGTGAGACACAGCCTTGAAAAACTACAGTGCTCAAAACACCAAAGAAACAGCTAAGAAAACTCATTATGTAGTCACAAAGCAACAAGGACAAACTATCTAGCGTCAAAACTCTGAATTCTGATCCCCCACCGAAGAAAAACGTGAAAAAGTCGAGATCCGAATCAATAAAAATGACGTCAAATCTTGACTTGACATATTTACAAAGAGCTGTAGCACAAAGAAATCGATAACATATAATAGTTAGATAAGTGTATTCTTCTCAAAACGTGACCTCTATATGAAACCACATTCACGTGTGCGAGCAGTCACAAAACCATAGTCAAAGATGTCACAACAAATCCAGGATCAACCTGATGGTTGCTCAGTGAGATCCAGTCCGGAGAAGGTTCTCAAGAAACTTGACAGCATTGACGATGATATTACTGAAGCCGGAGACGACGAGGAGGAGGAAGAAGAACTGGATCCAAGAGTCCAAGAGGAGCTGGAAAAGCTAAACAAATGTACCGACGAGATCAACAAGTTGGAACTGCAACTGGAAGATGCCAATTGTCTGTTCAGAACTTTGCTGACAGACTCCACTCACCAGTTGAAGACAATGGCTCAAAAAGTTGGCAGTGGCCACATAGAGAAGGCCAGGCCCTATTTTGAAGCAATGGAGGTAATGATTCTGTTTAAGAATCTTCTAATCCATGAATGTTCATTGACAATGTCAATGTCTTCAGGTTGCCACCAAAGCTCAAAAGGAATGCCAGGCCGCGGTCACAGCCTTCCAGAGGGCATCTGGAGTCCATGCTGCTGCCAAGGAAACAATCACATTGGCAGAAGAGAGGTTCCTATCCAATTCCAGTTCGTGGGAGTTTGACAATGCCTGGCAGGAAATGCTCAATCACGCAACGATGAAGGTATTTTGGTCTGGGTGAATGTCCTTAAGTTACTTCCGGTTTGAATTGACCGTTTGTTCCTTCAGGTGATGGAAGCTGAAAAGCAGAAGACCGAGTCAGAAGCTGAGCATTTGCAGAGGGCAGCGTTTTACACAGCTGCAGAACAGGCTTGCCAGAGGCTGGAAAAGCGATTGAAGAAACACGTAGAAAAAGCCCAGCCATATTTTGAACAGAAGGAGGCTTTCAACAAGGTGAGGAGAAGAGAATTAAGGATTAGCCAGCTTAAAAAAGGCCTCAAGGACAACACTGAAATTGCCTTCATCTTGCAAGAAAACGTGCTCCTTTAGACTTTTGTGCAAAAGGAAGCAGCAGCTAAAGTTTCTTAGAAAACCATTAGCAAAGAAGATGAATGCAAAGTACTCTTGGTGATTCTTGAAAGTTTTTTTTGCTGGCATTCGGTTGATTTGTAACCTAAACAAACAATCAGTTTGTATTTGCGCTTTCTTAATCCAATGTAATTTTACACCCATTATCGCATTGTTCCTTTTAGTAATGACATCACGACAAAACTTAATGGACTAAACAGAAAGTCTTTTAATTTTCCTTTTGGCTGTTTAAAAGATGAGGCTATTTTGAAACAAGAAAAGCAATACATGTCATGACATTGTCACACTGTCAACCTTGTAAAGAAACGGATAGTGTGCCACAGTGTACTCTTGACGTTGCTTATAGAAACAATTCATATTTTGCAGGCCCTGGAGGCTCAGAAATCATCAGTGCACGACCTGCAATCTCAAGTAACAAAGGCCAAGGCTGAGTACGCCAGATCTCTGCATTGCCTTGAGGCCATCTCTGAATCAATCCATGCCAAGAGGAAATTCAAGCGAAGGATCAGTCAAATTCGAATGCCTGGAGTTGGAGCTGAGAACCAATTGCTGGATCCTCTCCCTGGTAACCAAAAGTGAAAGCTCCTTGTGTAAGCTTTGTGTTACTATGTGTACTTGTTTTTTCAGTTTTTGATCTGGATGATGTCTGTGAAAGAGGAAGTCTTAGGTCAACCATCAGTGGACAATCGTCGTCCAAAACTCTGTCGGACACCGAGGACGAATTGGACTCATCTGGAGGAAGGGTTTCCCGGAAAAAATCCCGGGAAATCCCGGAAAAACTGTCCCGGACAATGAGCTGCCCGGAGGATGCTCTAACCATCGAGCAGCTGAGAATACTGCGTCTATCAAGTCAAAGCAACAGTCCAATCAAGAAAGCTGGTGGACAACAAGTTAATCCTGGAAATCTGTCAACAAAACAAGAGGAATCTCAAAAACAAAACCAGTAACATCAATATGACACGTGAGTCGTGACAATTGTCACAATTGAAAGTATCTGATTGGTTCATTACTGCGCAAAACGTGACAGGAAGAAAATCAACCAATCACGAGCGACGTACTGCGTCAATCCACAGTACAACCAAATTGTGGTGTGTCTTTATTTTTGACACATATTTTTTGATATTCAAACAATAACTGACGAAACTTAGCATGGTGAATCTTTTTTATCTTGATGTTTTCTAGAAAATATTTTTTACACAAGCAAACAATAAGAAAACAAAGCAATTTTCGGCTTCCCCTCCCTTGTCTCCAAATCTGAAAAAAATGACAATTTTCTTAGAACTTCTGTGCTGGTCGCAGTCATCTCTAGAAAGGCAATTAACGTATTTAAATCTTTTGACAAGACAAATCTCACTTATACAGAGTTATGATAACCCTCTATTTACAACTTGTTACTCTATATTTTTATTGAAAAATGTCACAAAACTGAAAATATAACTGTCTCACAAAAAATTGATACTATTTTGTAATTATTCGAGTTCTGGCCAGTGGGAGAAAATAGAAGCTAGCAGTTCAACCATTTGGTTTGTTAGGTTTTGCTTGTCTTCTAAATTGTCTATTTCAATCGTGCCCCAGTTTCCTTCAAGGAATTCCTTCCACAACTCAGACAGGTTCAGTTTTTCTGCCTGAAAATGTAAGCAAACCAAAGAGGCGGCATTGAATGGTTATTATGCAAGGATTAATAAAACATGTAGAGTCCTTAAAGAGGATAAAAAGGGATCGATTATTGTCCAGTCTTACAAAAGAAGAAGCTTAACGAAAATGCATCCATTTTACCTTCATATAGAAACTATCGTCTAGATTTCTCAGCAGGGTTTGAGTTGGTTCAAAAAACATTGGCGTTGGCAGGACTTCATCATCAAGGTCAGCTAACACCATTTTCCCAAGAACATGTCCAAAAAGCTTGTCCGAATCCTTGAAACTGTCCATCAACTTGGCCTGAAATGGATTCCGTTTAAACGGAAGTTTTATGATTTATAAAATATGCTTGCCTTCATTTCATTCTGCTCTTCCAAAGGCTTGTTCTGAATTCCCATCACCATGACTTGAACCATAGTCTTGACCAAAATGCTGTTCAATTGTGACAGGTCTGAAAACACTTTCTTTAAGTCCTTTTCAATGCCCTTTATGGACTCTTTAACCTATAATTTCAAGTAGAAAAATATTGCTTCAATCTACAAAAAAATTAACCACCCACCTCTTTAATGCTCTCCCTTATTCCAGCCGCATCAGATTCCTTTTCTAAAATACTTGACCATTGGTGCTCTATGCTGAGTTGAGCTTTGCTTAACACCAACAGTCCATTTTCTCTGACTTCATTGATCTCTGCAATTGCCAGAAAAACGTTCCTGCAAAGTTTCATTAAAATTGGCCATGGAAAAAAACTTACTGGTTTTAGCCACTTCTGGATTGCCACTGTCACCTTTCCTCTCTTCGAATTGGACCAATATTTGTTCGGAAGCATCTGTTCCCTATATAACGAAGATAAATCTTATTCAGGAGCTGTCATGCTTTTAATGTCACATCGAAAAAATATATCTTGTTAGATGCCATTACGTAAAAAAAGTTTCAGGATATTTTTTCTGCAGCTTTTACCTCCTGTAGAAGTTTTGTCAGAAAAGTCAGTCTAGACACAAACTGGGGCCAGAAGAGAGTGGATTGAAAATCTTGCAGTGAATACCTTTGACATTCTT
>JAAUYL010067941.1_pt1 | contig 12104 bp, 12 predicted proteins | sample 7278011 | NCBI WGS metagenome assembly JAAUYL01 (sample SAMN14350225, study PRJNA611818) | marine sediment metagenome | isolation source: surface marine sediment (1.8m) | place: French Polynesia: Moorea | collected 2018-08 | reverse complement strand
TAGTAACCATATTTCTTATGAAATCAACATGCAAAATATAAAACCATGGATTTACATCATCCTCATACATATATTTTCTTTCGAAAACTACTTATGCTACCTACTTATTTGATAGATTAAGGTATTGCTACCCGTATAATAATCAATGCATGTGATCCCTTTTGTTTTGTTTTTGATAACTCACCCGCGCCACCTGGTGAGAAAAGCTTTCAGATTAAACCGGCATGAGGGCTTCTCTTCGCCTTAGCCTTATCAGTGTTAGTTATCACAATTACAAGAAATCAATACATGAATGACACCCTGTGGTAACGCTTATTTTTATTTTTACAACCCTTCTCATCCATCCCTGCATTCTGCAAAGTGGATGGGTACTGAAATGGCAAATGCATTTAGCGACTCACCCGTCTCACCAGGGTGTTGGTTAGAAAGGGGTTTCGTTTAGTGTTTTGACCAGGGGTGTCCACTTGAGTCAGCTATCGAGCACACTTTTCCATGGGAAGCAATAAAACCTCACACCCATTCTTCATTATACTCGTATAGGGGGCAGAGGCTTGACAGGGTGGCCAAAAATAACTCGGATTTTCTTATTGGACTACCCACATACTGTATTCATTCATCGCCTGATATGTAATTGAAATTGATAGATTTGTTTGGTTTTAGCGCTTCCTTCAACCTTCAAGCTATCAAACTGACCATGGTCCCTGAATAATATTTCAACTACTTTTCCGCAAACATTTTTTTGGCCCTTTTGACAGGTTCGAAAATAATTTCAAGCAACATAGGAAAAAATGGTTCCCAATGACGTATGATTAAGGCTTAGGTTTGCCATTAGGTTTGGCTAATCCACACAAAAACTTACGATTTTGTCTCCGTTAAAAAGAAATCGTTGACAATCTCAGCCTGGAACGTGTATTCTCAAGCAATAACAGGATATTTTTGCTTTGACATATCATGTCCGGAACACAACAAAACATGAATACTTGTGAAATGATGTCACCAATCTCATGACGTTTCCGGACAATAAAGATGTACTAGGCTGAGAACGTGCTATTCACTTGAGAACACCCGATTTTGGCTGGACTTTTTCTTTGGTGTTTTCACGACTTTTTTCATAAAATCTTCTTTATTGGATAAGTGTTGGATCTGTTGCTGAAGAGTTGAGGTTCTCCCCTTTTTAATGATGTTACTAAATTGGCGGCTTCGAACACTTGTATCAAATAATTTGACACCTGAAGTCAGAGATGCTCTCTCTCTCTCTCTCTCGTCTCCCTCCTCTGTCGACGAAATTTTCATAGGAGGTCGAGAATTTCTTGATGAAAAGTTATGACATTTTTTCTGCGAAACAAAAAGTCGACAGCAACATGTCTGCGAAACGAAGGATCAATTCCAACTGGTACAACGCTCCCTCCTTCACCAACATCACCAACGTCGAGGCCGGCCTCGGCACAGCCTCTCTTTTAGGGCGACTTCCGGTCACACAATTTCCGGTTTCAGATTTCACGGAAAAAATGAGAAAACAAAAAAAGGCGAAAGCCATTTGACTAACAAAATTCTTCAATTTATCAAGATAAATTGCTATGTTATTGGCTCTCATTGTATTCAACAGGTAGCTTGCTAAGAAAGGTACGAGTCGGTCCAATAAATTGAGTTGAGTTGAAGAATTATATTCCATGGTTTCCATTGATTCCTGATTTTTCAGGGATAATACAGATCTTTGACAACCCTGTCGGATCCTAATATTTCCGGCAAGCCGACCGGACTAGAACCTACATTGATCTGGTGTGGAGGCTCCTTTCCTTCGCAAAGCTGTTGCTGCTATTTTGTTGTACCGTGGCATAGAGTACTGTGTTGTGTCTTTCTTTTTACTCTCATGTACTACGGGTGGGTACTTGCACTTACATTACAGTACTTATTCGAGCCTCCTCTCTCCCTTCCCTCTAGTCTCTCGTATGTAATGTACCATGCAGCGACATAATAAAAAGTACTTCTATATTGCACGGGTGAAGGGTGCACGAAACCTGTACATGGGCAATTGAAATCCCCCAATAAACGCTGCCTATTGCCATCAGATTTCGAGTAAATGATTTCTTTTCAGGAGCCAAGTACTTTAGAAATGTGGGTGGTAGGAATATTTGGTATTTTGTATTTCATAAATAAGTTTGTTATTTGAAAACTTTGAAATGTGTAGCAGTCATGAACTGCTTTCTAGCAAAAGTGCATGGCTCGATTTGCGCCAACCTTGCCGGTAGTAGGAGTAAGCATCTCAGTACTCTGCAGCTCACACTGCGGCTGGAACAACTGAGCTAAACTGAGAACTGAGCACTGAGAGGAGCGGAGTGTGCACTGTTTCTGTACAGGGTGTGCTGTAAAATTTGTCCCCACTTTTGGGACATTTTCAATGGGGCACCCAGTAGGAGTATGTGCCAGTTTTACTGCCGCTGGCTGAGCCTCAGAGCCTTGCTTAAAGTGCTATCAAAATATAATTGTTTAAAGATGCTTTTGAGTAGCCAAGGGGTTACATCATAGCACAGTGAGTTTGAGCGTTCCGGGTTCGATCCCCACTGGTGGACTTATTTTTTTGTAGAATAATATACATTCAGCCTCTACTTTGCTTACTGAAGTAATAGCAGAGGACTTTTTGCAGGGTTGCAGGCACACTGTATGTATACAGTAACACAGTTAAGTGTAGTCTGGAGACAAAAAGTAAGCAATAATAGTAATGTCAATACTGTAATACTCTTCTCATTTATACTATATAGGCTTTGGCGTATTTTCCATTACTATCTACATATCACGAACAATAAACACTCAGTGTGACATCACACAGTGCAAGTCAGATTGTATCAGGTAAAGTGGAGCCAAGCTATATCATGCCCCATCCATCTTCCTATCAAAAACGTCGCAAAGTCAGAGTATTTTTTGAGTAAATACTCTTGTTTTCATTCGGAAACAATATATTGTAATGTACTCGTATATGCGGGCATAAATAGGCTTCCAACTGATTCTTTATTTATCGTTTTACTCCACAATTAACATTTATTATTACAAACATCTGCATTGCATTATTGATTTCAGGCAGCTCAAGCAGCAGCAGTTTTGCTCTTTTTCATTAATTTTCAGAAAAATCTCATTTTGTTTTTGTCCGGATTTCTTGCAGGAAGAGGGTGTATTCCTCTAAAATCCCTAGGAAATGTAATTTAACTTGTTTTTTTTTTCGCTTCAAGCTCACTAGAAAGCAACAGGTCGTAAGTCGTGATTTTTCACAAAGGATTAGGATTGTTGTTCCTGGATATTTTTTTTCAGGGGAAAAAATAAGATGTTTGGTGGGGGTGGGGAAAAATAAATGAGATCTGCGTGAAGTGTTATTTTTGTGGCCTGATTATATAGCGCTTGATACCACAGAGTCAAGCTGCTTTTCCAGCCTTGTGGTGGGCATCTGCAAACTCAAAAATAGATAGATTTCAAAGAAATTTGCTTCAAAACTTTATTTAATGGGGACCAATTGACCAATTGTTGTGTTAGCATTGCTGTTGTTTCAGATAACCAGAGCAGCCACAAAAGCTGGGTGGTGGTGGTAGTGTGAGAGCAAGTGCCACGTAGCAGAGTTGCAAGTATAGATTGGCTATAGTTACCCATTTTACCGGATCTCTGTTTTTCCGGATTGGACTCCATATAAGCCAGGCTTCAACCGGGAAGAATTCCGGAAAATCCGGCCATTTTCGGGCTGGGAACCCCTAGGCTTAAAGTGACACACGCTGCTTCGTTTCGATCGAGTTTGGCTTCATCGTCGTCGTCGTTCTAGTAAAAATACTGGTATGAGGGCTTCGTTCAGAGCTTGTTATCTCTGCAACAGCTCTCTCTCTCTCTCTTTCTGCTTGTGCTGTTGCTCAAGACCCTTCTCGTGCATTGAAAACAGGAAAGTTTGGCTGGTTTTTCGTCGAGAAATAGGCACGGCACGGCTACAGGTGACAATGGCCCTTATTTAGCGCAGAAGAGAAAGACGCGTTTATTGTCGGGAAAAGCCATATAAGGGTTCACATCAAATAGACACTCACTCACTCGACTCTCTCTACGAAAAATTTTTCACCCTAGGGCTGGGGACAATAGATAAATAAGTGGTCATAGCATATACTACGAGAAAATGGAGCTTAGAGGGTACAATTTGTTATTTTGATCAAGGTAATCCCTTGACACCCAATTCATTTAACTAACAGATTTTAACCTAATTAATTGGTAGAATGATACGAACAAACCAGCTGCCGCGTTTAAAATGATTGAGATATGACATACTTCTAACAAGGATGCTCCAAATTTTAGCATAGCTTCGCTCGTACTGACCATTTTCGCTCTTAAATAAACAGACTGCGCGTGAGGTCAAAAGCAGCACAGTACAGTAATAATAGAAAAAAGGACCCCCTCCTTTGACGATTGGTCTAATCGAGCTACACGTTCATAGAAATTTTCCAAAATGATTATTTCAGAATTTCACGGGGAAAAATAGTGCAATAGCTAGTGGTCACAGAGAAAGGAAAACGCCGGAATCATGCGGTATATGATCACGTTTTGCCATCAAAAGCACTTTGCGAAAGCTCTAATGGCCTTTATAATGTGTCGCGCCAGCGAGGACAGAGTTCCTTAGCCTCCACAGCCACAATTGTCCACTTGCCCCCACCCAACTATCTAAGTAAAATGGTCTCATTCTTTTATGAAGCTCATTTTTCTTTGAAATGGGTTTTCCGTTAAAGGAGGACTTGGTTCTATTCCAACTATGCGAAGCTAGATATTACGCTACCACAACTTGCACATTGACCATGGTTTAGAACTAGTGAAAGCAAAAATCAGGTTTTAATAGAATCTGAAAAAATCCATTCAGCCAAATTATCGTTGAAACCAGGTGGCAATAAATTATTCGTTTTCCAAAATAATGTACATAGCATTTTTAAATAGGGTTAAGAAGCATCAAATCATTTTGCCACCTGAAGCATGCTTGTGGTGAAAAAACGAGCGAGCGGGTTTATAGTAAAAATACCATTTTTGTTTTTTCCTTCTATTCTCAGAAAGGGTTGGGAATATATAAGGGCTATATAAATCATTGGAAGATGTCAGCCAGAAAAGAGGAGAAAAAGTAACTTAAGACGGAACTTTTTTAGGTGGAGGAATATTTACATTTTTTTTATTTTTAATATGAAGAATTTGTGTACTTCTTTGGGAAATCCAGGAGCATTGTTTAAATTGCAATACATTTTATAAGGTTACTGTAATTTTTCTATAAATTAGCCGAGATTTTATTCGAAAAATGACTCAGATTACGGAGTCGATCCTCAGCTTGAGCGCTCGTCTTCCAGATCCTGGATTCGTTGCTCTAGGCCTCTGATTTTGGTTGGCAGCCTTTGGACTCTCAGCAGGGTCTGGATGAACTTTCGATTATTTTGCTTCACCTTCTCTACTTCACCCTGTATTTATATATAAGCAAAGTTGAATAACAACAAAAAAATGAATGCTACAACAAACCTGAAGCTCTTGGTTAGGTATCAGCTTGACCTCCAGATCCTTGAGATCACTGAAAGCATTAAGGGTTTCATTCTTGATCAAGGTGACTTCGTACTTGAGGGCCTCCATCCGTTGGTTTATCTGCTGCAGGTCCTGGCAAACATTTGGCAAAGTTCCGTAAGTAAAATGGAAAGGTTGCGTGATTCTTAAATATAATCTTCCTTACTTCAAAAAGGCGATTTTGGATGGTCGTCTCCATTTCTTGAACGAGCAGGTCGGTACGCTGGTCGAGGTTTGAAAGAAGGTCACTCAGGTTGCGGGTGGTTGAATTGAGCTGCAAAACCTGCAAAGTTCGGTAAAGGACATTTTTTTCTCTCATTGAAATTATAATGCAATTTCTGAAAGTATGGGAAATACCCGTCGTTGTGATTCCAATAGGTTCTGGTCAAGATTGATGCTGCGATTGACCACTCTTTCCACGTCATTTCTCAGAGTGACTTGCCGCTGATCCAGACTGCCAATTCTAAACAGGGCATCGTCCAACTTTTGCTCTGTCGCCGCTTCTTTCGTACTGAAAAAAAGCTTTTTGGCGGGAGCTTGTTATCAAATTCTGAAATGTGGTTTGATTACCGTAACTCATCCAGCATCAAGTCCTTAGCTCGATCCGCAGTCCGAGTAGCCTCAGTTATTAGAGCCACCTCGGCCTCGACGGCCTCGTACCTCGCTTTCTCGTTATCGATCGCGTTTTTCATGATAAGGAGCTCCCTACAATTTTTTACCCCGTTATTATCTACATATGACCATTAACCCAATCACTAAAAAGACCTTCGCAAGAGGTTCAGGCTCTCGTCCGTAATGTTCTTGCTGTCCTCGGGAACAGTGGTCAAGGTGCGGACGGCCTCCACCGCCTCGATGAGGACGTTGTCCACCCTGGCGTTGACGGCCTCCAAGTCGCCCCTGAACTTCCTGACGTCGCTCGACACGTTGGTGATGTTCCGCTGCATGCTGATCAAGACATCAGGGTTGAACGTGGCCACCTGAAAAAAGATAGATGTTCAAAGTCTCCCATTAAAAAAGAACACCGAATTTTCTTCGCTCAGCTCACCCTTCGTGTCAAGTCATTGACTGTGCTCTTGATGACCTCTAAGCTACGATCGTCGTAGCTAATAGCCCGCGCGCTCTGAGCAGCCTCTTTTTGCCTGGCGGATTTCCTGGCCAACTTTTCAACCTGATTCTTTAAATCTTCGACCTCATTCAGGTACTGGCTCCTCAACCTAGCAAACTCAAACGTTGTTGCCGAGTCATTCGAGTCGCTGTCCTATGAGAGAAAAGCTTTAATCGACAAGAATCGGCTTGTTTAGACAAGTCGTACCTTGTAGGATCGGAATTCGTTCCTGAGCTGCTGCTGCCGGTACAGGCCCAACCAGAAGTTGATCACTGACAAGAGGAGTGCCAGGATCACCAGGAGGTACAACAGCAACGTCGACCAGTTGTTGGAACAGCCTCCCGACTTCCGGTTTCCGTTCTTGCCCCGGGGCTGGTTGCCCGGGGGCGGATTATATCCAGGGTTTCGCCCCATGTGTAGAAATTCTCACTGCAATAATGTCAAAATTTTTCTTTCTGAAACGACTGTTGCTTGTTGCTAATTGCAATTGGAAAGACTTTATTTGAAAGATGCTCCCGTGTTAGTTATTCCAGACAAATTTGGCCACACTGGGGAAAAGGGGGATGGATTTTACCAAGAAACAGACAAGGTAATCTTTATATTTTCTTCCACTTCTCCCCTGTGTGGACACGCTTTTACAGTATACACATATTTAGATGCCATGGAAAATCCTATGAAGGAGTTGATTGTGTATATGCTAATAGCTGATATCTTACGTGTCTATTTGTGAAAAAACGTGAAATCTCGAAGCTAAACACTAAACAGCTCACCTTTTGACGAGTGAATCTTCCGTTTACATTACAATTCTGGAGTATCGTATCACTTATTCGATTTGAGTAGATAGTTATTCCAAAGCACAGAAATCCGTCTACTTTGCTGCCATATGTTTTAAATAGAGTCTGCCTCTGCTCTAGACTCCAAATCAACAGAGATTCACAAAGCCAGGGAGTTTTCAATGTAAAGGGATCGCGGATCCTTAAATTTCCTACCACATGAAAACCTTCGGTATCGTCGACTTTTAAGTCATGTTTAAACAAATCAGCTTGGGTGTAAAATTAAAGATACGATTTGTATACATTAAAGACAAGCAAATGGACAGATATAAAATAATTGCTCAACGCGCCTCACTTTCGGGCAATTTCAGGGTCGCCATTTACCCGGAAAAGTGGGCAATAAAAGGTTCGGATTCTTATGTGCAATTCTGAGAATGACAACCCTATTTGGGATCGCTGTTTCCGATCGCACTATTTGAGCTTTGATAGTGCGCGCGATCCTGCGAGTTTTTACTGATATCAATTTGTGGGTGCGGAAGGAAATATTTTGATTTGTGATTCGAGGAATTTTTCGCGATAAAAAAGAACTGTACAATTCTTACACTTTATTCCAATTTATTCCCATATTTTCATATGAATTCCAAAAATAATAGAATGTATTCAAGCCAGCCTGTTCTTCATGATCACCCTGTAATTGGGAGCGTTCCTCAAAAGGCCGCGGCAATCGACTTCGTCCACGCCGAAGTTCGGCAATTTTTCCCCGGGAACCGGATGTAGCTCATACTGATGCAAGATGCCAGTGAAGAACAAAAAGAACTCCTTCTCAGCTAGAGATTGACCAAGGCAAAACCGTTTGCCAACGCTGAACGGGATCACGCGATCGTCAGGTGTGTAGATTCCAGTCTGGACGTCCAAAAATCGCTCTGGCCTGAATGTTTCGGGGTCCTATTATAAATGTAATTTAACAATTAAAGTACAGCAGCATAGTTAATTTATATTACCTTGAAATGTCTGGGGTCGTGCATGACATGGTAGAGGCTGCCAACGACGAGGCAATTCTTGGGGATGGTGTAATTCTTGAACTTGACCTCGGTGGTTGTATAATGGGGGATTGAGACTGGGACCAATGCTGTCAACCTGAAGGACTCGAGCAAGACCGCGTTCGTGTAGTGAAGGCTGGCCTTGTCCTCCAAATTGGGCGGACGTTCTCGACCAACCACCTAAAATTTAAAAAAAATAATCAAAAATTATTTTAATAACAGTTAGGATTAGGAATAACTACGTCTATTATTTAAATACCTCGTCCAGCTCTGCGTGAATTCTCTTCATGACATCGGGATAGTGCAATAGGTAGAGGAACACCCAATGGAGAGACGACGAGGTGGTTTCCATTCCCGCCAAAAAGAGGTCGGTATAATCGTTCAACAACGAGGACTCGCCTTTCCACCCATGGAAGCTCGACGTCGTGTCCTTGGTGTTCTGAATCTCGACCAGAAACAAGTCCATGAAGTCGTTGATGTTCTCGGGGTCCAATTTCCGCTTGTGCTCTGAAATCGTATTCGACCCCGTTAACCCGCTCGGTAGACGTAGATAAGTATTTTAGTGGTTACCCTCGATGTACTTCTTGAGGAACTCGGCCACGTTGCCGAAGCAGGCCTCGACATAGTGGAGGCCAGTCAACTGTTTGAGGCCAGGGAGCAAAGCGAGATTCGGGTTGGGTAGCATGTTCACCGTGATCGAGGTCGGACCTTCCGCCAGCCTCAGGAGGTCATCGGTGAGCTTGACCAGTTTTGTAGCGGTGGGATCGTCTAAAAATGTAAACAAAAGTTGATGTTCTGTTTTGTTTACAATAAATTTTGAAAAGATTAACCAATTTCAAGGTTCTCCCCGACCAGGATAAACCACAGCGCGTTGAGGATCGAGAGGTTGATGACGTTGGCAATGCTGACCGGTTTTCCAACGTCTTTCATGAAGTACCTAAGAGTGTTTATGAAGGTGTCACAGTGTACAGAAAACAACAGAAGGTCCCTACTTGTTAAACTTGGCAACCTCGTCAATGATTCCATCCTCCATGTTGGATTTTCCAAAGCCAAAATCCCTTAAATGCCTCAGCAGAAACCGTCTCTGTTCCCTCCAATAGCGACCCTATGATTTCCAACCATCAACAAAGAGAGTTGCAAGAGGACATTTGTTGTTTACATTTGTGTTTATGACCCCGGCGGGTCGGTGGTAGTTGAGCTCAGGATCAACGGCTACGGAGGCTTGCCATCCCGGACGAAGTTTGTGTCCTGGAGCTGCTTCGGACCTCGCAGAAACCTCTTCTTTCTTGAACAACTCCTTGACATCTTCGAAATCGGTGACGACAACCGCCGGCAAACTACCCAAGTAGAGACTAAAAATGTTTCCGAACTCCTTGGCACCTAAAAGACCATATTGGGATCATATTGATTCTTGTTTTCGTGATGCTCAAATTACCTCGTCGTACTCCTTGAAAGATGCTCGGTTTGTCAAACTGGGGTAGTTTCATATAGTTCGCCGTTCCAATTAGTGGATACCGGGGAGGTCCAGCTGGAAAATCGGCCGGCCTCGAAGTGCTCTTGAACAGCCAGAAGACCAAGAGGCCAATAATGACCGTCACGTAGATGATCATGATGAAATTGAGGCGGTACTGGATTCTGAGCTTGTCTTTGGCCAAGTTTTATCCCAAAATAATGCCCTTTGTGTGACTTTACATTTAGCATTACTATACTCTGTTATATTCTATTGTCAAGTTCAAATAACTTCACCTTTATCAAATCTTGTTTAATATTTGTCCTAACTACTCGTACTAATGCAAAGTTGGGTGAACATGACAATTTTCACTGCTTGAGATTTGGTGCATTGGTGAACGTTGTACACAACAAAAAAATATGTGAAATCATTTTGTTGAAGAAGAACGTTCACGAGAGGCTTATTTGAAAATACATTGGTCACATTGAACTGCAGTTCGTTCACAATGAATGCATGCATGTCTGACGTCTTCGAAAAAATCTCCGTAAAACTAAAAAAATATTCAATTTTTTCAGAAAAGACACCACATTTTTCCTGTTGACAGGTTAGTTCGACACGTCGATCCACAACAACTTTCAATAATGATGTCGGTAGTAACTAGTAAGTATTTAGCCAAGTAGATAAATAGGTCAAGGTAAATATTGAAAAAATTTGAAACCATTTTTCCGCGCTACGCGAAAAGTTAAAAAATGCCCTTTAAAATGAAAATAAAGTGTGACCAAACCAAATCATGCAGTTCTGCTTGGAAAAAGTCAAAAAGTCAACAAAAAATGCCAGAATCTTTCGTTTATATGGTACCACTAAAGGGAAGTCTGGTACCCCTACTTTGAAACACTTCCGCGCTCGAGAAAAAAATGTTGAAATTGAAATGCCAAAAATGCGACAGTTTCACGTATAAAAAGCAACACAATTTGACTGACAGTCCATCAGTTGGTTTTTAGCCTCCAATTAACATAGAAATCAATTCAAATCACACAAGCTTCAACATGCTTAAGGTAAGAGCGAATATTCTTGTAATCTTCGATAGTTTTTTACATGTATTCTTTTCCTAAAGATCTCTCTGGTAGTAATGGCTATGTTGGGCTGCTCCCTATCCCTACCCCGCCCACAGGGTCCTGGCCCCCTTGGACCCGGCCCAATCGGGCCCCCGGGTCCACATCATGGGGGTTACAAAGAACCGATCCATTATGACCCTCGTCCATATTCGTATGAATATGCGGTCAAAGACAAATATGGCAACGATTATTCCAAAACAGAGCACGCAGATGGCAAGGGCAACGTCGAGGGAGAATACAGGTAATTAAACAAAGTACCTCATTTTGACCAAATTAATTACAACAGTACTTTCAGGACCTTGCTGCCCGATGGAAGATATCAAATCGTGACCTATCATGCTAATCATTACGATGGCTATGTAGCGGATGTCAAATATGAGGGCAAGCCTCACTACGGACCCCCTGCTCATCCTCACCCCCATGCTTAATAAGACTCAATTTGTACGATTTTACCTGAAATACACACGTAAAATAAACAGTAATGTTACAGTTTTGATGCATTTTCCCCTACGGGGAAATGATAAACAGACAGTCTCACCCCTTCATGTCACAGACCTTCTCGTATTAGAGTAAACAATTTTTTGTGCACGGTGCTGGAGTTTTGTACTCATGTGCTAATAATTAGAGTGCTATGCTTTTCCTCATTTTCTTTTATTTCGGCTGCATGACTAGCTTAACAAATGACAAAAAAAGAATGAATCAAGAGTCAATTTCACTCCCGAAATGGATACATCTAAACAATCTGGGCAGGGTAATCTAGATATTTGATTAATGCTCGTTGCAGTCCTGTTCCAATTATCTACGTTGCACAAAGAAAAACCAACAAAACGGTACTGACAAACAAACAGAGAATTAGCATCCATATCTGATCACTGATCATTAGAATCTGGTTGGCCAGCATTGGCATCAATTGTATCGTCATTGTCACTAGCTTCATTTGTTGTTGTTGTTGTTGTTGTTGTTGTGGTATCACTAATAATCTCATTGTTATCGGCCTCAGAGGCCAAGGACCTCAAAGCATCAGAGACTTCTCTCAAATCACTGGCCACCTCCTGAATAACTTCCTCGACC
>JAAUYL010015797.1_pt1 | contig 12115 bp, 12 predicted proteins | sample 7278011 | NCBI WGS metagenome assembly JAAUYL01 (sample SAMN14350225, study PRJNA611818) | marine sediment metagenome | isolation source: surface marine sediment (1.8m) | place: French Polynesia: Moorea | collected 2018-08 | reverse complement strand
TCAAATTCACAAAACGGGACACGCCAAGCTTATCCAGCGGATCCAGCGGCCACAACGGACAGAGTGCTCAAAATCAAATAGGTAAAAACCTGAAGCTTGCTAACATCCACTTTGACCGAACCATTGACAATGACATCCATATTGTTTCAGAGCTCATGGAGGAGGGTGGCAGCCCTGATCATAGGCTAAGCCCGACCTGCCAAAACAGCCAATCGCCTCGGCTGAGCCGAGCGCGTGCGTCCAGCTACTCGATGGTGCGGCTGCGCCGGTCAAATAGTCCGGTTTGCCGAAGGCGAGAGAACAGGCTGACCCGCATTTCACTGTGCATAGTTTGGCTATTTCTGTTTTGTCACATTTGGAAAATCATTCCAACCGTCTATGAACTCATGTACGGATCTATAGAAAAATGGCCACAATGGTTGCTAGTTATCCAAGATGTCTCCCATGCGCTAATCGTGCTCAACTCCTCCATTAACTTTCTCATATATGTCGCCCTGTAAATTGTACCTAATTATAGCTATTTTTGTCAATGTCATCAATGTCAGAGAATACAGAATCCAATAAGACCGTCACTCTTCTTCCTTTCATTGGAATGAATGCCGCACTATAAGTATTTACAAATTCAGAGAAAGACTTTGACAGAAGCCTGGCACTTTGAGATTCCCGCCAAAAAAGAGCTGGCGGTGGCTTATTTTTAGGGTGGAAACCTTTCTTTTCTCCTTGAAAATCAGTGAACCGAATGAACTGGTGCATATTTCATACGTAAAAGCACCAAAGATGCAAATTAGAGATTTCAAAGCTAGAACAGGTCGGTTATGTAAAGATTTTCCTGGTTAATTCATAGTAAGCAGGTAATTTATTGGATATTTGGGTATAAATGCTTTCACAAAAGGTGGTCAGTTATAATCAGCTAGTACGGAATGCGTTTGACGTCAAAGACTGAATCATTATAGTATGTCTACCCCGACCTTTTTCAAAGCGTTTCTTGCCCATTGTGGACAGTCGCCGTTAGGGTGGTTGTCCCGGACAAATTTCCGGACAAAATCCGGGAACCGGTTTTCCAGGATGGCTGTCCGGATCCGGCGCATGAGGGTCAATTGGAAGTGGACATTGTGAACGCTGAGCAGGTGGCAGGCGCGAGTTTGTTTGCTGACAACCGAGCGATGGACTAGCGCGCGGGTCACAGTTTTACAGGTGGAGCACTCGCATCCTTCTTCCAAAGGTTGGAAATCAGTCCGGTAAATCTTCTGCTTGAGATTGAGATCGCCCGTAAATTTCGAGACTAGAGCATGACCGAATCGAGCCGTTCTCGTCGGAAATACACAGTCGTACATGTCGACACCCAGTGCCGAACATACCTGAAAACAACAATAATGAAGGATATTATCAAACTTTTTGCTGTAACTTCTTTTGCCTTAGCAGTGGTTATTTTCGGAAATGTTGGCGACTGACGTAATTCTAACACCAGGATCTCTAAATGAGTTAGTTAAGCTATGCCTTTTTCAGTTACATCATAAGAAACAGCTATGGCAGTCATGTGGTTAGTCTTCAAACGTGAGTTCTCCTTGGTATTTTGGAGTAAGAAAGCGATGATCAAGTCAAAAAATCAAATTATCTAACCTGTAGGCATGTTTCTATAGAATGCAGAGCTCTTTTTTTCTGAAAAGACTAGTTTTTCCTACACATGGTCGGTGGTCGTGCACTGGTTAAAAAGGTAAACAAAGAGGAGAGGCCTCCAATTATTGGCTCAACAGTTTTGTTTACAATTCTCCTGTTGTATAAGGCGAAATTCTTTCATAAACCAGAGGAGAGGTGCTTGTTTGTTAAAGATCACAGCTACTTAGTTACTTACTTCACTTTGAGTTAACCTCAATCTTAAGAGAATCATGATTGGACAGCTCCCCTCTCCCTTCAAAAAATGATTTGATAAACAAGTCAATTAGAGTATTAAACCTGTTTTAAGGAGTATAATGAGCATCTTTCTTGCCAGGAGAAAAAGCAAAATACCAACTTTTTTGGCTATCTAGGGACTCTATCAGGTTGCAGCAACTTCCCAAGAGCAAGTAACATAATATGCTCAATATAAAACTTCACCATCCTGCCCAATTTCATATTGTGCTGCAGCACATTTTTTAAAGTGTAAGATCTGATGACATTTATCCCCACTACGGGTCCTAACTAAACCTATTCAAAAATGGCTGACTATAGTGTTAATTTGCCGTACGCTGAATAATGTAAATAGGACTTGATCAAAGATCTACTATCTCTCAATAGAAAAATACGCGTTCATACTTAGTTCGGGCCTCGTTTGCTTCAATTGAATTTTGCCCAAGAGACCTCTTAGAAAACCTGCATAGTCAGCTAAAAAAGAAAAAAATTTTCCAACTGAATGGAATTCAGTCTTGAGATTGTACCCCCTGAATAAGAACTGTTTTGCACCTATTGCAATTTCTCATCAACCTGCCTTTTGAGACAACTTTCAGTTGAAGGAACAGAAATTGAATTAATGGACTGAAGTTACAGAGCAAAGTAAACTTGAAATGGATTGTTACCAAGTCCAAGTTAATCCGAAAATAAATGCTTTTTATTGGTAAAATGGGGACACTTTTGCAGTACAGAGAAAAAAGCAACTGTGATGTTTACCGAGTTTTCCTCACTTAAAGGACTTCAAGTCCATTTGAAGCACTTCCAAGAGAACAACAAACATCACTCGCTGTATATTAAAACTCTTTGAGCATTTACTCGAAAAACAAGAGTCTCTTGGAGCTGCCACCACTCCTAACCTTCAATCTGTACTGCCATCTTGCCAAACCTCAATCACATCAACATCAACGTTAGTGTGCACGTGTTGTCTTAGAAACTCTCACAAGATTTTGGTTGCACTTTGAAAGAAGATTGAACGACATAGAGTATTGAAGGGTAAATGGTCCCTGACAAAGTGAGTCGTCTGCAAGACAGGCAAAATGTGTAGCATAGATTTATATTATATAACCAAAGGCTTGTGGTTCTTTTGTAACATGAAAAGGTTGAACTCACCGAATTTGGATGATGCAAATTGCAAACTGAATTTGAATCTATTTATTCATGTTCTTTCTTCATTCCAAATACCAAAAGTACAAACCTGGGTGCATTCAGAAAGCTTAGAACCCAAAATATCGAGATATTTTTATGGCTTCAAGTACACAGAACATACCAGGGTGAGATCAGGTAACCCAGTAACATTCATTTGTATTTAGATGCAACCGAAGATGATTTGACTTAACAACATGAATAAAAATCTTAATATTTTCTTACCACTAAATCTAGTGCGAATCCAACGCCCATCAGGTATCTCGGTTTGTTCTCGGGCAAGACTTTTGTTGACGCTAGCACCATCCTCCAAAACTGATCTTTTTCTTCACCTCCACTAAGACCACCTGTAACAAGTGTATTAACTATTTATAGACCTCATTTCTAGGGAGATTAAAATAAACAGGTATTACCAATTGCGAACCCGGGGGTATCTCTTTTGATCAGCTCTTGGGCGCAATCTCGCCGTTTTTCCGCGTCCAGGCCTCCCTGAACAATCGGGAAAAGGTTCTGCTTTGAAGTGCTGAATTGAAAATTGCAATCTCAGAACGTTAAAACTTTTTTTTTCAAAGAAAGGATTTACTTTTTGTGGGCTTTTATACAGCGGTCCAACCATCGAACAGTTCTGTGGCGAGCCTCTTCGAATATTTCAGGATTTGTATGAGTAGCATCCACCACATCATCCAACTGCATCATTATATCAGCTCCGATGGCAGTCTGAAACAATTATCTTCAATTAATTAAGCATATTAAGTACATAGCATGAGTTACGAAAAAAGTGGAGAATTGCTTGCGTAAGTTATTTCTCGGTACAAGGATCTTGTCAAAGCTTATTCCTTTAAAATGATGATGACATGTGACTGATGTAGGGAAAAAAGTGGTTGTGTAAGATTTTTTTCGTGTCTATAAATACCTGAATTTCAATCGAGTGTTCCGGCGTCAGCATGCATTCTGAGCCATCGTAAGGAGACTTAAATTTGACCCCCTCCTCCGTGATTTCCGCCAGCTCGAGTAGGCTTACCTAAGAATAGATTTGACACATTTTTGATTTCAAAAGTTTTTTTTCGGTACACAAAAAATTTACCATCTGAAAGCCTCCCGAGTCGGTGAGAAGCGCTCTCTTCCAGTTCATAAAGTTGTGAAGGCCTCCGGCAATTTTTAGCGTTTCAATTCCTGCAAAGAAAAAGTTAGTTTTGACAAGTTTGCCAGGGAAAAGTTGTAGATCAATCAGGGATTTAAGGATTTTTTTCCTCATTTCTCAAGGTCTCCCAAAATAATTTATAGATACCAAATGCAAGTTTGCTTTCATTGCCACTGTTAAAATTGAGATTGAAGAGAGAAAGCTCTTCACCTCACGTGAGTTTATTACCCTGTGCATTTCGAATGACATCTCCTTTGCATTTTCACCAAAAACTTAAAATATTTACTTACCTGGTCTGTTGCCCAGATGGTAAGTATTTCCCAGCATTATCCTGCAATCCATGTCTTCTAATTGTTTTGTAAGCAGACCTTTCAGGGTACCCTGGGTACCAACAGGCATAAATACCGGTGTTTCAACGCTGGCATGAGGTAAGTCCATCATAGAAGCTCTTGCTCTTGTCGTCGTGCAAGAGGCTACAAAAATAAATAATTTTTTTTTGGATTTGAAAAGATGCAAAAAAGCAGATTACAGTTTTTACCTAGGACTTTGAAGTTTAAAGCGGGGCTGTTGCTGGCGGGAGGCATTTCCGTTGGCAACTGCAAAAATAGAGAAAATAGAAAATTGAGTCTTCAGTCGACTTTGTGGACATGGATGGACTTTTTATTTCGTTTGTTTCATTTGTTTTTCACTTGATGTTCAGCTCGTATTTCTTGAGCCAGGCACGCTCAAAGTTGCTTCCGTCAACCATTATGATGAAGCTGGGGAGACCTTCGACGATCTCGTATCGGCGATCGTCCAGAGCTTGGCGCAATCCTTGAGCAGGATCAAGTTTGACCAGTTTTGGCTCCTCGGGACCGACGGTCACTCTGTCCTCGAAATACACTGACAACTTTTCCGGCACATACTTGTTCTGAATGTCCCAGACTGGCCGCTCAATTCCATGGCCGAACATTGCTTGAAAATGATCGTCAAAGCTCTGGTTCGACTCTTCGAATTCTTCAATAAGATCAGTCTCGTTGTACTCCGGATACATGAAAAGCACTGGCCAAACTAGCGAATCGTCTGTAGTTTCACTGGAAAAATGCACCCGATGCTTGAAAGCAGCGTCCAACTTAGGCGTGAGCCTCTCCAGGATGGAATCAGTTTGGTCAAGGATCTCTTGGTCGTCGTTTAAATCACCAAGGGGGTTGTCTTTCAGCCGAAACTGTCTTGACTTTAGTGTTTTCAGTAGCTTTAGCTGATCTCTCTGCTTCTTCTTCAGCCTCCGGGAATCGCGCTCGGCAACTTTTGCCTGACTTTTTGCCTTCTCCAGGAGCTCCTTGGCCTCCTTGTCCGCGGGGTCGGCCGTGGTCAACTTCGTGCACCAGATGGCACAGTCGTCCCACTTCTTGAGGGCCTGGCAGCACTGTGTCCCCCGTTTTAATGCTTTGACATGGTCCGGTTTGAGTTTGACAGCGAGGATACAATCGTTGAGGCTCGACCTGAAAGACACATTTGTACTCTCGAATTCCACATAATTTTTGTATGGCCTCCTTTTGTTTTCAATAATTGGATAAACGATCGACCAAATTATCTACTTTTGTTGAAGATTGCTTTCCAATTTCATTCGGATTAGTAGTATTGAGTTGCTTAGCAACTCCATGGATAAGTACATCTTATCTCAATTTCGATTACGATCTTGGATTCTGTACTGCAAAAAAGAGAAATCAAAATGATTGCTGAACTACCGTACGTTCAAACCAATTAATTTACCCTTCACTTAAGCCCAGAGAGAAAAAATGAATACCAGCCTTCAATTTTGGTCTTAGTTTGTTAAGGTTTCATTTTTTTTTTTTTGAAAACCGAGCTTAGATTATTACCGGTAGTTGCCGAGGTGAAACTGAGCCGCAGCCCGATTGCTCAATAGGACAACATTCATCATGGTATCTTGACTGCCACATTTTAAGCCTTCAGTATAGTTGGCCACGGCCAATCGGTATTTCTTGTGCTTGAACTGGAAGTTTCCATCCTCCTTGTAGTTTTTCGCCAGCTCCTCTTTGGTGTTCTCCTCCGGCGAGTACTTGAGATCCTGGAGAAAATAGGTAAGGCTTTGGTTGGTATCGCAAATATTGTCATCAGATTTACCTGCAATCCTTGCATTAACGGACTCAGCTCTCCTTTGGCGGCTTGCTCGGTCAAGAGTTGATTCGTGGCGAAGAACGGATGTGATTCCATTTCCTGAGAAACAAAATGTCAATCAGAATTAAGTATGGATTTTGTTGCGTAAAACAGTCCAATCGTATGACATCGCTAGCTTACGCAAGAGTGAATTTGATCCTAATACTTAATTTTGTTTGCTCAAGAGAACCAGCTCGAAATAGTCGTACTTTATGAAGCCTTTATAAACACCAAGAGATTAAGAAACGCGACACCGGGGTCTCGATCCAATGTCAATTTTAATTTTGTGATCCGAGAGATCTTACCTTCTCCCAGTTTTCTTCGGTCCAACCCTCGGTGTATCCAGGTCCAGCTTTGGCTTTGGATTCGAGATCCGCCAAGTAGGACTCCATTTGCTGGTCGAGCTGCTTCATCAACTCTTGCCTCTCCTGGTCCGAGATCTTCTTCTTTGCCGGAGCACCGTCGCTGTTACCTTTGGAGGCCATGTTGATCTAACGATTCGGAAATGACTTCGTCGTAAAATCAGAAACCAAATCTGGATTCTGAAATAAAACTGATTCGGCACACGTGCCACAGTGCCAGCGTTTTTTTTAAATTCTGCTTTTCTGTTCTTATTTGTAAACAAATCTTTGCTGCCGCTTTAGAGCGTTAGCCCAAAAGAGAACCCTTACAGTACTGACTAATTTTAAAAGATTGCGCAAGAGCGCACTTTTCAAAGTTTGGCGCGAAACTCTAGAAAGGAAATTGAACATACTTCATTTTACTTTTCTGTTTCAAAAGCTAACGCTCTAGCGATAATCAAAAAAATCAAATCAAATCATTAATCAAACAAGACTGAAAGGTCTTTCAGCCATTACCCGCGAGCCAACACAGACTTGACGAGGGTTCCCACATAAGTTGACACCATTCTAATATTATTCTCGCGTTCGCCTCAAATGTGCCTTAATTGCCAATAAAATAGCTTTTCGACAAGTTCAGACAAGTCGAGACATGTTGAAACAAGTTGAGACAAGTCAAAATCAACTTTAGTTTCCATTGGTATACTTAAAATACCCAAGTTTGGCTCCTAGGGACGACTTTTAGGAAGTATCAAAAGAACAACAACAACAAAGCAATATTAAGACCCGTGAGCACTACGTGCTCGCGGGTAAAAAAATCCGTGAAAAGAAACGAAACGAAACGGAAACGAACTACGAAGGCGAAGCAGGATCTCGAGAGCCTAAACTGAACGACTACCTAAACATTCACAAGGGCAAGGCCATCGTGTAGAGCTTGTGCCTATACCAAGTGTCTCATTAAGAAATATCTATTGAAAAGCTACGTAGGTATTTATTCAAGGCCAAAAATTGAATTCAATGGATTTATTTTTTGTCAAACTACAAACTGCACCATCACCAGCACGTATCCATAGGATTTTGATTTTCTTCTTAGAACCAACACTTGCCGGCGGTTCCGAATACCTGCAAGGCAAATTGCAATATAAACGGCAATTGAAATCAATCTTTGTGGCTTAATGGCAATTTTTGCTCACCTGACTTATCTGTACGTCGCTCAGCTCCAACACGTTTGCCAACGCGATCAGGTTGGTAAAGCTTCCAAGAATTGTCGTACAAACTCCATTTTCGACATAGCATGAAGGATGAGTGTCGAAACCGGTTTGCTTCAGAGCTGAACAAGTCGCTCCAGATGCTACAGCCGGAATCAACCTCCACATCAGGCACTTGCGGACATTGTCCTGCCAAGCTTGTCCCTGCATCGGTGATGATGTCATTTGCGATTACAAACGAATACAATTGATTATTCAAATCTTACGGCACTGTTGAACTGCCCCTTCATTTGCTCGAACCTCGTGCAATACTTGTAACCGAAGGCTTTTGCATAGTTGGCAAATCCGGAACAGGGGATCAGATTGTCAACCTCTTTGTAAAACTGACAATCTCCTTCACTCGCAAGACACTCTGCAATCGTGCCGATTGGTAATAAGTAGCCAGCCAATTTATGTGATATACTTATATGATGAACATGTACCTAGCTTTTGAATGTCATCTGACACATCCGGTCCTTCATTAGGCATGCAGACCTTTGTTTCCACATTCCAGATGCAGTTGGATTCTGCTTCGGAGCATTCGATGCAATCCTCGAATTGCTGACATACGCATTCAGGATCTGTCGAATCTTCCGGACAATCACCTTCCACTATCAAGGTTGCCTTTTTGCCATTGGCAAAGAAGGAACCACCTTCAGTGTAGTGGACTCCCAGTATTCCTGAAGATAGGTATAAGTTTTGATTTAGGGAATAGATAGTCCTACTAGGATTGATTGCAAAAAGTAACACCTTTTGGATCTTCGACCTTGACGTTAGCCTGACCACCAACTTTTTCCACCTTTGCAGTGTAGTCATAATCTGGACCACCGGCCAAATTCGTGCCTTGATGTTGGATGACAATGTCATAGGTTCCAGGGGAAAAAGAATATGTGCCCTTGCCAATCACGCCATAGTCAGGACTTTGATGGGAAATGCTGCCAACCATTAGGATATATCTCTCGGAATAGCTAGTACTTTGATCTCCAACTAAGTATGAACGAAAATGAATAACAATTAGCTAGATACTATCTGTTAAAAGCTAGCTCTTACTTGTAAGCTCAATCTGAGCATCTTGACTATTGTCTGTGCCACTACTGCCACTTCGAGCATTGCCATTGGCTACCGCAGTTGCATCTGACACACCATTGCCATTGCTGTCAGGATTTAGGGGATCTGTTCCATGGATTTGCTCATTGAGATTATCAAGTCCATCAGCGTCAAAGTCCCCGTCAGTGGTATCATTTGCTTTCGGATTCAAGCCGAAGAACACCTCGAATCCGTCAATCAGCAGGTCACCATCTTCGTCCGGCTCAAATGGATCGGTTCCAACAACGGTTCCTTCAATCATTGAGCCATTCTCAGCATAAGTGCTTCTGTTCATGCCCTCTAGGTCAAAGGCAGTTTCAAAGAGTGTGACTCCATAAAACTCCAGGATGTTCGCCAGACCATCGTTGTCCGGATCATCGTAGAGGCTGATCTGGTATTGACTAACATTGGGTCCAAGATGAGAAAGGTAGACCTCCTTCCAAGCCTTCAACGCGTCCGTTGGCGGGAGATTCATTTGGCAATACCCCTCTTGACTTTGTTGTTTGAACAACATCGCATTGTTGGATGGTACCTGGCTGTATCTGCTTCCAGGGTGGATCCCCCTAGCGCCGAGACGACACAAGACTGGTTGACAGACTCCATTAATACAGATGCTCTCTATGACCTGACTGGGTATTTGCAGTTCCAGTTCCACGCCAACCACATTATTATTATTATTATTATTATTGACTGCCACGTGGATCAGCTGCCTATCCGCTACCCAGACTATTAAGCAATACTTTTTATTTGTATTGGGATACAAATACCAATACTTGCCCAAAAAAGTACTGAAATACCAATATCAATACTTTTTCCAAAAAGTATTGAGTATTCGATACAATACTTTTTCCAATACTTTTGGTATGGTTATTTTTGCCTGCAGAAACGTTTGTAGCATCTTGGCATCAATTGATTACCAAAATTGGCGTCCTCAATCTAAATTGCTATTTGCTCCACCTCTCACCTGAATTCAAACTAACAGATGCTAGTTTCTTTTGGGTAGCTGAAGAAATTGCTAACAATTTGACACTATTTTGCCAAATTAAAATGCCAATTACTACATTTTTTGAGGAGAATTTGTTACCATTTACTGTGAAAAGTATTGAGTATTGTTTGGTGAAATCAGTATTGGAATACCCAATAAAAATACCAATTTTCAAAAGTATTGGAATACCAATATCAAGTACCAAAAAAGTATTGAATACTAGTATTCGATACTAAAGTATCGAATACTTACTAGTCTGCCGCTACCATTGTGACATTGAGACCGGAAGTGATGGGATATCTTACTAAAAGGTTCTGGCTGCCCCTGGAAGCCCTCCAAACAAAGGAGTCAGAGCCGTTAAGATGGAGATTGATCACCCTGTAACCCTCCACATTTTCTTCCCAGGTTTCCATATCGTCGACTAAAAGTACGGGCTTGATAGACTAGCAGTAGAACTTTGGTGTTCAGGCTTCAATGGTAAATACCTGATGTTGATTCCATCGTGGTTGTGGATGATGTGTCAGTATCGCAAAGTCCATCATTTTCCAGGAGATCCACCACAAGCTCTTGGATTAGTACTGCCAGACTTTTCACCTGCTTAAGCACCGCTTTGATGGTTTGCCCGTCGGCAGCTCTATCGTCCATTGACATTGTCAGCGAATTTCCAATGTCACCATTCATAACCAGACTGGTAGGACCCTCTGTTGGACAACAATTAACTGTCTCAAATTGTAATCACAGAAATCGATACCAAATCATCTAATACCTTTTATGGCATTACTCCTTAGGTTAGCATGTTTGCCATCAAACTCCATGGTGTCAACGAAGGAGGCTACTTCGTCCATCAGCAGATCGTGTTTCTCTAGAGCGATGGTGATCTTTTGCAAACGATTGTCCCCTTGGAATTCATGGCTGTTGGTCATAGCTGCAGTTGTAATAATTAAGAAAAACCTTGAGCAAATGAAAATCTATTGGACAAGGGCAAAATGCCTTACAGAGAACAATGCAGTACAATGTCAGAAGCAGTGTTGTGAACAGGACCATGATGCCAAAGAGACTGATCCAGCGGGGAACAATCAAATCTATCGCTGGGAAATTACGTTGCAGCCAACCTTTGTGCTTTTGTGATGATTGACGTCAATCTCGAAAATAGGCGTTCTGTCCTTGAAAAGATTGGCTGACAAGAGTCTTTTTTTTCCAAAAAAAGGAAAACGATAGGTAACTAGATGGATCTATTTTATTCGCGGCACTTTTTCATTAAACGTTTATGCTATTGTATAAAAACATAGACATTTACATAGGCTTACAAGATACTAAGCATCTAGTTATACACATCCTGTAATACGACATAAGCAAGTAAATCATCAACTGCCAACGTATAGTTAGATCCATTCTTCTACCTACTAACTTTTTTAAAGCAATTCCCAATTTTTAGTTGAGTTGGAAAATTAAGGGAATCAAGGGAGAAGATCCATTAATTACGTATGATATTAAGATACTAATAAATAATGTATGCACCAAGCAAAAAAATATCTTTTATTAACACTTTTTTGAGGTTAAAATAAGCATAATTGTCAATCACACTAAATTAAAATCCAATCTGTTTTTCATGTTGATGTTGTTGAAACGAATATATAAACTCGTATTTTCACGGGGTCGGTTTCTTCCAGGAGACAGCCCAGGCATTGGCCTGGGGGGTGTTGGCCATAGATGTCTTGAAGATGCATTTATTCCTCCAGTAGGAATCTATGTAGTGCAGGAAAACAAGGTGGATTGAATAGATAGTTTGCTACATACACAACATTTCGTAATATTCACGTACGTTGCTCAAACTCATTGTACCATGTGAATCCGACACAATCTGTCCTAGTCATGCAGTAGTCCTTACACTCCCAGGGATTGTTTTTCACTGACCATGTTAGTCGGTATCCAGTTTTATAGTCAATGGACACTTCAAAGAGGCTGGATTCGAAATAGCTATGCCAGGACACTGCTCCAACAATCATGGTGGTCCTGTTGTCCATCCTGCTCTTAAGCCAGCAGCTTAATCTGTCACTAGTTACTAAAGAAAAAAGCAAAGGATTAGAGCTTT
>JAAUYL010047915.1_pt1 | contig 12117 bp, 7 predicted proteins | sample 7278011 | NCBI WGS metagenome assembly JAAUYL01 (sample SAMN14350225, study PRJNA611818) | marine sediment metagenome | isolation source: surface marine sediment (1.8m) | place: French Polynesia: Moorea | collected 2018-08 | reverse complement strand
CGCATTGATCGCCATCAGAGACCTCAGGGCGAGCAGGGGAAGGAGCAGGAGCAGGAACAAAAGGGGATGATGAAGAGGTCTTTCCCCTTGCACGCCGCATGCGCGCAGCCAACTCGCCTAACTGGAACTGTCGCTACTCATTGCCATAATGGGACCACCCCACCCCCATCCATTGATGGGACCGCCTGCCACTGCGCAGACGCGCCGCTCGCTCCACATTCGAAGTAAGCCCCGCTACGCAAACAGCGGAGACGCCACTTGAGCCCAATGAGAACTTCAACCCGTTGGCATGGCCATTTCAATTTTGTGGTGGATATCCCCAAGAAGGGTGGAAGCGCAAGTGAGCTTGGAGTGGCGCCTGAACCACGTCCGACGGTTGCTGAGAAAAGGGTCGCCATTCATGCCGAAATATTGCCAATTGATTTCCAACTGTTTTTCCACTTGGTTGTCCCCCCCATTCAAGCCCGCAAGGCTCGCAATGGGAATCGTGGCAGTTGCCGCAAGCTCGTTCGCGACGCATGCGTTGACCTCGTTGAAGTTGTGAAGGTCTTCCAATTCCAGCGAAACGAATGCTCGAGCCAGCAAGCCAAGCGCCGGGAGCTCCTACAGCTGCAGGGGGGCGCAGTTGAATTTGTTGATCGCACTAGTGTCATTCACCGGTCCCTTCATCAAAGCGATGGACGCTTTCGGGTGCAGACCCCTACATGGGAGGCGAGCTCAGGCGAGCCACATTGCGCGCTCTCCCGCCCATCATCGCTTTCATCACTTTCCGCGATGTCGCGACGTGGCCCAAGTTGCCAACAAGGGGCATCACGCACCGGAGTTTGTATCGCCTTCCAACATATATAGTGACATTGCATTATATTTTTCAGCCGGTCCTCCTCCTCATTTTCAAAGTCTTAAGTGCTAAGTTGTTGAAGGCGATGCCCCCCAACGCTGCAACGAGTTTTTGTCAGGACAGGGACCTCGAATTGCCAAGCCCTGTGCACATGTGAGGCATCCAAGTGGCAGGGTCACAATCGACCACTTGCTGCCCTTTACGCACCTTTTGGGGTTGCGAGGCTCTTCGTCGTCGTTGCTGCCGTCGTCGCCATCACCCTTGCTTTTGTTTTGCAAGCCTGGTCGTTTTCTTCACAGCGATGCCGTTGCCTTGAAGGCGGCGCACGACGCCATGCATGAGATTTTCCGGCCCTTGAAGGGCGACGCCTAGGCGGCCAAGATTTGCTTGTTCTCGAAATTTCAGCGCGCCTACCGAGCGCATCGATTTGGCTGGCCAGCTCCATGTTGCGCAATCAACAAGGCTTCTTTGCAGACACGGCTTCCGAGCCGCTCAAGGAACAAAAGGAAAAACCCAAAGCAGATTGCTCAAAGCGAAGCACGCTTAATCCACTTTGCAATTGCTTTCCAGCGCTGTTGCTGAGCGACAGGAAGTGGGGCGACCCAGTGGCGCGCGCACAAAACAATCAATATTGAGAGAAACACGATGAACACCAACCCAACAACAGCATGCCGACGCATGCTGGACAAATGCAAGTGGGACTGGCAAACGGATCGAGACATAATTACTGGGCAACAAGGAACATGACACCTGTGCAAGAAACTACAATATTCATTTGCTTTCTATCATGTTTCATATTGCGGGTACGTAATGTATGCAACCCGAGCAAAACACAGTCGCACATTGCACGTCTACTGGCGCGGGCTACAACGAAGCTTGAAAGAACACACTTGCATGTTGCCCGGGCGCATGGGCACGTGCGCGTGCATGCGTGATGATGGCGCCGACGACGGTGGCAACAAGCCGGGTTTGCCTTGGTGGTACAAACGGCGGCGGCGGCTGCGGTGGTGTGGTAGAGGGTGCTGTCATTTTCCTGCTTATTTTCTTGTCATTGTTCGTTTTCTTCCCGCTCCTGCGCCTGGTTCCCTTCCTTCCTTGCCCCCTTCTCCTCCTTTTCCTGCCCGCCGTCGTGCCCGTTTCCTTAGTTTTCTTTCCTTACCCATCCCTTTCATCATCCTCCTTATCTTCATGCTCCTGCTCTGGCCCCTCTGGTCCCTGCCTTCAACATGTGGGCAAATTTCTTGTTGCTGCATGGCGTTGCGCTATCCAGTTTGCTGCGATGTGGTCTCCGTGTTTGCTGCTGCTGTTGTGGTTGCTAGTTAGTTCACCCGTGCTCCCCCGGAATATGCATTGAGGAGTTGTGCGACGGAGGGGCGAGGCGAAGGTGAGGTGGTATGGCGAGGATGGGGAAGGGGATGGGGACTGTGGTCAGGAAAGGGATGGGGATTGGGAAGCTGGAAGGAGGAGAGGGCAGGAGAGAAAGATGGAATCGGAAGTGGACGGGGAGAGACGGGGATGGCAAGGGGAGGGAAGACGGACGGTGGGCACGAAGAGGCAAGAAGCACGTAACCATAAAGCATCGCACATCGCCAACGGGATAGGAATACACAACGAAGGTCGACAGCAGCAGAATCACACAACAACATTGGCATTGCAAACTTGCCCCATTCGAGTGCCATCAACAAAGCAGCCAGCAGCAAGAACACAGCTAGTAATGGCATATCCTTAACAGTAGCAAGTCTGGAGCATATGCATCATCGTGCCACAATTTGGAACAGATGCGTTAATACAGAAGCAGCATTGGCATCAACATCAGCAACTTCAGCCTTCAGTCAACATCTCTTCCAACATCCTATGTAGCCACTTTGCCTCCAGATTGGATGGCACGTTTTTCTCTTGTGCGTGGTGTTGGGCCGATCGTTACCGCATGGAAGTACGAGTTCGAAGCAGTTTCGCTGGTTGCTTTTGTGCGAGGAGGTTGTTTGCAGGGACTTTACGCTGTTTTTCCACGCCGTGCAGCCCAGAGAGTTACAGGTTGAGTTCGAGTTGCGGGCTGCTGCATGAGTGGAAGGGCAAGGTTGTGGAGACGCGCTCATTTTAAAGAGAGCAGCGACGCATGGAATTGCACGTTCGCAATGTGCGGTGGCGATTTCCACAGCGCAATCATCCCTTGTTGTAGGGGGTTCTTTTCACACGAAACGTGGTGGCCATCAGAGACCGTTCTTTCAGAGTAGCAGGCGGATGTTGGGCTGTTGAGTTCAACATTGCGCAGCAGCGAGGGTGGGCTCCACGCCACGACGTTCGCAGTCGCGCCCTTGACTTGCTCAAGCTGGCGCTGCGAACGACGCCTGGCGATGGAGATGCATTCGACACTCTGTGGCCTTGCACGTCGTCAGCTGCAGCCCGCCAGAAAGCAGATTAGTACGAAGGTGCGCAGTACACCCATCCACATAGTTGCCGACATTTGCGAAAGATTTTGACGATGCCTAAGCCAACGAGAACAGCGCCACTGTTGTCGCCGAGATCATCGCTTCTTGCCTACAGTAGACGATGCGCTGCACTGCAATTGTTGCTCACTTAGCCGATGCTACTTGCAAGTTCGAGACCATGTGGTCAGAGAATTTCGACTGGATTGGCATTGCCAACACCCTTGAGGTGGAGAACCCAGCTCCAAGGCGATGAGACACGACGGTTCCAGGAAGACAGAAAGGCAGCATTGTTGTTCAATGCTTTCTGCGACAAGAAGGCACAGAGTATCAAGTCGCTGTCCGTGTCCAAGAGCGGGGCTGGTGCCACAACTATCGGATTGGCTCCTCAGCCAAGTCTCAGCTTACCAGTAGTGCTTGCGGGCAACATTCGAATCCCTTCAGAACTTGGTTGTGACACACGAAGCTTCGTGAGTGTGCATGTTTCGAGAAAGGCGCTGATAATTGCTGCTTTCGATGTGGGCACTCACCGAGCAGTTTGGTTGATGCCACAGCTTGAGGTATCCAACAATTTGGGTTGGCAAGCGTGCATTCCCCTCTGACCCCATAATTACAACCAGCGAAATTGTCGCGAATGTTTCAGGAAACGGTGAAACATTCACGAATGTTTCGGGCATTGCTCGAAGCAATACCAAATGTTAATGCATATATGTCTCCCGCGGTAACGGTAGCGCTGCAAGCACAATCTTTCAGAAGCTTACGGTAAGCCACAAGCGGTAACCAACACCAGCAACGTTCGGCCATGGAGTTGGATCCATGTTTACAGCTTACAGCTAGCGGTAGTCGCCGGCGCCCGATTCTTTATGGACAAGACCGTAGCTCCGCTTGCGCGCAAGTTGGGCCTCGTCAACAGAATGCATCTGGGACCTCGGGCGTAAGCTCCGTGGGGCGGGGACCCTTATCGTCTTCAGACTTTGCGCCGCGAGAATTTCGAGCAGCGTCAGGGGAGTTGGTGGGAGCGAGGGCAGCATGCAGCTGGAACTCTTACCTGGTTGTGCAGTCAGATGCGTTCTAGGACACAGTAGTTGATCGCACTGATGATCGCACCCAGCATCAGGGTCAGAGAAGTTGAGCTTGATTGAGGTCTGTCTCACGCCCTTGCGGCTGAGTGAGCGAGGCACATGCATACGGAGACTCGCGCCCACGCGGACTTGGCTCTGCTGCAATATTGCACACAGCCAGCCCAGTGATCTGGCGAAGAGAGGAACCTCGCGGCCACGCCGCATGGACACCGCTGAGATCTCGCGCTCTGTCGGCCGAGTGCTAACAGAGCCAAGCCTGAACCACCGTGGCAGTGTTTCCAACGCTATCTTTTGTTGTCCGCAGCTCACCATGGAGGCCCAGTGCAATAACCCATCAATGTCTGCTTGTGGTGCGTCCAGTTGAAGCGAGTGCAAGACCTCCCGACGATGCCGTGATTTCTGCTCAAGCCTACTTCACTTCCTCCATCATCTACCTTGCGCTCCCTCTCATCCAAGCCCCCTTTATCCGCGTCCTTCTGATTCTTGTGAGGTATAAAATCGTGGAGGGCGAAGCAGGGGCCAACTTTCGCTCGGGGAACGGCCGCTGTGAGCTCACACCGTACGTTCACCACTCGTGCGCTCACTGGGTCTCATTTGGCACTGTAAATTTGTTTCATCCAACCTCAAGTGTGTACGAGCTCCTGTGAGTGATGCCACAAGGTCCCGCACATAGGGTCGCCATTGCATCTGAGTGTACGGATGCTTGTGGAGGTCACATGTCGTTCGAGCTACGCTTCTGTGAAGCGCCTTGTGGCCGAGACCACTGGGCGACATACGGAGAGGTACCTTGAACACTCCAGACACCCCACAGGGCCCCATAAGGTCGTTAGTGCATTTGGATGTACAGGGCCCTGTGGTTCTGCCCACAAGTCTTCACACAGCCAGCGCGTATAACTTCGAAATTCTTTGTAATCCTCAATCATACGGCAATGATGTTCTCCGACTGAGAACTTCAAGGCTGGGATGATTACTTTCATTCGGGGCACACATATGAGTACGTGAGTGCCCACGAGTACGTGAGCGCCAACTTGCCTTTCCACACGGGAGCAGACTCCAGGAGTTTCGCCTTCGTCGGCAGCATCAGTCATGTCAGCACCATGTCTATACTACAGTCATGTCAACATCAGGGTCAGAGAAGTTGAGCTTGATTGAGGTCTGTCTCACACCCCGGCCGCTCAGTGAGCAAGGCACATACGTACGGAGACTCGCGCCCACGCGGACTTGGCTCTGCTGCAATACTGCAAACAGCCAGCCCAGTGATTTGGCGAAGAGAGGAACCTCGCGGCCACGCCGCTTGGGCACTGTTGAGATCTCGCGCTCTGTCGGCCGAGTGATAACAGAGCCAAGCCTGTACCACCGTGGCAGTGTTTCCAACACTATCTTTTGTTGTCCGCAGCTCACCATGGAGGCCCAATGCAATAACCCATCAATGTCTGCTTGTGGTGCATCCAGTTGAAGCGCGTGCAAGACTTCCCGATGATGCCCTGATTTCTGCTCAACCCTACTTCATTTCCTCCACCCCCTAGCTTGCTTCCCCTCTCATCCAAGCCCCCCTTCATCCGTACCCTCTTGATTCTTGCGAGGTATCAAACCGTGGAGGGCGAAGCAAGGGCCAAGTTTCGCTCGGGGAACGGCCGCTGTGAGATCACACACGGTACGTTCACCACTCGTGCGCGCATTGGGTCTCATTTGGCACTGTAAATTTTATCCAACCTCAAGTGTGTACGAGCTCCTGTGAGTGATGCCACAAGGTCCCGCACATAGGTCGCCATTGCATCTGAGTGTACGGATGCTTGTGGAGGGTACATGCCTTTCGAGCTACGCGTCTGTGAAGCGCCTTGTGGCCGAGACCACTGGGCGACACACGGAGACGTACCTTGAACGCTCCAGACACCCCACAGGGCCCCATAAGGTCGTTAGTGCATTTGAATGTACAGGGCCCTGTGGTTCTGCCCCGAAGTCTTCACACAGTCATCGCATAACTTCGAAATTCTTTGTAATGCTCAATCATACGGCAACTGTGTTCTCCGACTGAAAACTTCAAGGCTGGGATGATTACTTTAATTCGGGGCACACATATGAGTACGTGAGTGCCCACGAGTACGTGAGCGCCAACTTGCCTTTCCACACGGGGGCAGACTCCAGGAACTTCGCCTTCGTCGGCAGCATCATGCCCACCAAGTTCCATTACCGGCTCATGTTGGATGACTTTCTGAATCTGCGGTTCTTCGACAGCGAGGAGGAAGCCGACGATCGCCGCGCGAGCGGACCTGTCCTGTGCGCTTGGTGGCACACTTCTGGCCTGGCAGGGGGAGACCCACAACGATCTCCTGCTGTGGCTGACTCTAGGAGGATTGGCGGGGCGCTACAGCCCCTTGCGCGGCCGAGCCTCTTGCGGACGCGTCGGCCGGCGGCTCTGCGCTTGGAGGTGGGGGTGTGCCCGTTTCTGTGCAAGTCTTGCCCTGCTCTAATGCGGAGGCTATGTTGCCGATTTCGCCCGCAGCGTCAGGCAGGCCAGAAAGATTTCAGTGCCTGTTTTTTGCGTTGCTCTCAATGACAACCCAGCTCCTCCCTATCTCATCCACCTGTACAGAACAGCAGTGCAGTTTTCGTTCTCGTCGACATCCTCTCCCGCTGTGTCTGGATCCGTAGACAGTCCAGTACAAGCGATTGTGCTCCGCGTTTTCCAGCTCGGAACATGTTGCGGAGGGAGTACTCTTGCGTTTGTCATTGACATCTCTGGTTTCTTCTTCAGTTTCATCGTCGCCGTGGTCGCAGTGGTGGTCGCCATTGCATTGCTTCGTTGTCGTTGTCGTCCTCGTCGTCGTTTCTGCTCCATTCTCTTCGTCCCTTCATTGCTAGACGTTGTCGTCGCTTCTGTGCTTCGCCGCTCATCATGGTTGCCATCGCCATTGTCGTTTTCCTGTTATGATCACCATCGCTGTGGTCTTGGCGGTCGTCGTCGTTGCGTCGACCTGTTCCTGCGCTGACTCGTATTCAAAATCGCACAGGAGACGACGGGCGTGTGGATGCAAACATGTTGTAAGGGTTTGCTGCTGGGATTTTTTCCCCAGCGGAGGTGATGTGCCACGGGAGGTGGGACGAACCAGTGGTGGGCGCACAGCACGAGCAATATTAAGATAACCCGATGAACAACAACAACAACCCATCCTTTTCATCATCCTCCCTATCACCTTATCCTCAAGCTCCTGCTCTTGCGCCTCTGGTTCCTGCCCTGCAGTTGTACAAATTTGTTGTTTCTGCGTGGCGTTGCGCTATCCAGCTTGTTGCGATGCTGCCTCCGCGTTTGCGGGCCGGCTTTGACAGGTGAGGATGTCGCCAGAGTTGGTTGGCAATGCTCACGTCCAGCCAATGGACAGAGTTCGGAAGCAGTGCGCACAGGTGCGAGGGCGGTTCCAGGGAATTGGGAAAACGACATCAGTGCGTGCGCGCCTGCACTGCATCTATTCGCAACTTTGCGTCGCCTAGGCGAGGGTCTTGACTCTGGCCCGTTCGGCCCCGCTTCGGTTCTTGGCTTCGCTCTGCGGTTCAAGCTTTCGCGCCCACGCGGCCGATTGGAACCTCCTCAAAGCAATAGTCTGATTCCCTTCCCGCGCCGGCCCGTGGCAAGACCGCGCGAAGCGGTCGCCACTCCTTTGCCTAATGGTAGCAGGGGGGAACGTCCCCCCGACCCAGGAGCCGGTGGAGGCCGCGCCGGCGGCCGCTCTGCCGGCGGAGGGTCAAGCGCCAGATGGCCCAGACCCCGGCAAGCGCAAGCGGGGCAAGCCCAAGGACACCTACGCCCCTCCCAAGCCAAAGAACGCCTACCAGAGAGTTTCACGGGAGGCGAGGGTCCGGCTGAAGGAGCAGATGCCTGAGCTGGCGACTGACTTCAAGGCCATGGGCGAGGCCGTGAAGGTGGAGTGGGACAAGGTGTCGGATGAGGAGAAGGCGAGGATGACTGAGGAGTACGAGAAGGAGATGGAGATCTGGAGGCCAAAGTGGGCGGCCTACAAGCAGACGAAGCACTATAAAGAGTTCTTCGAGCGCAAGCAGGACTGGGTCGACGCCCGGGCGATCAAGCGGATGAAGAAGAAGGCTTCGAAGGAGGCGCCCACGCGGCCCAAGTCCGGCTACATGATCTTCGCCTCGGAGATTCGGGAGAGGGTCGGCGAGGAGCTGAAGGCGGCTGGCGGTGGCATTAGCGATATCGCCAAGAAGATATCTGAGGAGTGGGCGGCGCTCAGCGAGGCCAAGAAGGCCGGGTACGCCGAGAGATCGGCCAAGATGAAGGAGAAATGGCTCGTGGAGTACAGGGAGTACAAGAAGTCGAACGCCTTCAAGAAATTTCTTTGTGACCAGGCTAGACTGATCAGCAAGCAGAAGCAGAAGAAGCTCGCTCGCTTGAATTTAAGCGAGGCCCCCAGGCGGCCACCGTCCGCAAAGGGCCTCTTTCTCAGCAAGACAACCGAGCAGGTCATGGCGGAGCACAAGGGTAAGAAAATTTGTGAACTCACTAAGATCTACAGCGAGCTCTGGGACAAGGCCTCTCCTGATGAGAAGGCAAAGTACATGGCAGACGCGGCAATACTGAAGAAGGAGTTCGAGGAGCAGAAGGACGCCTTCAAGACCAAGAGCGCATACCTCGAGTTCCTAGAGCAGAGACGCGATGTCAAGATCAAGGAGAACAAGACCGTGAACCTTCTTGATTTGCCGAAGAGGCCCAAATCTGTCTTTGCGATGTTCGCGCAGAAGCACAAGGACGAGGTCCCGCAAGGCAAAGGCGAAGGCAAAGGGCGGAGCGCTCTGAAGGCGAAATTTATGGAGATCAGTACGGAGGAGAAGGAGGCTCTCGAGAAGCAGGAGCAGGAGCGCTTGGCGAAGTTCAAGCAGGACCTGGCAGAGTTCAAGGAGTCCGACAAGTTCAAATGCTACGTGACTGCCAAGAAGAAGATCAAGCTGGAATTCTTGAACGAGGCCATGAAGGTTCTGACACTGAAGTTTCTGACGCACTCCCCTGCCTCGCCACCAAAGACAGCTTTCGCGGTGTACTTGCACGAGAAGAGGAAGTCGGTGGCGGAGGCAGGCGGCATGCCAAAGAGCAGAAAGAAAACGGCCGAGGAAAAGAATGCTTTCAGAGAGCATTTCAGGGCCCTCGACGAGGCAACGAAGAAGGAGTACGGCAATACGCGGGTGGAAATGCACAAGGCGTGGCAGGCAGAGGTGAAGGAATACATGGGGAAACCGATGTGGCAGGACTATTTGAAGGAAGCGAGGCGCCTCAAGGTTCCTATCAAGTCCCTCCTCACAGCGAAGAAGATCGTCGTTAAGAGGCTGAAGAACGGCATTCGCTACATTCCGATGCCAGAGAAGCCTCCAGACTGCCCGCAGAAGCCGCCGACGGCCTACAGCCTGTTCTGCGCCAATAGGAAAGGCATGATGGAGCTGTCCGACATGCAGGGGGGTTGGGAGAAACTTGAGGCCGAGGAGAAGACGAAGTTCTTGGACGAGGCTGCCTCGCTCCAGAAGGAGTATGAAATCAAGATGACCCTCTTCAAGCAGAGTGACAAGGGCAGGGCGTACTTCAAGGAGGCCCAGGCGACCGCGCGGCGAAGACGCGTCACGCTGGCGAAGTTCAAGTACCTGAAGGAGCAGCCGAAGAAGCCATTGGATCCCAAGATAGCCTGGATGAAGGCCCACATGCCCGAGGTGAAACAGGAGTTCCCAGGCCTGAAGGGCTACGAAGTGCAACGTAAGCTGAACGAGAAGCTCCAGAACCTGCCCCAAGAGGAGAGGCAGAAGATGGAGGACGAGAGAAAGAAGAAGCAGGAAGATTTCTCGCTGTCGATGAAGGAGTTCAAGGAGAGCGAGAACTACCAGAAGTTCTGCAAGATGGCCAAGGTCCAGGCCAAGGGTAAGTGGGCGGCCTCGGAGCCGATCCCGGACGACATGCCGCGCAAGCCCCCGGACGCGCTGAGGGCTTTCCGGAAGGAGCATCCCGGCAAGCCCTGCTCGGAGGTCAAGAAGATGTTCAACGAGCTCGAGCAGAAGGAGAAGCAGACGAGGCAGCAGGAGGCGCAAGCGGCGTTGAACAAGTATGTAGCAGACCTCGCTGCCTGGCAGAAGACAGAGGTCGGGAGGAAGTATAAGAACCAGGAGGAGAGCACGAAGAAGGCGAAAATGCTGGCTTCAGCCAAGGCTAGATTCCTGAAGGACAAGCCAAAGAAGCCGGCTCATGCCCGTCAGATGTGGATGTCCGAACACCGGGCGCTTGTGAAGCGCGACAACCCTGAGTTGAAGGGTTTCGGGCCGCTGACGGCCAAGCTGATCACCATGTGGCGGGAGCTCTCCTCAGAGGACAGGAAGGTGTGGATTCACAAGGCGAAGCAGGCCATGGACGAGTGGCAGCAGAAGCACGACGAGTGGAAGAAGTCGCCACACGGCAAGAAGTACTCGGCGCTTATCAACAGAGTCATCGGCGGTGGGAAAGGTGGAGGAAAGGGGAAGGCCAAGGCCAAGGCCATGGGGGTTGCCATGCCAGAGAAGCCGGAGGGCCTGCCGAGAAAGCCGCACTCAGGCTACATCATATTCATGAAGGAGAAGTGTCAGGAAGGTCTCACCAAGGCTCAGATCTGCAAGGATTGGATGCGGCTGTGTCCTGAGGGTAAGAAGAAGTACGACGACGATTCGAAGGCGAGGATGGACCAGTACGAGAAGGACATGAAGGTCTTCATGGAGACCGCCGAGGGCAAGAAGTTCAATCGGTTGAAGCAGTCTGCAGACAAGCAGGCCAGACTCGCTGCTGCGAAGAAGAAATTCCTTTCTGGAGAGGACCTTCCTGCGGCACCCCAGCGTCCGGCGAGCGCGTTCTTCAGCTTCGCTAGCGAGAAGCGGCCGACCCTTGGCAGTCTCGGCCTCAAGGATTTGTCGCAGAAGATCGCTAAGTTGTGGAATGAGCTGGCCCCAGAGGAAAGGAAGCAGTTCGAAGACAAGGCGGCAACGGCAAAGGAGGAGTACGAGAAGGCGCTGCAGGAGTACAACAACAACCCCAAGGTCCAGGCGTTCCACAAAGCAGAGCACCGCATCAACAAGGCCAAGTCGAAGCCAAAGGGCAAGCCGGCCAAGGCAGCGAGACCAGAGAAAGCAGAGGGTGGCAGTGGTAGAGGCAGAGGCAGAGGCCGCGGTCGCGGTCGCGGCAGGGGCGCAGCGGCGGCTTCCAGCGACATCGGCGTCATGGGCAGCGACCGCGATAGTGACGACAGCGACTCGGACTAAGCTCTTTGGAGCGACGGAGGGGCGGTTGCCAGGAGGTTGGCCGCCACGCGCCTCCTGGGTTGACAGGGGCTGGTGTCACTCCTGGGTTGACAGGTGGGCTGGCAGACCATGCAGGCCAACTATTTTGGACACAGTGTTCTGCTCGATTGGCTTGCGATAGGAATGCTCGCGTGCGAACACCCGAAGTGGACAAAGGTTCGAGCTTTGGCGCGCATGGAGCGCATCCTGACCGTTTCCGTAGTTCTCACCTCGCTCTTGTTTTCCCCCTTTCTTGCAGGTGCTGCATGCCGCTCTCCCTGGCTTCATGCCCTTTCCTGCCGGCGCTTTCCATGCTGATGCCATATTGCGTCGTCCTCCTCGTCGTCTTGCATTTCCATCGCAGATTGCACTCCCCTCATGCCCGCCCCGGGGGGCCCCGGGGGGCGGGGGGGCGGGCGCGCGCGGGCGCGGGCGGGGGGGGGGGGGGGGGGGGGGGGGGGGGGGGGGGGGGGGGGGG
>JAAUYL010000149.1_pt1 | contig 12122 bp, 10 predicted proteins | sample 7278011 | NCBI WGS metagenome assembly JAAUYL01 (sample SAMN14350225, study PRJNA611818) | marine sediment metagenome | isolation source: surface marine sediment (1.8m) | place: French Polynesia: Moorea | collected 2018-08 | reverse complement strand
TGTAAAACATACTGAAATCACATGATGCTGGCCTGAAAACCACGCAAACTAATACATTTTGCCAATTGCATGACAAGGATAATGTATTTACAAGTCAGTAAAGACGCAACAGTATACATGGTTAGAGATTAAAAGCAAACAACATATAAACCTCACTCAAAGCGTGGATTAAAATTTGTTATAGCTGCAAGGGGATACAGTGGCCAATATCATTAGCCTTTCGTAGATTAAATGTATATTAACTATGTGTATACACCAATATACACACTACAGCACATAAAATGTCTGGCAGAGTTAGTACTTACTGTTCATTTGGGTCAATATTTTGATACTCGATTTATACATGTAAATATTTGCTTTCCTTTTCACTCTGGCCAATATAAAGAACCTTTTGTCAGTAGAAGAAACTTCTATCATGGAATGACCCATCAATCAGGCCGATACGTATCTCACTCACAATGATGATTCGTGCAACTAATGGTCAAAGAATATCTGAATATCTAACAGATGCAAAGCGCAAAATGTCCGAAAGACGTAATCCTTAAATGCTGTATTGATTTTGTTGAACAGGGCGAGACTTCTTTGGGAAAAAATAAAAGATTTTTGGTCTCGTTTAATACATAAAAGTATTTGCCAGTCATCTCATTCCATCGACTGATGAGAGATAAAATTCCTACAACATTTTTTAAGAAAACCATTTTTATGTGATCATTTTTTTCACAGTTGCAATTTTCTGTGATTCATTCTTGACTTTGTCCTTTTTTGTCTTGTTCATGTTAGCTTCTTCACTACATGTCTTATTAGTTTTCGTCTGAGCCCTTTTTTCTTTGATTTCTGAAATCATGATGCTAAGAATTCGTAAAGCCCAAAAAAGTGCCTCCACCAGACTTAACAAGCTGATTCCAGTGAAGAGCCCCAAGGTTCCACCTAAAAGTCAGAAAAAAACCTCGATAAAATGTTGTGTCTAAGTAGTGTTATCTTAAGTAGCTTGCCTAAAGTCGAGACCCTGTCAATGAATGAAACTCTTCTATTAGTAACTGACTTCAAAAAAGTTGGCGAGGCCAGCTCTACTGAGACCAGAGCCAATTGCTCCTTGGCCAACTTTTGACACAGTTCCATGATATCAAGGCTTGAGGTATTGTAGAGAAGCCTCTTCATAGTTTGATATCCTCTAATGTCAAGCTCATGCTTAACAAAAGAATATCTTCTTTAAATATTGCTTATAATGGTTAGTGTATTGTTGTTACTGCAATTGTATAAGGCATGTCATTCAGACAGAACTCTGATGCATCAATCCTCTCCGTGGAATCTGAAACGGCAATGTTGATTCCATCGCAATCCTTCATGCAGTCACAGTCCCTTGAATTGTATATGTCAGCCTTTAGTAAAGAAGGACGATTCAATCTTTCAGTATAAATTTTGTCTCGTAGCTAAAATACTTTTTTCAACAGTCGGTTGAAACAATGATTTCCAGCCAAGTCACAAACAGGAGCTGAATTATATTCTTCGTCGGTTCTTGGAAAATCCCATGGAATGCATCCACAAATGTCTTTGCATTTCTCAATGGCACATTCATACTGACAAGCTTGCTTTGAATACTCCTTAAACAATCGTAGATCCTCTGCTTCATGCTTAAACCTGCAGCCCCTTTGATCTCTGGACATTGACAACATGGAGTCGGATGATTTATGCTGAGTCTGCGTCACCTTCACTTTGGTGATAAATCCTGGTCTGATAGGAATTCTCTGAATGTTGAGGTCATAAGCTGTATCGCTCGATCCAATTGACATGACAAAGGAGCGCTTGTAAACCATGAACCACTCCATCCCTTCAGTTGGATTGGCCATCTTTTGGTTGTCCAATAGAAGAAACAGTCCAGATCCATACCCGAATCCGGAAGGATGGATCAGAGCAGTGTTGTCCTCATCAAACATTGGTCCTGGCTGAAATGTGTTTGTAAAGTCATGGATGAATCTTGATGGCTTCAACAGTTCTTTTAATGACTTGGCATTGAAAGTTTGACACAAGCCTTGAGATGTTGGATAAGGTTTAAAAAGCCTTTGGCAGTCGTCTTTGTCAAGCTCCCATTTGTATGTTTGAGCTTCCAGGAAAGCAGAGTGGCCCTACATGAAAAAACTGAGTTGCTAAACCATGTTCAGAACAGTGTTTATACCTTTCCAAAAGTACACATAGGTTGTTTGTCAGCATAAGTCAAGTGTTCAATGTGAATACTTCCGTCCTTCCTCTGCTCAATGTTTTTCAATTTATGCCTAAGAAACTTTGCGTCGACATTGTCCAATATTGCGGTCTGAAACTTGTGTTTCTGGAGATAGAAAAGCAGATAAAAAGATCTAATAGTCACTATCAAAAGACACTCTGACTTTCTTACTCTGTACCAATATTTCATATCAGATTTAGAATGGAATAAGATTCTCATGATGTCTGCCAATGTCATCTTTGTTTGCATGGCTTGAAAACATGGATCTTTCAACAACAGTAGTAAGTCATTATAAGCTTCTTTAAATCCAAACAATCGAAAGCTTTGAGTCCAGTTGTATACTACTTCATTGTAGTGATCAAGGTTGCAGGAAGAATTAGGTTGTGGAAACAGACCCTTGGTTCCTTTGGGTTTGCAGGCATTAATCCAATCAGAATTGTAAGTTTCTTCGCCTAAAATATACTCATTGAGGGATCATGTTCAAAATTGATAGATATCTATATCTTTTTACATTCAAAAAGTCCTGGAATGTCAACCAAGTTCAAGCTAGAGTCCTTGTTGCTTGAAATATTCCTCAGCCATTGGTTGAAGGCTAAGCTGAGGTCCCTTAAAAAACTCACATGACTACCGAAGTTTTTGACATTTTCAAACAAGTTACTGTTCAAAATTGATATCCTCAATCGGATCTGCCAGCATAACCAGTGTTCCAAATGTCTTTTGCAGGATGGAGTATACCTCTTGGAAGAAGAAGCAAATATCCAAAGCTTGAATCAGAGCCTTGGTGCATGTTTCCTGTCTGACACACTGTTCCAGATCTCTTTTCGTCAAACTGTATGCATCATACAAATCCGAAGTCTGTAGAAGCTAAGGGGTTATTATGCATTACCTTGTTAAATTACCCGGATCCATGGCCTGGATCCATGTTGTCATTATCCTAAGAGAATCTCTCAGATCTGGAAATGACTCCATGCCTTTAAGCATGACTTCACTATCATCGACAGTCCCTGATCCTTTTTGCTTCCTGGCAACGTACATTCCACAAAACTCTACCACAGTCTCATGATCCAAGTATCTGAGCCGTTTCTTCAAGTAATACATAAGATGTTTAGATACTCTCTCCTCAGAAAAGTGAAGCAGGTCTAAGAAAACTCCCCTCCAAAATTCCATGCCAATCATCTTGAGGACGATCCCTCGGCCAACTTTTTTGAAAACCAGGTCATCTGATAGGTAGGAAAGTGAACAGTTGTAGACATATTGCTCAGTTGGACAGGAATAATAGTGGGCATTTAGGATTTCAGCTGGCAGTGACCATCTTTCTGCTTGTGTCAGTGACATTCCTTCCTGGCAGACTGTCACTGAAGGGAATGGCAGCTCTTCGACTGAGGCAGACGTTGACTCAATAGTTGTTACTGTTGGATTCTCTGACCAATCCTTGAATGCCTCTTGGACAAGAATCAAGGCGGTTGATAAGAATCCTACAATCACGCATGACCAAAAGAGTCTGGTAATGATCCAACTTGTTGTGTCAGTAAGGTAAGCAAACCCATGAATTGTTGTTTGACTGCAAAACTCCAATAATTGTTTCTTAACCTTTTCCATTTCGATTCCGCGTAAGAACTAGCAATACTACGTGAAATGCCTTTCGCACGTGCCAAAAAAGTTGATTGAATTATTTATTCAGACCTGCCATTGCCCGCTTTATCGCCTGCGGAAGGTTTGCGGTTGTAAAATGGTCCAGTAATTACTGTTATCTCAATAAAATATAATCATATTTTTGACAGACATTGCTATTTACTACAAGGTATTTATAATCACAGGCAGTAACAGTGGTTTTGATTTTTAAGAACATGTTTGTTTCTAAGTAATAGATACAATGAACACGATGAGCATTGGAAAACGTCTCCTGCCAAAAGGGGGATGAGTGTAAACCCTTATCTAATCTGCGAAATTGTGTCGAATAGAAGGAGATTGCAATAAAAAGGGCTACCCGGTCTCCGTCGTTCCGTTTTTATGGGACTCTTGAGGCTTTTGAAGGACTTTCCAACCCCCTGAAAGTTTGTCGTTCATGAAAATTCGAACAACTTGAGTCAAAATTTCAGGGGAAACTCCGAAAAGAGGCATGCAAATTCGAACAAAGATCTAGGACTAAGGATTACCTAAATATTTACCTATATGAATAGAGACAGTAGAGTTTATTAAAGAATACCTGCAGTTTTGGTCGGATCCTAATAAGGCATGTGGATAAAAGAGCGAAATAAAAATATTCATACCACAATGATGTAATCAAATCTTATTAGAGGGAGGGGTAGGGATACCTGTAGGTGAATGACGCCCATTTTAATCTTTTCGCTAAAACTCTCTCCTCGTGAAATTGGGAACGAACACAGAAAAGTCTTGTTATATTGTCACTCCATCTCCATCAATCCCTTTAGAGCCAAAATTCCTCCCCAAGACCAAGACAAGGACTGCATAAAAATGGCGGATTTTTACTACATAAGTAAATGTAAATAAACGCCGTTGCATAATTCAGGACTCCTCTTCTTTCTTCTTATTGAGCAATTTTATGGAGCAAGATCGCATCCAATTTTGGAAGAGCGGTATGACTCATTCTCAACCATTTCTATGAAAAGAGTGGGTAGATGAATATTTTTTCTGGACACGGCAACCTCCCGTTTTCCACCAGTGTGATCTTCATTTTTCGGAGCTGCCCAATTTGCTTTGACAAGTCCATCAGCATTAAATGTCACGGACACAATGAGGGCAATCTGACGTGTGAATGCCCGTTTGATTGTTATATTGGTTTTACGGTTGTTGAGCCGTATTTTTTGGCAGATTTTGCCAGATTTCCAGAGATTAGCTGCATACCAAAATTCCTTTTTATTGCTCCATATAAACAGAGCTACCAGAAAGACAAACGAAATGACACATCAATCAGTCCAAACAGTTGGCTTTTCTGTGAATAGTTGTGGCTCTTTTTGTCGCTGTAACATTTGGTAACGCTGAAGAAAAACACCAAAATCCCTCCTTTTTGGCCCACATGACAAACCCATGCGACACATTCAATCACTTGGTGCCAAAAAAAGTGCTTCCTTTCCCCACTTTTTTACATCTCGTCCACAGAGAAGCCCTAGCATTCCCGGATTTTTTATGGGAAAAACATTAAAACTCCCCAAATTCTTAGCAGATTAGGCTGTAGAAACCCGGGGAAATCCCGGATTTCAGTCGAAATTCCGCACTAGTTTTTCATGCGTTTGCGCTAACGAGCCCACAATTTCTCCATGTTCCGTTGCAGATTGGGTAAATAGCCTTTGGTTAGCCCCTTCATTTTATGCCCTGTCTATCCGCACGTCAATTTATGAGTATTTGCTCGGTCTTGAATGAAATACTCAAACGCTCACAAGTCTCTTGCTATGGAACCATATAGGGCATTGAGGGAATTTTGGGGAGACTTTTTGCAGCCTTTTTGGGGCACTTTTTTGTCACCCCCACTGTGCATTCATCTTCTTGGGCACGCTGACTTCCTCTCGCCCTCCAATGTGTGCCAGTTTTTTCTCTGGGAAAAGCTTGAAAAATCATCAGTTTTGGATTTTTCTAATGATGATGTGACCGCTTATATTGGCCAAAGGGATTCGCTCTCTGAATATCCAGTGGCTGTTAATGTTCGTGTGTAACATGAGTAAAGGTAGAAAAGTGGTTCCTTGACCTGTTTGAGAACGACTTAACAGAAGTATGGTGGGGTGAGGTGCTTACGGGGTAGAAAATGAAAATAAGCTATTGGATATGCATGGAAAAACTTGTCACAAAGGAGACCACCTTCCTTGCCTCGGGTAAAATCATATTCCCTGAAAGAGAATTCCCTAACACGACCACAAATTGGAAAGATCAAAATACCTTTTGCTTTGTCGATTCAAAACCTAGGGGAAAATGTGAGTGTCTAGTTAAAGAAATCCCCCGGGAGACTTCAAAAGAAACATGGTGGCAATGAAAGCTCGAAATCATCCCCTCTGTCTTATATCAGAAAAATGATGAAAATATCGATCGTTTTTCCTCGAAGGATTTCTTTCGAAAGTCCGTGAATATCAGATAACAGATGTCCAATTCCGTATGCAATCGCACGTGAAAATTGGGACCTTTTATTCGGTTTTATTAGATCAAGATCCCGATCCTCGCTGAGTCAGGAGCTGACAAGGACACCCTTGAGAATTAAAAGAGAGACGAAATATAGGTGACTGTGGCGAATGAAAAACCGGGCTTTTTTGTGGAAGAATCGTGAAATATTCCGGACTTTTTGTGTCCAAGGAACTTGGCCAAATTGTGAACCAAGGATCGCTTTTTTATTTACGTTCCATCCTCGCAAAATAATGGCTTCTTTTTAGCTGGATCTTAACTTAAAGTTGTATCCAAAATAAGGTATTTTAACTTAGCTTGAGATTGCAACGATAGACTATACCTAATCTTTGTGCAGGCATCTATCTAACACCATTCCTCTATTCCTGCATTTATTGCATAGCCTAAAAACCATAGTCAAAATAAAGGCAGTCTCAAAGAAGAGAAAAGTATTAGGTACAAATAATAGGATAGGAACTATTCTGGCTCTGGCCTAAGATTGGCACAGCATCTACAGGATCTTACAGCTTTAGTTGTTTACCCCCCTTTTTATGCATTCTTTGCTTTACTAAGTATGTAGAGTAGTAACCCCTCTACTAATGCAAAGCTAAACTATTAGCCAAAATAAGAAGACACACAACACGCCAAGATATTTGGGGCAAATGCTTATAAGAGCCCGCAAAAACAAGCATCCCCTTGCACCCGCTTCTTCTAACCATAGTTAACCAACATGTTTCCTGGTAACAAAGGTGATGTTTTGTTGTGTAACTATCCACAGAAATGGGCTTTATCTGGCGCCCAAAATCAACCCGCGACCCATAAAACCACCATAATAACGAAAGGAACAGAAAACAGCAGAGGAAAGATAAAGGGGGTGGTGACGAGAGCACATGTTGTTGTTCTTGTTGTTGTTATTGTCTGCTAACTGAAGTAACACCCTCTCAAATTACCGAGCGAAAATACTTTTTCAATGTTTTTTTGTTTGGTTGGGTAGATTCCCCACAAACGAATTGCTTTCGAAAGATGGCCTTGTGGGGAGAAAAACGTGTGATTTATCATTTTTATCGTCGATGATCCTGCCAAAATACGGAGCCGAAGAAATGAAATTGATGAATGCACTTACTTGCATTATAACCGGGCTCAAATAAGTAGGCCGATGATGTGTATTTTCATTAAAGATTTATTCAGAAAAGTAAACAGGAAGCTTATCCATCAACATTTGGTCCGGCCGTAAAAATTAGAGCACTTATCAGTTTATCACACTTTAGATTATTATAGGACCTTGCCACAGCTGCCACTTTTTTGTTATTATTTCAACATTATAGCGTCTTTCATTTTAGCTGTGAAAGAGCGCTTTGCTTATCTGAAACATGCTTTAACCAGCATCCCGTCCGATAGAGAAAATTGGTCCCTTATCAAAAAGAGAAGCGTTGTTATCGCTACTGAGCTACCCCTTAAAAACAGCTGCTTGGCATGGGTGCTAAAACCTAACTTTTGTCTACAGGGTGTTTCCAAGTCAGTGGTTATTTCGTGCCCTTTGAAAGTTGTTGTTATTTTTGAAAGACCCTGCAGAATACTACCACGAAAAATAAACACGTATTTAGCCCAAAATCCCTTCAAACTGCTAATGCTCACGTCAAATCCCTTCAGTTCATTCGGGGAGCTTAAATATTTGCCCGAGGGTAGCTCGTTAAAGAGGGTTAAAACCAACCCCAGGTTCCATGAAAACTCACTCAAGCAAGTTCAATCTTGTTCCATACAAATGCCATGTTTTGAGACACCCTGTACGCATGTTTACTAACTTAACTGAACTAAGACGGTCGGATCTTGATTCGCAGTTCGTTAAACTAAGTAAAGTGAAATCCAGTGGAATTACCCCCGTTTTAACTTGGGCAATCCAATAAAATTGCAGTAAACGAGAGACAGAGAGAGTCAACATTGTTTTCTGAAAATGCTATTATCGCAATTTTCCATTTTATTTTTCAGTGGGGGTGTATAGTCTAATTTTCATATCATATTTCATTCTCGCTCTCGCTCCCCAAAAGTAAGAGGGGAGTTTCTGGACTGAAAAAAATTCTCTGCGTTTGATTTGACTGCAAACACTATTTGTCACATCAACATCATTTTCCGCAATAATACGGCGAAACGGAAAAGTCCCCTTCAAAAAATTGAGATTTTTTGTGACTAGTGTTTCTGCAAGCTCCGTTTACAATTCTTAGCATTTTTTCCGGACTTTTTGAAAAGGAAAAATTTATGGAAAATGAGGATGTGGGCGATTATTCATTGATGTTGGTGGTGCTGTTTGTTTGCGTCTCCAAATTGAATGAACGTTCTTTGTATGAATATTACTTTATTTGCTTGCCTATTCTGTTTCGTCGTTAAAAACACCATTAGGCAAAGTCGCCGTAATGATGCAAAAATCCCCAGAAAAATAAGTCCGTTTCTTTTCTACACTTAATTTTATTTCTCGCACGAAAATAAATAGCCGAAAAATTACGAATTCAATACAGTTACCACCCTCCTCTTGAGATCCCTAAGGCAATTGTTCTTTAGCACCTAAATATTTTGATGTTGCCCCTATTAAAAAAAAGAGTAACAACTTTCTTAGTAAGAAAACGTTGAGTGGGTAATGATGGAATCGTATCGGACTCTTGTTTTTACTTCCCTGCTCCAAAATAAGGTTCTTGTTGAGGGGTTGCTTTTTATTCTTATTCCTCGGACAAAAACGAGTTGTACGTGATCGCGCAAACATGTATCGGAAATAGCCCCAGCCTCCTCGACAATTTTATTCGTTTTGCCCCTGAACAAGATTGCACTCAGCAGTTTTGACGAAAAAATCCAAAGATAAATACGAGTGCTTATGATTCAAACCTGCCAACGATTTTCACAAATTGATTCCGGAAGTTTATTGTTTACAAAAAAGAAAACATTAAACCACGGCAGTAGGCATGTTTTTGCAAGCAATTATCGAAGTGATTTATCACACTTTGGAAAACTGCAAAAGTTTTGATAGAAATGGAAATATTTTTATTTTTCAGACGCTGTGAAATAAGTAGATATTTCAAGTGTTGTCTCTCTCAAGGAGGTTTTGGAAAACCCGGTTCAAAGTGCTTACTTAAAACGCATTAGGGCGAATTGAGAATTCAGAAAAATCCCAGTAGAATATTTTTCTCTGGGAATCAAAACACTTCAAACGGCGTTTCAGCCCGTGAAAGCCCCTTGAAGAATTTTCACGTATTTTTTCACGATCTCCTCTTTTCGTCTGAAGTGTGACTAAGTAGTGCTTTATGATTGTCCCATTATAATAATGGGGCATAAAAATGTATAGACATATTTTAATAAAATGTATATTTTGAATTTCCAAAATTATCATCGATGTTGTATCAGATAACCAAAAAGACTCTCTTAATGGTGTGTTAGTCTCGTTTTCCCTGGATATTCAATAGCAGCTGACTTGGGGCTCAGAAGTTAAGAAGGAAGGGATTTTCAGAGACTCTAAAATTAGAGAAATTTAACGCAAACTATTCGAGACCATGAAAGAAAAATAATCGTAGCTGTCTCTCGAATTTAAAGGCTCTTTCTAACCCAAAAGGATTAAAACCAGATAACTTGTTCGGTTAAGTGGTTAAGGTAAATACTCACTCGAAAACTAGGAACTTGCTGAAACTTATTCGCGACATCTTGATTAAAGATGAAAAATAAAAAAATGGTCATTTTTGTATCTTTTGACCGCATCTTCTTTTTCTGAGAAAGAAAATATTTTTGTTACGGTCATATCTTCTACTATTACGTTATGGACAGAATGGTAGACCAAAATAGAGCGAGCTACCAGTTTTTATTTTGACCGCCACAGCATACACGATATTTTCTCGAGAAAATAGTACCAGAAATGCAAAATGCTCCTCTTCGTTCGTTGAATGTTGGGTGTTTCGGTTTCGGATTTTTGGACTTTTAAGGTTTCCCTCACGCCAGTAAGTATTTAGTAATTTGACACAGAGCTCTAAGAATGAAAATAGAAGCCCTTTTTGTGTACGATTCTACAGTTCTTTAATTCTTTATATACGAGGGGAATTATTATGTCACCTGAACAAATTGGCCACTCTCAGAAAAACACATTTTTCAAAAAATCCTGAGAAAATGTTTGGGCAAATCTTAGAATCACATTTTTGGGCATCGATCCTGTTGCTTATCTCAGGTCAAATGTGGTTTTTGAGGTTATACTGAAAATAACGGATTTTAGTTCACGTGCTCCTCGTAATAATTGTGTAATCTGGGGATTTTTAAATTCGAGTATGAATATGCAAATTATCTAGATGGGGTCTGCATGACGCAAGTTTCGTGTCATTTTTGTGGCCAATCGTGCTTAACCATTTTTTTTATTATTTTCCAATTAATTGTTGCAACAACTATTTAACTGAGAAAAAAAAATATAACGGTATTCGGCCAGCCATTTAACCGTTGAGGGTCTCGGTCGGACCTTTCAAGCATAGCGTAGGAGAGCGCTGTAACTTCGACGGTAAAAAGAAAGCAAGTCGAAGAAGGGGGGATGGATGCAGGATAGCCTTAGAAACAAGCACAAGTATTCACCGAGACTCCGCGTCGTCAAGACGTGCGTGCGTTTTGTTTGTAAACAAAAACGTAAACAAAACAATCTGAAAGAAAATTCAAAGATATTCGTAGTGAGAGTCTGTCTGTGTTATTTTAAGAAAATGTGAGAATCAAAACAATCCTGCTAAAGCGTGCAATTTATCAAAAAACTGGAACATATCAAAACAAACTTCGAGACAGGAGACAAAAATAAGTACGTAAGTCAAACAGAAAATTCTACATTGCATTTTGCAGTGCAAAACCTGGTGTTATTTAACGATTTTCGAAGCACTTTTGCTGTGATTCATAAATATGGATTTATAGTCGAGAACATCACATTACACTTTGCTTATCTGTCCAAACAAACCTTGTGTTTTACCACAATTCAGTAGTCACAGAAAAAAGATGTGTCCCGCAAAATCTGGGTCAAGGGATGCGTTTTTCAATTAGGCTTTGCTCGTGGTTTATGGCTACATAAATTGGGTAGTTATTTTCCGTCTTGTTTTCTTGAGTTGATGTTGCAGAGAGCTACCAGAAGATATGGATCTAAAATTGGGCCAAATTGCTCAGCAATTTCGTTAAAAAAAGCCAAAGTTGCGGACCGTACAGTTAATTTTATTACTGCGCTAGCAGCTGGAACTATACTGTCCACATTATAAATACAAGACATTACGGTAAAGTGGCTGATTTATGTTTATGATTTCTTATATTGCACCACTTATTTTTGCAAAAAAATATATGTATATAATCCTTGATAAGTTGCTTAGCGTTGCAGAGATTTCTCGTACATTTTTGTACACTAAGTATCATATTTCAATAACTGCATTTTTATGATCTAATCTGTTTACTTCCGCTAAAAATTGCGAGACACTTTTTGTCAAAGTTCATATACTGTATTTTATGCACTGTAAGTATCAGGAGGAGGAGGAGGAGTTTCAGAGGGGCTTAAAACATAACTTTTTCCAAACATGTGTGCTTTGGGATAAAATACAGACACCACGACGAAGACAAATGCAGTCACTTCACTCTAGTCCGTCGAAGAAAAAACGTTCCAGGAACAAACTGATCTATAATGAAAGCATTATACTTTGGTCACTGTAAGACTATACATACTCTCTAAAATATGATGTCTAGAATTGTCTAGATATGTAAACATATGTATTAGGTAGGCAATTTTTAATCCATTTTTTCGGGAATTTCAATTTCTGTT
>JAAUYL010098900.1_pt1 | contig 12141 bp, 10 predicted proteins | sample 7278011 | NCBI WGS metagenome assembly JAAUYL01 (sample SAMN14350225, study PRJNA611818) | marine sediment metagenome | isolation source: surface marine sediment (1.8m) | place: French Polynesia: Moorea | collected 2018-08 | reverse complement strand
TTTGTAGCGTAAACTATACCCGTGTTACCGTTTCGGTCTTGTCTAACCTGCAGCGTTGATGCCGCAAAAACGGTAAACTTAGGGTCTTCCATTTGATGGCTCAGTTGCCACGGCGCAATAGTCGTATCAACAGATTGCGGGATTCTCAATGTTTGCGGCAAAGCTTCAACAAACAGAACGGCCCCATCAGGCAAAAACTCAGAGGTAATCACACCTCTAACCTGTGGGATTGCCATGATTCGCTGCATGTTAGTCAGCCCCGACTTCTGCGTAGAATAATCTAGATTCAATTGTGGGTACACGTCACTAGCCACAATAAAATAACCTGATTTTTCAACCTGCGCGGATTTCTTCTGTGCGTACAAGGCCGCAATCATAGAATTTGCTTCGGTGTAAACCGTGTCAGAATTCGCAGCATCCGCCCAGTTAGTTAGCGTTCCGGGACGCAACAAAACACCCGGCGCATTGGTCAATCCGTACAGCTGCGCGTCAACACCGTTTACATTTACGATAATGTCGGAATTACCCAAAATCATTGTTTCGTCACGCTCGCGGCGAACCTGCATTGCCGCCTCAGCTGCTCCGTCACCTTGCTTATAGCCAAAACCAGATTGACGCCAAGGGACATGGAAATCACAATGATAAATAGGTTGCGGAGTCCAGTTATATGAGTAGTCTGTTTGGTTTGACTGGCGATTACTGCCATTCATTGATGTTTGGCTATTAAAGTCGTTAATATTTTGATAGCCGACCAATGTGTCATAAAGGGAAACATTTACACTCACACCGGGAGCCGCCGACAAAGTATCAAACACCGCAGGCATGTATTGGCGAACCATAACGACATCGTCAAGCATTCGCTTATGGTCTTCGTAATGAAGCGTGCCAGAGGTGTTATTAACGACCAACCCCTCATGATTATCAATTAGTAGACTATTCCAAGCCCCTTGACGTGCTTTTTTCGTCTCCATTTTTGCAATGTGACGGTGTAATTTAGAACCGTATTGAGAAATAGGCATTTTGCACCCCCCCTTATAGCAATTGAATTTTGATAAATGCAGTTGAGCCGGACGTAGTCACAGCTTCTTTTGCATAACCTAGAACACCAACCCCAGCAGCAGCCGGAGCCTTAACCTCACCACTGCCAGCGCTGGCTATTTCCGCACCCACGGCGATCGTCTGACCGTCAGCTAGGATTGCGTTGACCACGGCGCCTTTAGACGCAGAAATATAATGAACGTTTTCCCCGCTAGCATAGGCTGTTGAGATGTCGCCAGCATCACCAATGTTAATATCGGCGAAAAGCGCACGGACGGGTACATCATCGGCGGTCGCGTTAACAGCTACACCCGTTGAAGTCTCAATTAAAAGATGTCCAGGCAATATGCCGGCGGCATCAGCGGCCGCTTCGTTGCGGATATACTGCGCGTTTGGAGATAGACAAATAGTGTTAGTAGGCATGTTATGCGCCCTCGTGTAGTTCAATGTCAGCGGACAATCCGCGATCACTGTTTGTTAATGGTTGACCTTGCGCAGAATAATCAAGCGTAGGCTGAATCATGCCGACAAGCTTGTCCAAAAACTCGTCACTTGCATCAGCAAGGTCTTCTATAGAAAGATCCGATCCTTCAGCATTTACGATTTTATCGACTTTCTTTTCACGTTCTTGAGCCTTGCAACTTAAAAACGCGTCAAACTGCGCCTTATTGCTTAGATAATCGCTGTAAGACTCTGCGTCCTGCTTTGAGTTTACAGCCATCCCCATTGATTCAATCACGCTAGTGGCTGTTTCAATGTCTACAGTTGCGCTATTAAACAATGCCGCCAAAAATTCAGATTCGGACATAGACATAAGCCGTTCTTTGTCCCCATCTTTCAGAGTGTTAGCGCTGTTTGTAATAGCGGCTAGGACAATTTTTTCTTTGTCCATGTCTTCTACCTCTTTAGGTTGGTTAATTTTAGGCTTATCGCCCATGTTACAGATAATTAATTCTTCGTTAACTGTAAATGTATTTTCACCCGCCGGGCTTTCATTAAGAAGAACCGCAACATGGTCAAAATTTATATTCCTGACCTCATCACGCCCGGACACATTAACAATGTCTGCATTAAGCCCGGTACTCACACCGATGCGTTCGCCTTTTTTAATTCTGCTAACAATTTCAGTGCCGCGATCATCATTCATTGCAACATTAAGATCAAATACCAGCTCATTAAAAACGCGCGTACCTTCCTTTCTGGACCCGCGTATGAAGCCGCCGACATTAAAAGCATTTATAGCAAGAGGGTGAAAGGCGCTAATATTCTCGCCGTTTGCCGTGGGATGACCGGCGGGTGCAGGCTTCATATCTAGCTGTTTGTATGAGTTGGCCACTTCCGTGTCTGGATAGAATAACCCGTTCATCGTTGAGTCGCCCTCAATGCTGATCATTTCGGTAACGAGGTGAGTGCGGTTATTGATAACCTCTTCGCGATAATTTCCGTTAGATCGCGTGTTGATCGTGATTTTTCTAGTCATAATCAGCGCTTTTATTGAACATGTTTGAATTTTAACCCTTTTCTAGCAATCTAGCAAATTAACTCCGTCTAGCGTCCCTAGACATCAAAATTCTCTTTTCTTCATCAAATTTTTCCTGTTTACGCTTCGTGTTTGCCTCTGCCACAACTGGCGCTGAACCACAACGGCAATTAAACGGACTAATCTGTATTCTTTTGGCATATTCTTTGTGCGTCATTAGTTCGCCGTGCCACCCCGCATGCAGGTGTCTAACTCTGTCATCCACGCGAGTTATCCACCGTATTAATACCTCCTCGCCAGTTTCATCTGATACCCTCTGCGACTCCCTAGCTGTAGCCAGCTGGTAAGCCTGTATAGTTTCAGTTCGCGCTATAAGCTGCGCACGAGAACGAGCCACCTTTGTCCTTTCCCTAATCTGCCGCGAAACCTCAGCTATTCCCGCGCCAGTCTGTACGCCTTGGAATAATATTTGACGAACTTCGCGAGTAAAAGCACTAGTCCAGCCCTCTAACGATTCGTAGGAACGAGTAAAAAGAAATTCAAGCGCATCTTGATGAATTGGCGCAAGCGTGGCCGATCCTAACGATGGGGTGGCGGTGAACTGCGTTAGACCTGCCGCTTGCTGTAGTTCTTGTACCGTTGGCGAAATGTCGACACCTTGAGAAATTAGTGACGCCCGAGCTTGATCAATTGCCCGCATGTATGACTGTATTTGATACTCGCCTTGCCAATTTTGGCCGCCATCAGACACAAGTACAAGCCGATTTATCTCAGACTCCAGAAACGCCATATAAACGCGCAACTGTGAAGCATCAAACCCCAGCTCTTTATTAGTCAACAAGGCCTGATCATTAACGCGCTTTAATTCTGATTGAATAGAAGCACTCAGCAGAGAAAAACGCCGATTAATCTCCCTCCTCCACGCTTTTTCAATCTTGAGCGTTTTCGTCGGGTTCCGTGATAATGTCATCTATACCGTCGTCTATTTCATCAATTTTATTTTCGTCGTATTCAATCTCATCAAGACCGAGCGCAGAAAGAGCGGTGTCAATGTCGACGCCATCACCGCCAACACTAGACAGTGCGCTAGTCAGTTTTTGAAGCGTATCCGCTTTTTTGTTATTCAGCTCAATCAATTCTTTCTCCGTCGTAGATTCTTGCGGCGGGAACCTAACTTCGTAGCCTTTCGGTAAGTCGATCAGTCCAGCAAGCGCCAAAATATCTAAAACCCTACTAACCCAAGTCTTACATACAACATTTTGACGGTCTTTAATAATTTGATTATATGCTAATTGGTCTTCACTTCCTGCTAGCTGGCCGGCACCCTCCCCGGTTAATACACGAATAGGCAAACCTGTTTGACCGGAAATATTCCATAGCGCAGTTTTAACAGTGTCCAATGGGGATGAATGAGGAGTATTAACCGGCTTAACGGTAGTTCCCGATGCGCTTATATGGTCCTTCCAATCATTGCTAAATTCCTCTGCTTTTTCGTTGAACGCTTTTTGCGCATCTGCATCAGCCAAAAAGGATGCGGCAAAATCCTTGTCAAGCTCATACGCTATTTTTTGCCTAGCGTTTCTAAAATACGCCTCCGCTGCACCACCCGTTGCTTTCTCTATGTCCAAAATTGAATTAAATATAGGCTCAAGCGCACCCATCCCTTCAATATCAGACTCAAGACCATTTTCATTAAAAAGAACAACTCTCGACCAATGCGCCTTAATTTCATTTAAAGACGTGTCCTTATCGTTTCTTTGCGATTGCCCGCGATGAAGTTGATAATATTCAGGAAGGCCGAACCTAGAACTTGCCCTATCTTGCACTTGATTAACAATTTGTATGCCGTCGTAAGGGTATGCAATGAATCTTATATTGCTTAAGTTTGAGCTGAGAGAAGATACAGAAAGCGGCTCTCTTGGATTTTGATCCGGAATCAATATATAAAGCGCCGACATACGCCCAATTCTGTTAAGAATGTCAGAAGATTCAAGCTTCTTAAAAAGCTGAGGCGTTTTCGATAATTCATTAATTTCTTCAATTAATATTTGCTCGGCATCTTTATCCGAGCTCGCATAAACCTCAAACCCTTCACGCCAACACCGCTTGGCTAACCCCCAAGTGACCCTGTTCGCAATACCTTGACGGCGCGAATAGTTGTACATATCCGCAAATCCAGCCTCACCATCAAGGCTTTTAGGGTATCCGTATATGTCATATATGTTACGCTTGCCGCCTTGCGATATTCCTAGAAGGGAACCTATTTGATACCGAAGCGTTGACATTTGATTCGTCACGAAATTTCGTATCGATGAAACATCTTTATTTATTGATGCTATCGTTGCCTTATTTGTCACGATAATAGCTCTTTTTGATTGGATAATACTTTTATATTAAAAGAAAATAGGCTTTACATCAAACTCTACAGGCGCGTCTGTCATGATATACGCATCACCAATATTTGGCGACTCCTGGCCGGTTCTCTTTTCTGTATCTTTTTTGGATTCAACTTTTTTCTTACTATTTGCCGAAGATTTAACCCAAACGGGTGTTGACAGCTCGCGTGCTAACTTATTGAATTTCTCGTCATCCTCTATATCTATAGAACATATCTCATTGGGATTCATATCAGTGTCACCCAGAACAATAAGCCGATAAGTATTGTATAATTTTTGTGCTTTTATCCCGTGAGCCTGCGCTTTCCTGTTTGAATAAACATCTCTCCACCGCTTATCTGTGCCTTTGATAACCTCCTCGCCTTTTTCGTTTATATCCCCTAGCCCAGTATTATCTATAACGCTCAGACCGGCATTAAAAGGATACACGTCTATATTTGCCGCGTATTTGTTCTTCTTCTTGCACTCCTCAATAAATACCGCAACACCATCACCAAGACCGCCGCATTCATCAAACCTGAATTCATCAGCAGAATTTACAACCGCAAAGTTAAACGCTCTTTCCGATGCTTTTTTCAAGTCTGGTGATTTAACCCACTCGTCAATATCTTTCAATATATTGCCATCTTCAAAAACTACTGCATTTGAATCCTTCCCTTGCCCTGAAGGGTCGAAACCCACGCGTTTTTTTCCGGTTTTAACAAATAACGGATGCCTGCTCGCAAACCTAGCCGCCTTAATCCAATCAAGTTCTATGATAACATCGTCGCCAGAGCCTTTTGGTTTGCCCAGCCATTCGTGCTCATAATCTTTCAGCGGCCTAGTCTTCTGGAAGTGAGCCCTCTGCCGCTCAAGGTGAGCGGGGAAATATTTATTATGATGATAGTTGAGAAGCTTAGAAACACTGTTTGGTGGTGGGTTAACAACAAATCTTTGAAATGTATCGTCAAGTTCTTTATTAGGATTAAAGATAACTATTATTATTGGTGTCCCGTCTCGGGTGGACTGATTTCGAGGGCGAATAGAGGGTAGAAGCTTATCCCATGACAGCTTTGTAATATCTTCCGACTCTTCACATAGAACTATGTCTACATCAGCTATCGACTTTAGGTTTTTTATGTTGTTTTTAAGACCCTTAAAAATAAACCTTGAACCATTTAACCCTTTTATAACTGTGTTTTGAACATCAAAAAAACCGCCTAACCCCCTTTTATCAATAGCGGCTTCCAACTCGGCTTTGATCGACTCCTCGATTGAGTCTTGTATTTCTCGCGTAACGAGAACACGAACCGGCCTTAAACTTGCCTCAACCACAACCGCGTCAGCAAACGAAAAAGTTTTACCTGAGCCACGCCCACCGTATGCTATAAAGTATTCATGATAAGGATTAAAGACGGAACGATGCCTTAATATATCTTCTGCATCTGTCAGAAAGAAATCAGCAAAAGATTCTTGAGGGAACCAGTCAAGATTCATGACTATCTACGCCAGCGGAAAGCGCAGCCCAAGGCGTCAACTCTTCCTGCGCTTGAATTTCTACAACCTTCTTATCAAGCCCCGCTATTTTAGCCTTGCCCATAATCGCTTGCGTAAACGCACTAGGGTTTTCGCACTCTTTAGCGAAATGCTTAGCCTCTTCTAACTCTTCCAGAAGAGACTCAACCGTTACGACAAGTTCCGGCCTAATTTCATTCATAATTTCGGCTTTTATCTCTGCTATGCGTGCGGCAATTTTTGGGTTTTGATCGCGGTGCTTGGCGTTTGTGGCTATTGTTGCGGCGCTTGAATTTTCCCACGCCCAACACTGTTTATAACCCTCAGATGGGTCTACCCCTTTAGCCCTTAACTGCGCGTATTTTTCTTGTGCTGTATTCAATTTCATGGGTTTCTTATGGGTTAGTACCCCTTCTTTACGATAAAGCCGGTGAAAGTCCATCTTGCATTGTGCTTTGATACTGGATCGCCGGAAATTGAAACTTGCATTTCCGCCGTTTTTCCGACTGTTAATAGCTCCATGTCGGAACTAGGGAATACTGGCACGATTACACCGTTTGCCCAGTCGCTGTCATCTGTTGTGGATAATACCGTGATCGTTGACGTTTCCGCGCAGTCGCCTTGATACAGCGTAGCCTGAACCGTCGCCCCGGTATCAATATTGACCGGAGCTGGCGCATTTTCGCCGTCCTTAAGCTTTAGTCTCGTTATTATTCGCTGCTCGCCGTTATTGTAAATGTAATTTTTATTCACTATCTAGCACCTGTGTTTTCAACATCGATTCTATCACAACCGCGTCGGAGCTTGCCATTTCAGCCGATGATAGGGCAGATAATCCACAACCTTCGGCCGATAATACGTTAATTGTAGATGATAATTCAGCAACTTGAGCCGAAACGATTAACACGCTGGCAACTGATTGAGCTTCTAATTGACCGACCCTTAGATTCTTAACGTCCCCTTTCCAGAAATTGCCAGCCCAGAATCCGTCATCCCAAAACCCGCTAGACCAAAAACTCACGCGGGCCTCATTGGGTCGCCTTCGACACCTGTTCCAGTTATTTCTACGTCGTTTACATTCTGAATATTACTGTCTAATACGTTAGCTACAGTGAATGTGAGCTGATCCGTTTTTGACTTCACTGCTGATACATCGGCCTGTATAGCAGTGACGCTCGATTGCGATGATACCGAATCTAGTAACGAGTCTAGTCGCCCGCCATCCTGCCAGTCTTGCTGCAACTCGTTTGTATCAGCTAAAATATTGACGGTATCTGTTTTAACAGCTGCCACATCAATGATAATTGTGTCAGTTTTCCCGTCTACCGTCGCAATATTTGACGATAGCGCAGTAACGCTTGACTGTGTTGCTGTGTTAGCTAGTTGAGATTCTTGAGCAGGGGTTAGTGGCCCACTGCCTACTGTCACCGTGTAAACTACATTTTGCCAATTTACCTGCACACCGTATCCGCTAGTTGGCGGCTCCAACACTGGATAGCTACCGTCATCCTTGTATATTCGTGCCGTATCAGTTTGACGCTGTGACGCCGTTGTTTCGTTATCTATAAATATGTTAGCTATTGAGGTAACATTCATATAATTACCGGAATCAATCGCAACAAAACCGCCGTAAGCACCAGCAATTCCGGGGGCAGTGGTCAACACAAAACAATAGTAAGCGAACAATTCCGCCGCCGTGAAATTGGCCGCCACGGCTAGATTAAATTGCTGATCTACGGGCGTGTATGTGAATTTGTTAACTAGCGAACCGTCAACCGCGTTCGCAGCATATACGGTGTCTGACTCGATAAAATTACCCGCATTCAATGACCAACCGCCCGCGCCAGCAGTGACGGTAGTTTTGAATCGTTTAAACGATGCAGTGGCATTTAATTCTGCGAACCTGACATCAATTTCATCTCCTGCACTGTAATCGGTGCCCTCTACATACGTATCACTGTAGCTAGTCCCGCCGGGATTGGCTGCGTAAATTTCGGTGGCGGTTGTATTGTTGTAAATACGTAAGACAATGTTAGCGCCATCTGTTGGCAGATTAGAAATCGTAACTTGATTTAACACTGCTGGCGTGTAATACGCGCCGTTATCGCCTTGGAATCGCGTAAAATCAGGATGGTCATTGCCGCCTCGGCTCACGTAAAACCCAACCTGCGTAGGTGTGGCACCCTCTCTGAATCCGCGCTCTGTCTCCTGAGCCGTGGCATTATTGATCACCATATCCGGCAATTCGAAATACCTGAGTCCTGTGCCGCCGGGGATGATCGAATTAGGATTATTAGCGGCATTATAGTTCAACTGGCTAGCTATATCTGCGCCGGTGTTCGTTCCGCCGTCTACAATCTCATACGAAAAAACGACACCGCCAACTGTAGAGCCTGCAACTAGGCTTAAATCAGCGCTAATGCCCGGATCTGTACCGCTGTAGCTTTCGTCTGCGTTGACTAGCGGTACAGTGTATAGATTTGACGCAAGCGACGGTGCGCCGGCATTAGCCAAAACATCGACGCGGCCTTGCTTTTTGCCAGCTTGAAACGTCTTGATGACCATATAGCTTGAGTAGTCGTACTCGTTAGTATCACCTGTATCACCGTCGTGATTGTCGTCTCTGTAGTACTGAAATGCCTCGTCTACAACGTTAGATGTCAATGTGACATTGGTAGCGTCGCCGCTGATAGTCTGTCTGTAGTACGCGCTCGATCCCGTTATATCTCCGACCGATTTAATTGCTAGCCATTTTTCTACTGGATTAACACTGTCCGTCGCGTCGAAACGCTCCATGCCTGCGCCTTTCCATGTAGTCATACTAGTAATTGTGGCACCGTTGATCAAATCAACGCGAGTGAGGCCGGGGATCACCTCAAGCAGAAGAGGAGTGTTGTAATAATTAGAATCAATTCTAATCACGTCAGAAAGAGCGGACCGAACATCCAGCGCGTTTTGATCACTATTTATAGTGAGAAGTTTTGTGTCTCGGTTATAGTCAAATTCAACGGTTCTCGTGAGGCCGTGAGCCGAATTGTAAGCCTCATCGAAATCCATTTGAGCGTCATTAGATGCACCATCGACTGGCGTTACGTCCTGCCTGTTGATTGGCACATATCCCTGTTTAACGTATTCAACATCAACCGCGTCATTTGATGTGAAATCGTAGGAAAGTTGCGTACCTATGATGCTATCCGCTATAACTTGAGAATCGTTAGCGAATCGACGAATAATTGTATCGGCTGTATCGGAGTTAAAATTAAAAGTTGTCACAGGTTGAACAAAGTTGACCGTAGCGCCCGCGCTTGTGAATCCAGGTTGAGCCTGTCCAGCTATTAGCGTGATAGTGACCGTACCCGTTACTGCTGTTACATTTATATCGTTATTAGCAGCATAACCTGTGAACGTTGTACCCGAAAAATCATACGCGCCCGCCGCGTCTATTTCTACGCCGTATATCTCAACGCCTTTCGAGAATGTACAGTTAATTAAATCGGCGCCGGGATCGATAGACAGCGCCGCGTTATTTGATGTCGAGTCAGACCAACTGCAAGACGTAAACGTAACGTCTTTACCATCTACTTCATCGCACGCAATAAATGTTGCTGAAGTACAATCAATTCCGCTTATCCACGTTACAACGAACCCGATTATAACCGAATTATCAAATATGTAACTCGCAGACAAAGAAGTGCTAGCGTTAAAACCGAAAGACTGACCATTTGACCGAATTATTGAACCTGAGAAGCTAAAACTACAATTTTCGGAACCATACAGTTCTATACCTGAATATTTGCCCGATAAAAATAAATTATCGTTTGAGCCTGGGCTTTCTAGCACTTCCTGCGAAAAGTCTACCACTGTAGGTGTTGTTCCGTCCCCAAGCTGGATGGGCCTACGGCATAACGTGTGCACGCCTTGCTGATCCGCACAATCAATCGCGCCTGAATAGCTCAAATATTTACGAATGGTACTCGGTTTTATTGGGTATCCAGTGCTACCGGCGGCGAAAATTTCCGTATCAGATAGTATAAGGTTAGAAACGAGCGGGCCTCTGGGGCTTGTATTCGTTCCGATTCTGTACCAGGCAAAGCCTACTTTGTTTATGTCCGACCAATCTAGCGTTCCAAAATTATCGTAAATATCTGTTGTTAAATCAGATACGCGAAGCGTGACGCCGAAGCCTGCTGTTGATAACTCCGTCTGCGGTACTTGAAACGCTTCCCAATTGTTTGAACTGTCAAACAGAATAAATACAAACCCCTCTGGCCCCATCAGCAGAGCGTCGGAATTCGCAAGTGTGATCTCTAACGTTTTACCCGCGGCATCTATAGTAGACGGAAACGTAACGCCCTGCCAGATCCCTGACCCACCTGCAGCGACAAATTCGAAACGCGTAGGATTTGCGCCTGGATATCCTGGAATTAGATTTGAATATTCGTTACTGAATCCCGTTGAATGCGGCGCAGTTTCTACGCTAACCCCGTTTATACTTGAAATGCTTGAACTGAGAGTTGTAAACGTGTCGCCATCGTGAATATTACCGACGTCGCCAAACTTTGAAATCAGTGTCGCCCCAGACGTTAGCACCGCAGGCTCAAAACCCGAATTCATATTAAATGCAACAGTGTAAGCACTACCGTAGTCAGATCTGACCACCTTCCAGTTTGTCGTTCCTGTTGCTCCTGCACTGATCTGACCGAACGCACACAAATGAGAACGAGCGTTTCCGTCTATCCCCCGAACAATGAAACGCCTATCAATGGGGGGGAGCGCCCACGAACTAGTACGGTCAAAGCCGGCTAGGCCGTTTACGATATAACAGCCATCGGCGGTAGTTGTGACGCTCGGACTATCAATAGTGAGGCCAGTCGCGTTTGACTGTGATGCAATATTAACGGGAGTTGTTGAATTTACGCCACGTAAAACGCATAGCGCGACCGTTGTTACAGCAGCCCCGCCAATAATTTCCACATCAGACTCAGACGCGCCCGACGTTTTTATAAGTAACGCTGACCTTACGGCGCTTTGACCTGCCTGAGCTGTCCCAGTGACATCCGAAAAACCCGGCAAACCTATTGGTGTATTCGACTGATTTTGACAGATTAATATCAATATCTGATCGTCAACCTGTAGCGGCAAAGTAGACAGAGGAACGGTTTTAGTGTCGGCCGCTTCGTACTGAGCTGAGAGCGTCGCTACGACTGGATCACTCACATTGCCACCCGCGCATATAAATCATTTAACGCGATTCCGCACTGCTTGAGCTGAGGTCTTATAGTTTTTATTTCCGACTCAAGCATAGCAACATGGGCAACGCTCGACGCATCCCGCAGTATCTCGATCTGATATTCTAAGTCAATGATGCGCCGCTCAAGCTGTGGAATTGACTCAACTAGCGGCACGTACCGAGAGTATAGCGCCGAGGACTGCCAGCCGATTGCGAATAACGCGGCCATAACGCCCACGAATGGCACGCCAAGACCGTCTGCCAACTTCGCAAAATGCGGGATCATGCAAAAACCAGTTGCCCGTTAAATCCGATTACTAGCGCGAACACAAGGCCAGCGAAACAATACATACTATTACGTAATTGAGTTTTTAATCTGTTCATATATGTCCTTGAACGGGGGCCGAAGCCCCCCTACAGGTGAAAATGCGCCATCAATAGACGCTATTAAATTATATTAAAATAACCGCCTATTGTCATCCCGCCTGACATATATTTTATCT
>JAAUYL010018012.1_pt1 | contig 12142 bp, 10 predicted proteins | sample 7278011 | NCBI WGS metagenome assembly JAAUYL01 (sample SAMN14350225, study PRJNA611818) | marine sediment metagenome | isolation source: surface marine sediment (1.8m) | place: French Polynesia: Moorea | collected 2018-08 | reverse complement strand
GCTGTTCTAGTAGTTAAAACTGCATCCATTAAATCATAAGTGGAATCCTTGGCAAACCCTAGTAAATTGTAGGTATCAGCCCTAAATTTTTCACTCTATTTATGTTAGTATTCATCACGGAGAGTTATGTTTCTATTGATTTATTAATATTTGTTAACCATCAACAATCTATGTAGTAAATGTCGCGATCGCACATGAGATTATACTAGACTCTACGGTATGATTTTTGGCTACAGTGCTACTCGCTCAGGTATTTACAACTTCCAGCTCAAAGTGCACTCAGGAAAAAGGTTGACAAAAAATAATGTCTAAATATGCCAGAATCCACTGCTATAGTTAGTCTAAACTCCAGTTGTTGAGCAGGTACAAGGCTATTAAAGCCCCTGTATCAGTGGAGTCTTTACCGAATAATTAAGGTTTAAAGCCTCTCACTCGCCGTGGAGAAACAAGCGGTCGTTTGCGGAGCATTCCGAAGGATGGGATGGCGAGGTCTTCTCGCCATATCCAATCTCCCCTTGAGAAGAAAAAATTTTCATGATTAGTCAATCCTCTCCTTTTCAAGGAGAGGTAATTATTAATTATTAATTATTAATTATTAATTGTTGAACCGCCCCATATACTAGACGGTGTAATAGGTGAGAGGGTAAAGCATACTTTGAGAGGTTTTAACTTTTGAGGGGTTCGGGGAGCTATAAGTCCCGCGCTGACCTTTCAGGTACAGCGTCGGGATACATGGACTCCCCGCGTCGATTGAGGGGCTCGATGCCCCGAAAATCGACACACTATCTATCGGTTCGTACTCAGATGCAAATCTGTTAGAATGTAGCTATGTTGAAGTTGACAACCGAGCTACCGAATCTATCCAAGTCTTGACCAAGAGGCACAAATGCTGGACTGGTTGGAGCAATGCCGTCGCGTCTATAACTACGCATTGGCAGAGCGCAAAGACTGGATTAACTCGCGTAAATGTCCAGTCAATGCTTGCAGTATCAGCTCCGAATACATTATCCCTGCCGACAGGCCCTATCCAGACTACTACAAACAACAGAACGCACTGACCAAAGCCAAAAAGGAGATTCCAAAACTCAAAGCAGTTCACTCTCAAGTCCTGCAAGAGGCTTTGAAACGACTCGATAAGTCCTTCAAGTTTATGCAAGAGAGAGGGTTTGGATTCCCCCGGTTCAAAAAGTTTGGCCAGTATCGCTCGGCAAGTATTTCCGCAGTTCAAATCGAATCCAGTCAACGGATTTGAAATCAAGCTGCCGAAAATTGGAGCCGTGTCTATCAACCTGCATCGACCCATCCCAGAAGGGTTTGAGGTCAAACAAGTTCGGGTGGTGTTCAAAGCGTCGGGATGGTATGCCCAACTGATTCTGCAAACGGATGTATCCGTTCGGCGAACCATGCCGCACGGTAAACCAATTGGTATTGATTTGGGATTGGAGAAGTTCTTGGCTATATCGACAGGTGCACTGGTAGAGCGCCCTCGCTTTTTCGTGGATTTGCACGCGCCAGCAACGATTGCTGCAACGCAAATTGAGAAACAAGAAAAAAGGCTCTGCCAACTACCGGAAGACTCAAGCCAAGGTTCGTAAACTGCATGAACACATTCACAACATTCGGCGTGAGTTCCATTTCCTGACGGCTCACAAACTTTGCGACAATGCTGGGATGATCTTTGCTGAGGACTTGAACCTCAAAATGACCAGTCGCGGGATGTTGGCAAAGCATTGCTTGGATGCTGCTTGGGGTAGTTTCCTGGAAATCCTCAAATGGGTGTGCTGGAAGCGTGGAGTCTACTTCGCTAAGGTTCCTCCCAATGGGACAAGTCAGACCTGTCCTCAGTGTGGAGCGCATACCGGAAAGAAAGAACTCAGTGAACGAGTGCATCATTGCGAGGAATGCGGATATGTGACTGACCGAGATGTTGCTGCTGCTCAAGTAGTCATGCAGCGAGGTCTTGTACTTGTAGCCGATGGACAGTCGGTGATACTGCCTGTGGAGGAAGGTTGCGTGCGTACCCCAATGAAGCAGGAAAAACCAACCGCAAGGAAGGGAAGCCCGCGCTCTACCCGTTAGGGTGAGCGTCGGGAGGATGTCACTAGTTACACTTGCAATGCCAATGAGAATGCCTGTCAAAATATAGGTCATCTCTTGACTAAGAGGGAGGCTACTAAATCTTCATTTTTAATTTATATAAAATAAACAAATGAGTTTATCAAGAAAGTTAAGTAATTTTTATGTTTTCTGATTATCCTTTTGAGGTTATGCTAGAAAGGTGAAAACTAATCTTAATATATTCCTAGGATTAACGCAAATTATCTGGAATATTTTTCAAATATGTATCTCTTGATACTAGCATACTAGGAACTTTCTTAATATGTTTGCTTTATATGAGTCAAATTCAGATTCATTTACAGTGCCTAATTTAGAGGTTAAAAGTAAAATTTTATCTTTAGAATCAACTATACAGGAACTACCACTGCAAGATGTTCTGATTGAATCTAGCTACTTTGGTAAAGATGTTGCATCTGTGTTTGAGGCTAATCCTTTACTACCAGGTGTAATTCTGATCGATCGGCAAGGTAGGTTTGTCGGTATGATTTCCCGACGATTATTTTTTGAAAGAATGGGAAGTCGTTATGGTATAGAGATGTTTTATAAGCGGCCTATAGAAGCTTTGTATCAGTTCTCTCAAATAGATATTTCTATTCTTCCTGGTAATACATTGATAGTAGAGGCGGCGCAAAAATCTTTACACAGACGGCCGGAATTACTTTATGAGCCTATTGTTGTAGAAATAGAACCTAATGTTTATAAACTATTAGATGTGCATCAATTATTGGTGGCTCAATCAAAGATTCATGAACTTACAAGTAATCTACTGCAAAAACAAACTCAGGCAAAAGCTATTCAAACAGAGAAAATGGCTAGCTTGGGCAGAATGGTTGCTGAGGTAGCCCATGAAATTAGAAATCCTGTTAACTGTATTTGGAATAATTTAATATTTCTCTGTTCTTATCTAGAAGAAATTAGTAAACTTTTATCTACCTATGACGAAATATCAGAGCCATCTCCAATTATTAATCAAATTAAGGAACAAATAGAATATGATTCCTTACAGGAAGAATTATCTGAGACGACTCAAGGTATTAGATTTGGCTCAGAACAATTACTGAAGATTGTGAATAGTCTTCGTAACTTTTCCCACATGGATGAATCTCAAAAGAAACCAGCAGATATCCATGAATGTATAGATAGTAGCTTACTAATTTTAAATAATCGCCTTAAATACGGTATTAAAGTTATTAAAAATTATTGTACTAACTTACCAATGGTTAGTTGTTATTCTGGTCAACTTAGCCAGGTATTTATGAATCTAATTAGTAATAGCATTGATGCACTAAATGAAAAATATGTAGAACTAGAAGATTCAAATTGGCAACCTCAAATTAAGATTACTACGGAGGTTATAGTAGGAAAAGACGATGATAGGGTGAGTATTACAATGGCTGATAATGGTTTAGGTATTCCTTTAGAGATACAAGATAAAATTTTTGATAATTTTTTTACAACTAAGCCGGTGGGTAAAGGAACAGGTATGGGTTTAGCTATTAGTCACCAAATTATTAATGAAAAACATGGTGGAAAACTTAAACTAAAATCTTTACAAGGTAAGGGCACTGAATTTGAAATTATTTTACCAATATTTTAATTAATTGAATATAGGATATTTATCCTAAACTTAAAACGATAAAACTATAAAAAGATAATTTTTAGTAGATTATACTGCAAATTGTGAAATTTTTAGGCTAGTATATGAGACTAGATACTTTAAACTGAACTTTTTAACCATATATACTCTTTAACTGTGCCAAATCGAAATTTATTACTTTGTTTATTAATTACCCTAGGTATGTGGGGTACTAATGTTAAACCTATACTGGGCCAGGCATTAGTTCCTCATATATTACAACTGGACTCAGCTCAACTAGAACAGACAGGTTTAAGTTTAGCTGAGGAAGCGTTGCAGTTAGCAAGATTTCAACAGTTTGACTTGGCTTTATCTAGAGCCGAACTGGCTACTGAATTAGCCCCAAATAATCAACGAACTTGGGCACTATTAGGTAGTCTTTACATTCAAGCTGAAGAGTTAGAAGAAGGTATTTCTGCCTTGAAACAAGCTCAAGAACTCAATCCAAGTAATGCGGAGATTCGATTTGTTCTTGGTAGAGCTTATTTTCAAACATCTGATTATAAAAACGCTATCGAGCAATTAAGAAAAGGTTTGAAATTTAAACCTGAAAACCCAGGAGCTTTATTTGATTTGGGTAATGCTTATTACAAGCATGGTAAATTTAAAAGAGCGATCGCACAATACGAACAAGCTTATGACCTAGAAAAAAATCTATGGCCTGCAATTAATAATATTGGTTTAGTTAAATATGAGATGGGAAAAGTAGATGATGCGATCGAAAAATGGCGTAAAGCTGTCTCTATTGATAGTAAAGCTGCCGAACCACTTCTAGCCCTAGCAGTAGCTCTCTACACTCAAGGCGATAAAGAACAAAGTCTAGCGATGGGAGAACAAGCGCTGCGATTAGATAGCAATTATGCAGACATTGATTATCTTGACCAACATCTGTGGGGGGAACGGTTAATTGAAGATGCGAAAAGATTTCTGGCAACTCCTCGTATTCAAGAAACTCTAGCTCAAATAGAAGATTTACCACCGTCTGGCCAGGTTTCTCCTTGAGGTAGTGGACTGACACAGCTAAAATATTGCAATATATATAGCAAAGGAGGACTATTAGACATCTCCGGAAAAGAGGGAGTAGGGAGTAGGGGGAAAGAATTGATGATTTATGCGTATGGGATTGATTTGATTTTTAATTATCGGAGATGTCTATTGTGTATGGGTAAGTTTGGGTAAGTTTAGTAGAACAGAAAATCTTGCTTTGAATCGACAACACAGAAAAACTCCACCCACACCCCCAAAAGTAGACGGAGGGACCGAAGGGCAAATTATTGCCTTGTGTTGTTCTGAACCTCCTGAAGCCAGATCCTCTTGGACAATTAAATTATTAACTTCAGAACTCAAAAAACGTACAATTGTCACCTAAATTTCAAGTGAAACTGTATGTCGTACTTTAACTAGCTATCAGCTTTGAGCATTTCGGTGCCGGAATGCTCCGCAAACAGGTAGCCTCCTGGGTCGGAACTATGAACTTGAGCTTTTATAGAAACCCTAAGCGTATCTCCGCAAAGGTGAGGGTTTTTGCCAAAGGAGTCAGGAATCAGGGGATTGAGAAATAAAATAGGGGAAAAAAGTAGAAAAATGCTCCAATCTCCCCATCTCCCCACACGGACCACACGGACCACACGGACCACACGGACCACACGGACCACACGGACCACACTCCCAATCATAGAACCCATTTGGGATCTATAGCTCTGGGTTGTATGATATATGTCTCAGGACTTACGCATGAGGTATGAAAAACTAGGATTTGGGATTGCTTCAGAGTCGGTCGCTTCGGACGAAAATACGTTGCAGGTGCGTAAGTCCTATGTCTATAATTCTATAAATTACTTCAACATTCAATCTCCCCACCTCCCCATCTCCCCATCTCCCCACACGGACCACACGGACCACACGGACCACACGGACCACACTCCCAATCATAGATCCCAAATGGGTTCTATAGCTCTGGGTTAAAAGATCCTTCTCCCACGTAAAAAAAATGATCCTACTGATTGCTGAGTTCTGAGTGCTGACCGCTTCTTAAAAAAAACAATTACGGTCTTGGAAAAATCAGAGGTTTTGTATCCCGGAAAGAGATTTAGCTAGATTTGTGTCTCAAGAGGTCTTAATTTAGGCGTTGGTAATTGAGAGAATGATCGATAGCAACAACGTTTATCCGAACTGGATCAAAGTTTTTATAGCAAACACTTTGACCTGCTCATCTAAATCATTTTCAGCTCGATCGCGTAATATCTGGAGAATCAAATCATTTTCTCGATATTGTTCGAGAATTGCTTCTAGAGCAGTTTGGCGCGGGTTATCCTCCCAATATTCCTGACGAACAAAAGGATCGGAGCAGGCGCGATCGCAGAAAAACTCAAACATTCCCGGTTCATTATACCAATCCAAAGCTAACTGCTGTATTGCTGAACGTCGCACATAAGCATTCCGATCGAACTGAGCTAATTGTTTGAGAATGACAAAGGTATGAGGATGATTTTTTTCTACCAAAGCTAATAATTCCACAGCAGTTTGTCGCACATAAAAACTATCATCATTGATAGTCACTTGTTTGAGAATTTCTATTGTCTGAGGGTCATTTTGCCAACAAATACCCAACTCTACTACTGCTGTTTGTCGCACGCACACATCCCGATCAGAAATAGCTAACCGTTTAAACAACATCAATGTATTAGGATCATCTTTCCATCCGATGGCTAACTGCTGCATTGCTGCTTGTCGTACTTCCAGTTCATCTGCAGATTCAATCCTTTGTTTGATAATAGTAAAAGTATCAGGATCATCTTTCCACCCCAGAGCTAATTGTTGCATTGCCAACTGTTGTAAATCTGGACACTCAGCTGATACAGCTAGCTTTTTAAGAGCAGATACGGTGTCAGGGTCATCTTGCCAATCTGTAGCTAACTGTACCACTGCTGATTGTTGTAGCTCGGAACACTTGCCAGACATCACAAGTTCTTTAATAATATCTAGAGTATCAGGGTCATCTTTCCAATCTGTAGCTAACTGTTCCATTGTTGCTCGTTGTACATAAGAGGACGGATCGTCAACAGCTTGTTGTTTGAGCAAAGCTAAGATATTAGGGTTATCTTTACTATTATTAGCTAATTTGCTAATTGCTGCTACTCGTATATCTGAACATTGATCTGCAGCAGCCATTTGCTGGAGAGTAGCCAGAGTATCAGGGTGATTTTTGTAAGTGTTAGCCAAGAGTTCCATTGCTGCTCTGCGTACGTCTGAGAAACTATCAGACACAGCTACTTCTTTAATAGTAGCGATCGCCTCCGAGTCATCTTTCCAACCAGTGACTAACATTTCCATTGCTGCAATTTTTACATCGTGCTGTTCGTCAGACAAAGCAGCTTTTTTGAGAATCGCAAACGTATCAGGATCGTCATGCCAACCGGTCGCTAGTTGTTCAACTGCTATTTTCCTGGCGTGCCAAGAATCGTCAGAGACAACAACTTTTTTCAGGATAGCTATAGTATCGGGGTGCTCTTTCCAAGCTATAGACAATTCCCGTATTGCTGCCACTCGTACATCGGAATTAGACATAGCTAATTTTTTCAGGAGAGCTAAAACAGTAGGGTCATCTTTCCAGCCAACAGTTAATTGTGCTACTGCTAGCTCTCCCACTACCCAACATTCAGGAGATTCAGCCTGTTGTTTGATAAAAGTTAATACATCGGGGTCTTGTTGCCAAAATGCTCCCAACTGTACCAGGGCTAACTCTCGCATCTGCCAAGATTCGTCATACTGAACTACTTGTTTGAGAATAGCTACAGTATCTGAGTCATGTTGCCAGTTTTCTATTAAATACCCCAAAGCTGCTTTTCGCACTTCCGAAACTGCATCTGATACAGCCAACCGCTTCATAATAGCCACTATATCAGAATCTTCTCTCCAATCTTGTGCTAAGTGTTCCACTGCTGCCAGTCGGACTTGAGAACATTGGTCAAACACTGCCAGTTGTTTGAGAGTTGATAAGGTTTCCGAGTCATATTGCCAATTTTCAGCTAGCTGACTGATAGCTACTTGTCTTACTTCTTCTACAACTTGAGCAGAAACAGCCAACTGTTTCAGAATAGTTACAGTATCGGGATCGTCTTTGGCTAATCTGGCTAACTGGGATACTGCTTCTGAAGCCACATGGGAATTTGGATCGGACATCGCCATTTGTTTCAGCCAGGCGATATTCTCGGCATCATATCTTCCATCTTGGTTCAATTTTTCTACTATTGCCAGACGCACTCCCCAATGTCGATCTGATTCCGCTCGTTGTTTGAGCCAGGCAAAAGTAAGGGGGTCTTTTTGCCAACCCTCAGCTAAGAGTTCCACTGCTGTCTCCCGCAAAGTTTCATCAATATCAGATATGGCTCGTTGTTTCAGAAAAGGTAATGTGTCTGGTTCATTTTGCCAGTTTCGCGCTAATTGTTTGAGGGCTACATAGCGCACATTTGAAGACCGATATTGATCTGCTAAAATTAGTTGTTTGAGGAAAGCGATCGTATTCGGATCGTCATGCCAACCTGTTGTTAATTGGGTGAGTATGGCTTCTTGCAACCACCAATACTCATTGTTGGATACTACTAATTGTTTAAGGAAAGGTAGGATATTGGGGTCATTTGGCCAACCTTGGACAAGATGTTCTATTGCTACTTTCCGCACATCTGGACATTGACCAGATATAGCTAGTTGTTTGAGAATAGGTACAGTATCCGGGTGTTTTTTCCATTGGATGGCTAGCTGTTCGACTGCTGCTAGTTGTAAGTCTGGGTCTTCATCAAACACTGCTTTGTGTTTGAGGGATAATAAGGCATTTGGATCGTTTGTGAGCATTATCATAGTAGCTTCTAGGAAATAATAATTTTTCTATTTTTTTAACGTAAATGGTGTAAGCTAATAGTACAGTTGTACAGATTATTTATTATAGATTAAATTACCTATAGATTGAGTTAGATTATGATAAATTTTAGAAATTGTAGGTAGAGTAGATATTAATGATCTCCAGCTAGTTAGCTATACATAAATTTTACTAATTGTGTTCTCCTCCTCAAGAGGAGCTAGCGATCGCTAGCTTCACCAATATTAGACTTGTCGCTAAATAAAACCCTGAAAATGGCAAAACAAGATTCTGGTTTTACCCATCCACCTATGCTGCCATTAGGCAGAAATAGCAGTTAATATGAAGCGATCGCCACCAAAAACATGAGAGAGTGAATGCACAAGCAAATATATAAGACAGCATATTGGCTTAATATTCAGTATGTTCAGTGGGTTATGGCAGATAGTTATATCAAATCCGGTTAATTCGGGATAAAAAAATGTTCCATATTCACATAATGCCAAATCTTTCTATATTTCCCCATCCCCCCACACTCCCCACACTCTATTATCTAATTACACCGATGCTACCGGACTTGATATTAATACCAATTACCATGCATTAATGGTATACTTCAATACCCCAATAATTACCAAGATTTAAAGTCTTTTTTTGACAATTATTAGTCAGTTAGTATAGATTTTTCCTACTTTTAACCTCTCCCCACACCTCCCAGACTTGCCCTCCTGAGAGGGGTTAGGGGTGAGTCCACTTCCCCACCCGATCATATATAGCATTCTTTTTGAGAACTGGACATTGTAAATACCTGAGCGCTCATTGCTATACTAAAAAAATTTACTGATTTATTAAATTTTTACTCTAAAAAATATACTCTTGCTTGTTGTTTATGCCCTCTTTACTCTTGCGAATGCAGTTAAAAATTTTATGTTTTAATCCCACCAATAAGAAATAACAACAGCATCTAGTTGGCAGGGTTTATTTTCGCTCATTAATGTTTCTGTATATCGAGCTTTAAGAGACTGTTGAAGTCGGAAAGCATATTCTTAATTTATGCTATCAATAATATCTACAACATCAGCACGCCATTTTTTGCCAAAGTCTAAAAGTGACGATACTGTTGTTGCTTGATTTTCAGTAAGGATATAAAGTGTATCAGCAGGATAAGATACAAAGTAAATTATATTTTCAGGTGGCATAGGACGATAGTTAGCCATTGCTAACAGTGTATCGATTAAACCACTGAAACTCAAGCCATTTTCATCGGGAGCAAAAATCGGTTTTGTGAATAAAAAACTTGCCCATAAAGTATAATTTTTTATCAAATATATAATTATTTTTTCTCCATAAAATTGATTAAAATAACGTTGCAAAACAAGTGCAGAAAAAAGTTTTTGTGGGGAATAAGATTTGGCAATGGATTTAATTTTTTCGATTTCTATAATAAATTTTACTGAGTTAAATTCCTTGGTTTAATAACTTAATTTTTTTGTATTAGTTCATATCATCAAGTATACTTGGGATACAAAAAAAATCAACTATTTGCAAAAAAATCAGGGTACTGTTCAATGATTAATTATTAACAATTAACAATTAATAATTACCTCTTCTGTAATATAAGGATTGGTTAAAAGGAATTTTTTTTAATCCTTGCTCATGAGAGGCTTTAAATCTTAATTTTTCGGTCAAAAAGTAATGATAGTAGTAGGGAATAGGAATTACTGAGAATAGGAAAGAGTTCTAATATCCTTGATCCTTACTATTTTAGGACTAACAATTTAAGTTATAGCAATTTCATAAAAAAATGTTACCTATAATGTAGCTAAGGAAGAAATAAAAAGAAATATGTTTTCGGTGAAAGTAAGAAAAAAAAGCTAGAAATTAACCTGCATTAGCAGAACTAGAGAAAACTTTATCATCAGAGCAGAAATTTCCAACTTGATTAATTGTAGTAATCCTTGTTTTCAAATGATATTATTGTAATTCCTATCATCCATATTTTCTTTTGGCTTTTTAATTATGACTTTTGACTAAAATAGTTAAATTCAGTAGAAAAAAACTTGCTAAAAACAAAAAGATAGATTAAATTAAATCTCAAATAATACTGTTTATAGTAAAATAATCTATACTCCCTATAATTCAGTCTGATGTATTAATCTAAAACATTCAGGTGGTGCGCCATGTACAAGCAACAAGCACAACAAAAAACTCTACCAAGAAAAATTTCAGACCTTGAGTTGCTCAATATCTGGTTACAACAAATTCCTCCCAGACAGAAATCTTCTCATTTATATATAGCTCAAATGTTTCTGAAATTTGTCAAAAAACCACTAGAAAAAGTAACTTCAGCAGATGTTATAGCATTTGCAAATGCTCAGGGTATTCCTGATCAAAACTGGGAATATGATCAACACAAACGAGTAGAAACTATTAATTCTCTACTAAAATTTGGTCAGCAAACCGGGGTACTCCCTACTACTCAAAAAAAAATCTTGTCTCCTACTACTACAAACTTAAATAAATCAGGTTCCTCTAAAGACAAAATGAAAAATTACCGCACTACTCGGAAAGTGCAGAAGAATCCTTTAAACTGGTCTAAATTATTTAACCCACAGCTAGCTTCTTCCCTATTAATTATTGTCATATTATTTATGGCAGTCTCACAACTATTTCGGCAAGTGGGTGAGGGTGCAAATACTGATGAAAAATGGTCAGCAACATCAGTAGTTATGCCTGAAATTGATCCAACTAAAAATTGGGCTTATCCAGTAAATGTTCCCAGAATCAGAGCTTTTCTAGATACAATTTCCGTCACAGAAGGTACAACAGGACCTCAAGGTTATTATCGTCAATATACAGGTAGTCATTTCTCTAGCTTTAAAGAGCATCCGAGAGAACTGAAATGTGCTCTGAGTAATGGCAAGGAACTTTGTTCTGATGCTGCTGGGCGATATCAGTTTCTGAGTACGTCTTGGGATCGCTTTGCTCCTGTAGTCAAGGCTAAGAATTTTAGTCCTACCTATCAAGACCGTGTAGCTATAGAGTTGATTCGAGAAAAAAATGCTCTCAAAGATATTGAAGAAGGGAGAATTGAAGAAGCTTTTAGAAAGTTATATATGGTGTGGCCATCATTTGGGGAAACTGAAACAGATGTGGAACGACTCATGCCTAAACTTGTCGGAACTTATCAACAGAAATTGGCTCTTTATGAAGGGAATAGGGAATAGGGGGAAGTAATTAATAATTAATAATTAATAATTAATAATTAAGAGCTGATTTGTAAACTTAGCTGTTTGCGCAGCATGACCTAGGAAAAGTTTTATATTACCTAGCTTTTAGTAATTTGGCACTTACCGGACGGTAACTCGTTCAACCTAAGTACAGCAAGGAATTCAGCCTCTTAATATTTACTTTATAAATCAGCTTTAAGATACTCTAAACTAGCGCATCTGTTAGCATCAGCCAATGAGACGTCAACCCACCGAGGAGCTTGGGTTCGGTAGGAATCCCCGCGCCTAACAGCCGGGGAGGAT
>JAAUYL010093633.1_pt1 | contig 12147 bp, 10 predicted proteins | sample 7278011 | NCBI WGS metagenome assembly JAAUYL01 (sample SAMN14350225, study PRJNA611818) | marine sediment metagenome | isolation source: surface marine sediment (1.8m) | place: French Polynesia: Moorea | collected 2018-08 | reverse complement strand
GCGCTCATTTGTGGATTAATACTTATGATCCAGTGGAATTTATAGATACTCAATTTAATCCAGCTACTGCAAGGCAACCTAGCAAACAAATTTACATATAGTCTGGTTTCAAAGACACTCCGATCATCACAAAAAAATATTTATTCGCTCAGAGTTTTGACCTAGTTAATAATTTAAGTTATAAAGCAGTATAATACGATAGTTATCTCTGGCCGCCCGAAAATCACAGTTAGAAACTAAAAAAAGAGTTACCAGAGCATTGACTTAATCAAAGAATAACGATAAAATACGAAACCAATTGCTTACAACTTAGGTAAACTGCACTCAGTCATACATGAAATCAATTCATACCAAGCTCAAACTGAATAACAAACAGAAAACCTTGATGGCTCAACACACAGGTTATAGCAGATGGTGTTATAATTGGGGTTTAAGCTTGTGGAATGCAGCTTATAAAGATGGTTATAAACCCAATGCCCGTAAACTAAGAGAGGTTTTTACCTTACATACAAAACCACTAATACCCTGGATGAAAAAGTTGTCGTAAGCGAGTTTATCAATACGCTTTCATCCACTTAGGTGAGGCATTTAAGAGGTTCTTTCAAGGGCCCTTGTAAGTATCCAAGATTTAAGAAAAAAGGTAAGTCTGATTCTTTTACCATTGAAAACCAGTGGAAAACCAATAGAATTAAACGGATGGAGTCACAAATTACCTTTTAAAGGCAATTGTCAAAACTTATGAACAAGAGTGAGGCAACAACCAAAAAAATCACCATTAGTAGACAAGCAGGTGACTGGTATCTGAGCTGTAGCTATGAATTTCATGCTACAACTACACCAAAAAAAACTGATGTAGTTGGTGTAGATTTAGGTGTGAAAACCTTAGCTACATTAAGTGATGGGAAAGTATTTGAGAGTGTGAGCTCGTACCAGAGTATGACAGCTAAGTTGTCTAGAATGCAATACCTAAATCGTCATAAAGAGATAGGTTCTGCTAACTGGAGGGCGGCACAACTGAAGATAGCTAGATTGCATGGAAAAGTAGCTTTTCATGTCGCGCAGCGAAACATCCGTCATGACGCACTTCATAAATTGACAACATACTTAGCCCAAAACCACGGCAGTGTCTCAATTGAAGTATGACAATGTTCGCGGTATGTTAGCCAATCATAAGCTAGCTAAATCAGTTAGCAGATAGTGATTTTATGAATTCAGGCGACAGCTACAGTATAAGTGCGAATGGTACGGTTCTGAGCTAGTGGTAGTTGATAGATTTTTTCCGTCATCAAAAACTTGCAGTAGGTGTGGTCATATCCAAGATATGCCTTTGGATATAAGAACTTATGATTGCCCAGAATGTGGATTCTCAATCTTATTGGGATTTAAACGCCAGTATTAATTTGAGAGAGCGAGTGCTAATTGGTGAGGTCTCCATTTCCTGCGGAAACGCTCCGCGAACAGAATATAAGACGCACTCAAGAAATGCGGTCGGCTTGACCGTCAATGCCTGTGGATGACTAACCGCCAACGGCCTCAGTAGAAGCAGGAAATAAACATTAAAATGTCAATTGTTATGAGGTTTTATATCGGTTTTATGAAGCAGATAACTGAAATGACTGAACCAAATGATATTAATTCCCCAACACCTAATTATGAACAGTCCGATCGCCCGACTGAAGATGTAAAAACAGAGTCAAAAACTGACTCTTGGCAAGATCGTATTGGTGGAATTTGGCATGATACTAACAACCGCCTGATGAAACTTTTCCCTGTGGGTAAGGCAGCCCAAACAATAATGCAATGGTTTACTGTGGATGAAGCTCAAGTTGCGGAAATACTGGAAAAAGTTCGCGCCCAACTTCCTACTACTGAAGCAATATTAATCGGTAAACCTCAAACAGGTAAAAGTTCCATAGTACGCGGTTTAACAGGAGTTTCTCCAGAAATAGTCGGTCAAGGTTTTCGCCCCCACACCCAACACACCCAACGTTATGCTTATCCTTCTGACGATCTGCCGTTGTTAATTTTTACCGATACTGTGGGGTTGGGAGATGTGAAACAGGAAACTCCGGTTATTATTGACGAACTTTTGGCAGAGTTGCAGCAGGAAAGCAACCGCGCCAGAATTTTGATTTTGACTGTAAAAATTAATGATTTTGCCACGGATACTTTACGACAGGTAGCACAACAGTTGCGACAAGAATATCCAAATATTCCTTGTTTGTTAGCAGTGACTTGTCTGCACGAAGTTTATCCCAACCCCACTAACGACCATCCCGAATATCCTCCAGAATATGAGGAACTAAACCGCGCTTTTGCTGCTATTCAGGAAGATTTTGGCAAGTTGTATAATAGCTCTGTGTTGCTCGACTTTACCCTGGAAGAGGATGGGTATAACCCCGTATTTTATGGTTTAGAAGCTTTTAGAGATAATTTAGCGGAATTGCTGCCAGAAGCAGAAGCTCGAACAATTTATCAATTATTAGACGAAGAAGCAAACAAACAACTGGGGAATATTTATCGAGATGTTGGGAGACGTTACATTTTATCATTTACTATTATGGCGGCTACCGCAGCAGCAGTACCTCTACCTTTTGCGACAATGCCAGTATTGACAGCCTTGCAAGTTTCGATGGTGGGTTTATTGGGAAATTTGTATGGGCAAACAATTTCTCCATCTCAAGCAGGTGGAATTGTTAGTGCTATTGGTGGGGGTTTTGTTGCTCAAGCTGTGGGGCGAGAGTTGATTAAATTTGTGCCTGGGTTCGGGAGCGCCATTGCTGCTTCTTGGGCAGCAACTTATACTTGGGCGTTAGGTGAAAGTGCTTGTGTTTATTTTGGAGATTTGATGGGAGGGAAAAAGCCAGATCCAGAGAAAATTCAGGGAGTGATGCAGGAGGCGTTTGAGTCGGCGAAGGAAAGATTTAGAAGTCAGGACTCAGGAGTCAGGACTCAGGAGTCAGAATGAATGGCTTCAATACCATTTTTGAGGTCGGAAATTATCTTTTTTGTCAAAGGGGGATATCCTCATAAAACAGTCACAGTTCCTCTGCTTCCTTGAGAACAATTTGATATTCTCGTTTCACTTCAGGACGATTTTCTTCTATGTAATTTAATGCACAATTAATCTGTTCGGAAGAGAGATTAAACAGAGAAGCAATGAACTTAGGTGGGGCGTTGCATATTTATGGGATGAATTATAGTTTTGGAGAAAGAGGAACTAAAAGATTTGATTTACCTTTTACTGAAAGATTCATCCCTTGATTCAGCAACGCCGGTGGATATTGCTCTGTCAAATAATCCATAATATCGTAGAGAGTGATGCGGGTTCCTGATATTGAAAGACCCCTTTGTGTGCGGACAATTGTTGGTTCTTGGTTAGGTTCTGGAATTATGTTAATATGCTCCGGTCTTTTTTATTAGTTTTAATTTTATCGGTATCTAGAATATATTTGCTCACTCTGATTGACATTCCTCCACAGCAGTTTCTTGAGCAGCAACTTGTTCATCTACTTCATCTCGATAAGCAGCCATATTTTCTACAAAATCATCAAATAAGGAGTCATCTTTGAACATACCAGCATATTTCACCCAAGGATCGGATAGATCGACTTGCTGTTGATAGATGAACAAAAGTAAACAACATAGTCTCATAGATAAGACATTTTCTAGGTTTATTCTAAATTTTCCTCAGTATAGCAAATTAAATATGAAACGGAGATTTATCAAATAAAACTCAAATAGCCTCTCGCAAAGCATTAATATCCGAACCACAAATTGCCTGTAAATTCCGAGTTATTTTATCAATTTCCCAATCCCACCATTTAATCTCTAACAACTCTTTAATAATAGCTTCCTCAAATCTTTTCCGAATTTCCTTAGCCGGATTTCCACCTACAATACTGTATGGTTCAACATTCTTTGTCACCACAGATTTTGTCGCAATAATCGCTCCATCTCCTACTTGAATACCGGGCATAATTGTTGCTCCATAACCAATCCAAACATCATTACCAATAACAGTATTACCTTTGTCTGGCCAAGAGTCAGGCATGGCTTTTTCCCAACCATTTCCAAACACAGGAAATGGGTAATTTGTAAACCAGTCAGTCCGATGATTTCCACCATTCATAATGAATTTTACATCAGAGGCAATAGAGCAAAATTTACCAATAATTAATTTATCTCCAATAAAGTCAAAATGATAGAGAACATTCCGCTCAAAATTCTCTGGATTTTCCAAATCATCATAATAAGTATAATCTCCCACAATAATGTTGGGATTGTTAATAATATTTTTTAAATAGACTAATCGAGTTTGATTAGGCATTGGATATTTAAGATTAGGGTCAGGACCGTTACTCATAGCGTTTCACGGAAGTTAAAAGTCAAAAGTCAAAAGTAAGATTTGATCGGCTCAAAACTTTGATGCTACACTAATTTCAGGAAATGATTTTACGTTTCAGTATAAGATAAGTAGTGTAGCCTAAGTTAATGAAATTGGTATCATAATCTTTGAATGAAGGAAAAAGATTGATTGACAGATAGATTTCAATCTCCTGTGATGGAACACTATCAAAAATTAGGATAATAAAAATTAAAGAGTAGTTCATAAGTGGATCTACTCTTGACTCAACCAAATTATTTAATTAAAAGTAAGCATTCAGCTTTTAGCTGTTTCACAAAACAAAATGAATATACACTGCCAAGATCGAGGTTAGTTTTTTTCCAAGACTTTTAATTTCTGTTAAATCTCTCAATACTAATTCCTCCTCTAAAGGAAATAAATTAATAGCTAATAGCTAATAGCTGATGGCTGAATGCTGATAACTAAACTGATAATTTACTTCAAAACATACTTACTTAGTACAGCATATACTTCATTAATATTCACCGAACGATTAAATTCATGGCTAATTGGTTCTGATTCACTACCCACCCAAATTTTTAATTCTGCATCTAGATCAAAATGCCCTGCACTTTCTTTAGAAAATTTAGTAATTTTTGAGTAAGGAATAGAAAGAAACTCAATTTTATGCCCAGTCACTCCTTGTTTGTCTACCAATATTAAACGCTTATTAGTAAACACAAACATATCGCGAATAATTTGGTAAGCTTTTTCGATTTGTTCTCCATCTACTAAAATATCGTTGAATAACTTATCTAGTTTTTTAGAATCAACATTAAGTTCGGAAGCATTGCCTAGCAGACCACTAATTAAACCCATTTTTTACTCCTTTTAATATTATCAAGATTTAATAAACTTAATTATTCAATCATTAGCAGAACATTATTGTTCTCTTATATTCTATTTTAACAAACCCAAGCATCATATTATGTCAGTGCAAGATGTTAATTTACCAAAAAATCAAGTCCAAAGCCTCCCCTTTTAAGGAGATGAAAGAAATATTCAATTCAGTATTTCAAGCCTCCGACTTGAGTCGGAGGTACTGATAACTGATAACTGATAACTGATAACTGATAACTGAAATGACCCACACCCATAAAGCTCGACGCGCTACTATTTTAGCTGCAATAATTTTGAAAAAAGAATTTGTGAATACCTTTGCTTGAGCCAAAAATATGTCACAATAAAGACATTTTATATAACTCTGACTATAGTATGTCCTTATGTCAAAGGTCTACAATACTACCGAACTAATCAATATCTTAGCTGAAGAACGCCAAGCTTGTATACAAGGCCAGCGTCTTAATTTGGCTGCAACCCCCCGTACTGGAAACCCAGTTGTTGACCAATTTCTCAAACCAGAGGCGTTTCAAAAGTTTACTGCCTATCAAGATTTTAAAGCTGCTATTCATCGTTATCAAAGAGAATATTTGGTTTCTGGTATTGTATGGCGACAAGTGACAGTTAATGAGAAAACTATTAGTTTTCCTGTGGTGCATGAACAGTTAATTGCCTTGTCGGATGATTTAGAAATTTTGCAGGCAGCAAAAGCTTCTGTGTTAAATTTCTGGAATCAAGTGACCATAGGGATGGATTTATATTTAAGTGTGAGTCATGGTCGAGAATTTCGCCCAATAGAAATAATTGAGATAGAGGCGATCGCCCAACGTACAGAATGGGCAAATATGTTGAAGTGGGAAAAATCAAATTTTTTGGAGATGTTGCTACAGTTGGGATGGGGAAAACCAGAGTCAGCAGCTTATCGCAGAGGTTGGCCTAATTCTGGTAGTGAGTATATTCATGCTGTGAAACCTGGAAAACAACCTATTTGTTAAGATATTGAAGATAGGGAATAGGTTCAACAATTAATAATTAATAATTAATAATTAAGAGACTGTTTGTAAAATAAGTATTAAGAGAGCATACGAGTGACTAAAATCTCAAACCGGTAATAGTTCAAGAGATTGAAATTTGGTAGATAGAGAAGTATTCAGTACATATATTCCTAGATTTTTAAGCGACAAATATTTGTCTTGATTTCTTCCTCCTTATTCCCAGTTAAGTGTTCCCAGTTAAGTGTTCCCTATCTCCTTTTTATATTTCCTGATACATTCAATCTCTAATAATTAATAATTACCTCTTCTGTAATAGAGCAATTGCCTAAAAGGAATTTTTTTCTCCATGAATGGAGAGACTTTGTACCTCAATTTTTCGGTAATAGGTAAAAAATATTTATTCTCTCATTTGAACCACATTAACCTGGAATATTCTGTATTATATTATGTCCGGATAAGAGCGTGATAAAAAAATTTTTGTTTGTAGTAGGGCTTTAGCCCGATAATAGATAGATAGGTCTAAAGCCCTACTACAAGCTTTAATTATAACTATTCAACCGGACATGATATTATACCATTTTGAAAAAAGAATGTTACAAAACTCTAGTTATAGGGAACAGGCAAGATAGATTAGTAGCAAACATTTATCAAACTGGTATTAATTGTTAATTATTCATTATTCATTATTCATTCAAAAAATGAGGATTTTATCTAATGTCTAGAACTAGAATTTTGACATGGCGATCGCTCTTAACTATTGGCATTGTCTTTTTCTTAATTTTAATACTTACAATTTTTACTATATTATCTTTTATTCGCCCTCCTCGAACTAACACAAATTTACTACTATTTCCCGGAGTTTTATATGAAAGGATTTCATTTGATCGACCTCGTCCAATTATGATTCATGTTGTTACTATTGACCTGACTACACCAGGATTTAAAGTATTAGTAACGCCAAGAATTTCCACTTCTCCAGATATGAAAATTCCTGCCCGTACCACTACCGAATTTGTCAATGAATTTGATTTACAGCTAGGAATAAATGCAAATTTTTTCTACCCATTTTATGAAAAGACACCTTGGAATTTTTACCCTAAAAGTGGGGATTTAGTCAACGTAGTCGGACGAGCAATATCTAATGGTGATGACTACTCTATAATTGATAGAAATTGGCCGACTTTATGTTTTAATGTCAAGAACTATGCTCAAATATCAGATAATTCTATTTGTCCGATTCAAACTACTCAAGCTATTTCTGGTAATTTAATTTTAATTGCTAATGGTCAGGCAATTACTGTGCCAGGAAATTCACCTTTTAATCAGAGACCTTATCCACGGACAGCAGTAGCAACTAATCAAAAAGGTGATAAATTATGGTTAGTTTTAGTTGATGGTAAACAGCCTTTTTATAGTGATGGTCTGACTATGGGAGAACTACAGGAATTTATGATTAATTTGGGTGTAGATAAAGCATTAAATTTAGATGGTGGAGGTTCAACAACTTTAGTAGTAAGACCTGATTCTCAAGGAAAATTATTAAATTCACCAGTTCATACTCTTATACCTATGCGTCAACGTTCAATTGCTAATCATTTAGGATTTTCTATTCTACCTTGAGCAAATTTGCGAATTACTGACACAAACTCATAGGAGACAGGCAGAATAAGTCATACCAATTCCCCAAAATAATGCTATACTGCTGATGCAACTTCAGTTATTAAGTAATAATACTGCTTCAGTAATGTTTGTCAGGATTATCGGAATTAAATCAAAATATCTTATTTCTTTTAACCGAGAAATTGTGGGTATGCGCCTCCCCTTTTAAGGGAAAAAAAGCGGTCGTTTGCGGAGCAGTCCGTCAGGATGGAATGCTGAGGAAACCTAGCCATATCCAATCTCCCCTTGAGAGTGGTTGTTTGCGGAGCATGATCTTAGGATGGAATGCTGAGGAAACCTAGCCATATCCAATCTCCCCTTGAGAAGAAAAATTTTTCCTTTGAGTCCATCCTATTCGTATTCAAGGAGAGGTAATAATTAATAATTAATTATTAATTATTAATTGTTGAACCGACTCCCTACTCTCAAGGAAATGTAGCAAGACTTTTGAGAAATTGTATCAGATATTACTGTTAACTTTTGACCGAAAAATTTGGGTCTCAAGCCTCCTCTTTTAAGGGGATAAAAAACGGTCGGGGGATGGCGAGGAAACCTAGCCATATCCAATCGACCAAGAGAAAAGAATATTCCGTATTTCAAGCCTCCTGGTTAAGCAGGAGGTACTGATAACTGAAATGACTTGGGTGTAGCGCTATACTATTCTTGAAATCTTTTGAGCATATCTACTGCCATTTTTTGACTTTCTGAATCTCCATCTAATCCAAAAAGAAAAGCAGCTTGCTGAAAATTTTCTATTGCTTTACTTTGATTTCCTCTTAAGTAATAAACCACCCCTCTATTAAAGTAAGACTTAGGATTATTAGCATCAATCTTAATAGATTTATTTAAGTCTTCCAGTGCTTTTTGTTTGTCTCCTAATTGTAGATATTCATCACCTCGGTAATAATAAGCTTGAGAATTTCCAGGATTTATTTCGATAGCTTTATTAAAGTCGGCGATCGCTGCTCTTCTCATTCCCACTTGAGAATAAGCAACTCCTCTACTTAAGTAAGTTTCACTCTGACCAGGGTTAAGATTTATAGCTTTTTTTAAGTCTCTAATTGCACCCCAATAATTTCCTTTTTCCATCTTTTGTTTAGCCTGGTTATTAATTTCAATTGCCTGTTTTGCCAAATTAAATCTTTTAGTTATTACTTGATAATTTTCCCGATAAAGTTTTAACTTTTCTCTAGATTCTAGATATGAACCGCTCTCTTGAGGAATTTTTTCTAATAAATTAATTGCATATTGCCATTTTTGTTTTGCTTCATACCAAGTCTTAATAGAATGGGGTGGATTTTGTACTAATAAAGCTGCTGCCATTGCTGACTCTTTTGCTAACTTTAAATATATAAATCCATATTCTTCTAAATATAGTTTTCTCTCTATTGCAGTCAGTTGATAATTTAGTTTAACTATTTCTCTGGATACAGGTTGTAAGGGTATACCAGGTAATTGAATTGCTTGTTCTAAAATGGCTATTGCTTTGGGCAATTGATTTCGTGCTGCTCTAAGTTTATTAATATCTACATTTTGATTGATGTCTCCTAAACTAGCTATTTTTCCTTGAGCTATAATTATGGATTTTTTTTGTAAATTATTTAACCAAACAATTGAACCGCCGTAACCTAAAGCCAGGATAATTAGAATAAATGTAATGGGGTTTCTCTTACCCATGCTTGCTCCTCTCAATTTTATCAATATTTTTATCGCTTATGGCTGTAGATAGTTTACCTGAATACATAAAAATTTATTGAATAACTTCATAAGTCAGTATACACTTTAAGTAACCAGATGTAATTAAATATCACTATGTCCGAAGGGATTATAACGAGGTAAAAAAAAGCCATATCAAGGGTTTTGGCTGCATAAAATTTTTGTTACATAGTGAAGTTTATTCACCGAAAAAATGGGTCTGAAGCCTCGCCCATAAGCGGGCGACTTTTTATTGGAGAAAAAAGTCAATGGAATTAAGAATTAATTTTTAATTCTTAATTCTACATTCTACATTCTTTAACTAGCTATCAGCTATCAGCTAAAAATTAGAGGGTTTAAGTCCCCCACTATATTTGCCTAATTAGTGGTGCGCTTTTTTGGGGGTTATAAGACGCGGAGCGGCTTCTCTTGAGTATCCCCCATTATACACGCTCCTATAAGCTGATTGCTATATAGCTGAGTGGTGACTGCTACTTCAATTATTAAGTAATTGAAGTCCCATCTAATTTATAGCATTACTTGTGGTAATTGGTATAATACAAACCCGCTTTCTATACTTTATACCCCTTACAAAAATAACTTCTGACTTCTGAGTTCTGACTTCGTTAAGAATCCCAACCCAAAGTTGTTTCTATTTCGGTTGCTAGAGACATAGGATCGAAGGGTTTAGTAATTACTCCATTTACTCCCAACTCAAAAAATTGACGCCGATCGTCTGAACTAACTTTCGCTGTCAGGAAAATTACTGGAATCTGCTTAGTTGCTTGATTAGCTCTTAATTCTTGAAAAGTAGCAAATCCATCTAGTTCAGGCATCATTACATCCAAGAGAATAGCATCTGGTTGTTCTAGTTCTGCTTTAGCAATACCTTCTCTACCTGAACTACCAGTAATTACTTGCCAACCACCAACCATCTCTAAACTCAGTTGGGCAACTTCCCTAATATCATCTTGATCGTCTATTAGTAAAATTCGTTTTTTTGTCATCCAACTTCACCCTAAAAAAGTATTAGCTTATAGCACTACAAAAAAGTCTTAGGACATTTTGATATCTCCAGAAAATAAACTTGCTCTTCATTTAGTATAAGTAAGAGAAGTAAAATTTACTCAAAAAATCATTTTCCGTGCCTTTTTCCTAAAAAGATCTTTCCTGCTCCCTATTCCCTATTCCCTATTCCCTACTTTTACAACTTTAATCCAAAATTGGTAAAGCGACAAAAAAAGTGCTGCCCTTTCCCAAAGTGCTTTCTGCCCAAATTTGGCCTTCATGTTGTTGTACAATACTACGACAAATAGCTAAACCCAAACCAGTGCCTCCCTTTTGCCGAGAGTCAGAAGCATCAACCTGTTGAAAGCGACCAAAAATACTTTCTATCTTGTCAGCAGGAATACCTCTACCTCGATCTTTGACCATGATTAAAAGTTGATAATCATAGTTAATTCTACAAGTTGGTGCTACAGCACAATCGCTGTGAATCCCGGAAGTCAAGTTATTCGAGTTATCAGCTTGATTTTGATTGATTTGTTGTTTGCTAGCAGTTAACCATACAGTTTTTCCTGTAGAGGAATATTTGATAGCATTACTCAGTAGGTTAGTCAAAGTTTGAATTAATCTGTCAGCGCATCCCCACAACTTAGCATCTATTGGTGTTACTGATAAATTAACTCCTGTTTTCTCTGCTATAGGTTGCATTTCATTTGCTGCTTGCATCATTAACTCAGAAACATTGCAAGTTTGTTTGACCATTGTGACTTGATTAGAATGAAGACGCTCTAAGTCTAAAATGTCGTTGACCAACCTTACCAAACGGTCAGTGTTAGCAACAGCAATATCTAGCATTCTTCTACCTCTTTCTGGTGCTTGATTTAGTAATCCACTTTTGAGTAAACCTAAAGCACCGTGAATGGAAGCTAAAGGAGTGCGTAATTCATGACTAACTACAGAAATAAATTCATCTTTCATTTGTTCAACAGCAAGTCGTTCTGTAATATCTTTAAATGTGACGACCGCACCAGTAATTTTTCCCTGTTCTACAATAGGTGTACTGACATATTCTACGGGAAAAAATGAGCCATCTCGTCGCCCAAAAAATTCATCAGTAACTTGACAAACTATTCCTTTTTCTAAGGTTGTTTTAACTGGACAAAGTTGAGTATTTTTTTGTGTCGAAATTATGTCAAGTTTATTGTTAGTTTTACCTCCATAAATTATGAAACTCCAGTCATTATTTACCAGTTCTTTAATTGTATAACCAGTCATTCTTGCTGCGGCAGGATTAACAAAAGAAATTTTACAAAACATATCTATCACACAAATTCCTTCTCCCGCTGAATCTAAAATTAATTGATGTTGGTGACGGAGTTGTTCCAAAGATTGTTCTACCTGTTTGCGATCGCTAATGTCACGGGCAATAGTTGATACTCCTATGACATTATCTTGAGCGTCTTTAATTGGAGATATTGTTAAAGCTACATCTATGTGTTTACCATCTTTTCTGAGATGTACAGTTTCATAATTATCTATACCGAT